>JAEEGL012972610.1_pt1 | contig 10739 bp, 12 predicted proteins | sample 9134231 | NCBI WGS metagenome assembly JAEEGL01 (sample SAMN16246548, study PRJNA631951) | gut metagenome | biome: gut microbiome; feature: rumen; material: fiber-attached | host: Bos | place: Iran: Karaj | collected 2018-10 | reverse complement strand
TTGTCTGTTATTGACTATGACCCGACAAGCAAGGGCGCACGCAACTACCGTCAGTTAGCGCGAGAAATAATGAGGAAAAACAAAGGGAAAGAATAGTAGCATACTAGTTGAACAGGCATTATGACAATGAAAAAAACCGGGCTTGGACGAGGTTTGGATGCGTTGATTGACACCTCACATGTGGACACGGTGGGCGCATCGTCTATCAACGAAGTAGATATCAGCAAGATTGTTGCCAACCCCAACCAGCCCAGACACACTTTTGATGAAGAAACGTTGACGGAACTGGCCTCCAGTATCCGTGAACATGGCGTGATTTCGCCTATTACGCTGCGCAAGAACGATGACGACAGCTACATGATCATTGCAGGCGAGCGCCGTTTCCGTGCCAGCAAGATGGCGGGGTTACAGACTATTCCCGCCTACATCCGCACCGCCAAAGACGAAGAGGTGATGGAATGGTCGCTGGTGGAAAACATCCAACGCGAGAACTTGGATGCCATCGAGATTGCACTTGCATACCAGCGTCTGATGGACGAATACACATTGACGCAGGAACGCCTTTCTGAGCGAGTGGGCAAGAAACGCGCAACCGTGGCCAACTATCTGCGCCTTTTGAAGTTGCCGGCAGAGATTCAGATGGGACTCAAGGAGAAGAAAATCGAGATGGGGCACGCCCGCGCTATTTTGGCAGCCAAATCTGCTGAAGCGCAGTTGGCATTGTACAAACGGATTATCCAGAAGAATCTGTCGGTTCGTCAAGTCGAGGAACTGGCAGCGCAGGCCGATGAGAGCGAAGACAAGGGCAAAGAACAAAAGACCCGAGTCCAGTCTGCTTATGCCACCCAAGCCAAACAAGTGGAGCAACTTTTGGGAACCAAGTGTTCTATCAGTATCGGCGCAAAAGGCAAAGGTAAACTGGTAATTCCATTTGCGTCGGAGCAAGCTCTTAACGATATTCTCAAGCATATTCAGTAAGGGTTGAGACGCTGGTTGCTCATATTGATTTTAAGCGGCTTGTGTTTGGGCCTCAAAGCACAAGACACGACGCGTGTGGCAGGACAAGATTCTGCCGCAGTGGTGTTGTCACACCGTGACAGCGTGCGTCTGTACTGGAAACCCGATGCCATGCGAGCCGTGTGGATGGGCGCGATTATTCCCGGCTATGGGCAGATATACAACCGCTCGTATTGGAAACTGCCGATTGTGTATGGAGCATTCTTCGGGTGCGCCTACGCCATCACGTGGACCAACGGCATGTACACGGACTACAAAACAGCTTATCGCGACATTCTTACCGATCGCGACAACGGAACACGCTCAGAAGACCCAGACAAGTCCTATATAGCGATTCTGCCGGATGGCTACACCATCTCGCGAGTGGGCGGTTTTGACACTTGGACGACTACGCTCAGTAACCAGCAAAACAGGTATAGACGCTATCGCGACTTGTCGATAGTGGCCGCAGTGGCGGTATATGCGTTGTCGCTCATTGACGCGTACGTGGATGCTCAACTTTTTGACTATGACATCAGCGACGATTTGAGTCTACAATTGGACCCAACCCTTAACCATGACCCGTTCGGCACCAGTGCTGAACTACATTTAGCATTTAATTTCTAATGAAAAAAGTATTTCTTTACATATTCCTCTTATTAACACCTATTGCTTCGGCACAGATTGCGACAGACACGCTGGCAGATGCTGTCGACTCCACTGCACGGCTCGGCCGATCGACTGAAGTTCTTGAAGGAGAAATACTGATGTTGGACGACCTGATAGAGCCAATGGAAGAGGAGGAAACAAGTACTGTTACCATCAACTATCAGCTGACCGACCTCGATTGCCGACTCATGGACTGGGCGATGGAATGGCTGGACACAACCGCATGCGAGTCCGCGCCATCCACGATAACGCTGACAGAAGAAGAGATGCGTAAAAAACTGGCTGCCCTGCCCTGCGTCATCGAGATGCCATACAATACAGTGGTAAAGCGGTATATCGAGATGTATCTGGGCAGACCAAAACAATTGGCCGCACTCAAACGCCTCAGCGAATACTATTTCCCTTATTTCGAAGACCAACTGACCACGAGAGGATTGCCCCAGGAACTGAAATATCTGGCAGTAATTGAGTCTGCACTAAACGCCAATATTTACTCACGTGTAGGCGCAGCCGGCTTGTGGCAGTTTATGCCTTCCACTGGTAAGCACTACGGGCTGGAAGTCAATTCATTGATTGACGAGCGATTGGATCCGTATAAATCTACCGTGGCAGCTTGCCGAATGCTGCGTTCCTTATACCGGGTGTACGGTGACTGGAATCTGGCCATTGCATCATACAACTGCGGGCCCGGTAATGTCAACCGCGCCATTCACCGCTCAAACGGAAAGAAAGATTTCTGGGAGATCTACCCGTGGCTTCCGGCTGAAACGAGAGGATATCTGCCTTGTTTCATCGCTGCCACATTTGTACTATCCTACGCCGACGAATTCGGAATCTGCCCGGAGAACTTGGTGGAAGAAAACAAACTGACACACAAGCAACAACTGATGCCTTTGTTAGTGGACACGGTGATGACCGACAAACGGCAACACCTCAAACAGACAGCTGATGTAGTAGGTATTCCGTTAGAAGAACTGCGCAAACTCAATCCGCAGTACATGAAAGACATTATCCCCGGCGGAAAAACTTATCCGCTGGTATTGCCGGTAGAACTGGTAGGCGCCTATATCGACCTGCAAGACACCATTGTCAAGTACATGGCAGACTCGCTGATCAACAGCCGCCGCGAAGAGATTCAGCAAGCCCGTGTCACGCCTAACGCGCGCACGCATAAAGTAAAGAAAGGTGATACGTTGGGCGGCATTGCCAAACGATACCACTGCACCGTCAAGCAACTGCAAACCTGGAACGGCCTCAAAGGCACAAACATCCGCATAGGACAAGTGCTAAAGATCAAGAAATAACGATGGGAGAAATCAAACGCACATATTATTCTATCCGTGAGGTCAGCGAGATGTTCTCTTTGCCCTATGGCACACTTCGGTTTTGGGAGAAGGAAATCAAGCAGTTGAAACCACATACCGAGCACCAAACCCGGTTCTATTCAGAGAAAGACTTGGAGGTAATCCGACGAATCATCTATCTGCGTTCGCAAAACGTGCCTGTGGCAGACATCAGTCATCGCCTAACTCTTGACTCTAAAGGTATTGACACTCGCCGTGCTGCTTATGAACTGCTTCAGGACATTCGCAAAGAACTGGTAGAACTGCGAGAGATGCTCTAAACTACCAGACTACTTGCCAATCAAGCCACAATTAAATCATCTGTATTTGCTTTCATCGCAATCACCCAACAGCGAGAGGTAACTTTCGTAACGTGAGGGTGCTATGCGGGCATTTTCCACAGCTGCAAGGACGGCACAGTTGGGTTCGTTCGTGTGCGTGCAATTGCCAAAACGGCAATTCTTGGAAGTAAGAAAAATCTCCTTGAAATAATGTCCAACCTCCTCACGCTGCATATCGAAGGTGCCAAATCCTTTGATACCCGGAGTATCAATGATGGCCGTATCAGGTGAAAGAAAATACATCTCGGAGAAAGTGGTAGTGTGCATTCCACGGTCGTGGGCATCGCTGATAATGCCGGTACGGGTCTTTTCCTCGCCAAAAAGGGAGTTAAGCAGAGTGGACTTGCCCACTCCCGAGTTTCCGCTTAACAACGTCGTCTTGCCTGAAAGTAATCCGTCCAACTCATGATCCAAACGGGTGGCTGAGATGCAATAAACAGGATAACCTATCTCTGTGTATAGCAGACGCATGTATTCAAGTTCTGCCATGTCGTCCTCGTCATACAGGTCTATCTTATTGAAAACCAACGCCGCAGGCACACGATATGCCTCGCACGTAGCGAGGAAGCGGTCAATGAAAGTAGTGCTTGTCCTGGGATGGTTGACAGTAACCAGCAACGCTACCTGAGCTACGTTGGCTGCGAGGATATGCGATTGCTTGGACAGATTAGTGGCACGTCGGATGATGTAGTTGCGTCGGTCACAAATATCTGTAATCCAGTTCGTTCCGTCCGGAAGCGACTCAACTGTAACTCTGTCACCTACAGCCACAGGATTAGTGGAACGTATTCCTTTGATTCGGAAGTTCCCTTTGACATGCGCCTCTACGGTGCTGCCGTTTTGCAGCAGCACACCGTAGGCGCTTCCTGAGGATTTGACGATTAGTCCTTGCAAACCTTATACCGTCATGATTTCTTTCTCCTTGGCCGCAAACAGCTCATCTATTTTCTTGATGAACTTGTCATGCGTCCTCTGGATATCGTCCTCTGCGTCCTTCTCCGCATCCTCGGGCAGGCCGTTCTTCTGCAGTTTCTTGAACTCCTCGATGGCATCACGACGCGCATTGCGCACTGCCATCTTGGCCGTCTCTGCCTCGCCTTTACATTGCTTAACCAGATCACGACGACGCTCCTCTGTCAACGGAGGCATAGTCAGACGAATCAGTTCTCCATTGTTGGACGGCGTAAGACCGATGTTGGAGTTAATAATAGCACGCTCAATCTCACCGATGAGTTTCTTCTCCCAAGGCTGAATGGTGATTGTGCGTGCATCGGGAATAATAATGTTGGCCACACTGCTCAGCGGTGACATCGTGCCGTAATAATCCACTTTGATAGGGTCAAGTAGCGACGGCGTAGCCTTACCGGCACGAATGTGACTCAGCACATCGTCCAAATGGCGAACTGCAGATTGCATCTGCTCTTCTGCTGCTTCATGGCAGATTTGTACTTCTTCTTGCATAGTACTGAATATTAGGGTTTTACGAGTGTTCCAATTTGTTCGCCCCGCATAACGCGGAGCAGATTGCCCGGTATATCCATGTTGAACACATAGATCGGCATGCCGTTCTCTTTACACATGACAGTGGCGGTCAGGTCCATCACCTTCAGTCCGCGACGAATGACTTCGTCATAGGTGATTTCTTCAAACTTGGTTGCAGTCGGGTCTTTCTCCGGGTCAGCAGTGTAAATGCCATCCACTCGAGTGCCCTTCAGCATCACTTCGGCTTCTATCTCTATAGCCCTGAGCGAGGAGCCTGTGTCCGTCGTGAAATACGGGTTACCCGTACCGGCTGCCAGGATGACCACATTGCCTTTGTTCAACAGGCGGATGGCCTTGGCTTTGCTGTAAAACTCACCAATAGGCTCCATACGGACGGCCGTTAAAACTCTGACTTTCTGTCCGATAGCCTCAAGGGCTGACGAGAGGGCGAGTGCATTTATAACTGTGGCAAGCATGCCCATCTGGTCTCCTTTAACACGGTCAAAACCTTTTTGGGCACCACTCAGCCCGCGGAAAATATTTCCACCACCGATGACGATTCCCACCTGTACACCCATATCCGCAATCCGCTTGATTTGCTCTGCGTACTGACTGAGCCGTTCCTCATCGATGCCATACCCTTTCGCCCCCATGAGCGATTCGCCCGACAACTTCAAAAGAATTCTGTTATACATATCTATCCGTTACTTTTATTTCTTTTCAAAAACACTTGTCTTCACTCCTTTTCTCCTTATTCACTCCTTATACCACGATGCATACATTGCGTAGTTATGCGCAATCTTGCTGTTGATTTCCTCGGTCTGCGAAGGGTCGGCTTTCTTGATGAACTTGGCAGGCACCCCACCCCATATCTCGTAGTCGCCTATTTGCGTACCTTTAAGAACCAGTGCTCCGGCTGCCACGATGGCACCTTTGCCTACGTGAGCGCCATCCAGAAGCGTTGCTCCCATACCGATGAGTGCGTAGTCGTCCACGTCTGCACCGTGGATAGTCACGTTATGTCCCACGGATACATAGTCGCCGAGAGTGATGGTCGATTTCTGGTACAGCGTATGCAGAACCGAGCCGTCCTGAATGTTACAGTGCTTGCCTATATGGATCCAATTGACGTCACCTCGGAGCACCGCGTTAAACCAGATGCTGGTGCCTTCCCCGATAGTGACCTCACCCACGACGGTAGCGTTCTCCGCCATCCATACGCCATCTGCTATCTCCGGCGTAAATCCTCTTACTGACTTGATTAGTGCCATGATTTATAGTAGTTTAAATGCTTGTTTGATAACTTGCTCAACAGTGAGCGAAGGATCATCTGCGAGAAGCTTTTGTACCGTCTTGCTGACTGGAGCAGAGGCGTAGCCCAAAGCCACAAGAGCTTGTACGGCTTCGTCATATACCACGCTGTTGGCAACAGCAGCTGCCGCGTCTATCTTAGTCGTTCCGAGGTTGTCGCCCAGGTCAATTTTCAGCACTTTGTCCTTCAGTTCCACGATAATCTTCTGCGCACCCTTAATTCCCAGTCCTTTGACTTGACTGAGTGCTTTGGCATTACCCACTGCGATGAGTTGACGTATCTCGGCAGCGGTATAAGTCGAAAGAATCATACGCGCACTGCCCGGTCCTACGCCCGAGACGGTAATCAAAGCCAAAAAAAGTTGGCGCTCGCCCTTCGTGAGGAATCCATACAAGTCGTGCGAATCATCGCGAATGGACTCATACACAAACAGTTTTGACTCCGTCTTATCCACCAGGAGACTGTAGGTCGGGAGCGTGATGTTAATCTCATAACCAATCCCGTTCACGTCTAAAATCACCCCCGTTGGTGACAATTCTGCTATCTTTCCGCGTATAAAATCTATCATATTCTGTCAATTTGGGTGCAAAGGTAATATTTTTTTCTGACATGTGCAAATAAAATGCGAGAAAAATGCAAAGCCGCTAGGTTTTGCACCATTTTGCGATGCTTTTATTGTCGAGTTAACTCCGTTAACGAATAAGTCTTTTGCAAAAAAAGTTCGGATTAGTTGCCCGAAATCAATTTCCCGCACGGAAATGGAGCTGCGTTTTGTAGTAACGGAGGTTCACCACTTGCTGCGCGGCATCAGGAGTGTTGATGCGACTGAAGTAAGCAATAGCGCGATCGGTCCATGATTCAGCCTCTGCGTAGCTATCAAGCATCTCGTAAGCTACAGCGATGTTGGCGCAAGCATAAGCCATCGTGAGTTTGTCATTGGAAGAAGCCTTCTTCCACTCGTCAATAGCAGCCTCCCAATCACGACTCTGAACCTTTGCCAATCCGGCCTGAATAGACGGGTTGTCGTTGCTATAGAAGTAGCGGTCCTCGTCCTCCCAATAGGGCGCCAGAATAAACGCCATTTGCTCGCCCACAAAAGAAAAGACGTCCTCTGCTTCGGTGAGGTCGGTATCCGTGAAGAAAGAATACGAGCGCCCACCCGGATAGTACACAGTCCAATAAGCATTCGCTGTAAGTCCCGCAAAAACCAGCGCATTGAGGGAGAGGAGTGCGTCTGACTCGTAACGCTCGCACAGGCTGTCCACATTGGCGTTGGTCTTGACATCGGGCAACACCGCCACATCATCGAAACGGTCTGTCATAGACAAAGCATTGGAAGCGGAAAACAAGCAGCGAAGAGGCTCCTCGCCCGAAAGCGTGGTGGAGTTGATTAGCAAAAGATTACGAACGTCTGCAGGGAGTTTTACTTCCGCAGGCTGAAGAACCTGTACTTGCATGTACATCTGTTGCGCGTTGAGGGCGCAAAAAACCAAGAGCAAAGAACCAAGAACCAAGAGTCGTTTTACCATATAATCTGTAGGTTGTCGTAAGCCATATGCATGCCGGCAGGAAGTGTGGGTTCAGTCCGAGCCTGCAGGCCTATGTCGTGTGAGAAATGAATGAAATACGTGTCGTCTGCTCCGATGCGACGCGCTGCTGCAATGCTCTCTTCAAGAGAGAAATGCGAGGGATGAGGCGTCTTGCGCAATGCATTGAGTACCAGCGTCTTCACACCTTCCAGAGCCGCAAATGCCTCCTCTGAAAGGAAACTGGCGTCGGTGATATATGCCAATGGTCCAAACCGATAGCCAAGAATGGCAAAACGACCGTGCGTCACGGGGATAGGCATAACCTCTATTCCCGCCACGGTAAAAGACTCCAGCGCCCTTACTTCGTGCAGTTCGACAGTGGCGCTGCAGGCGTATTTCTGTTCCCCGAAACAGTAAGGCATGAACGCATGAATAGTGTCCAGCACAACCTTGTCGCCATACACCGGCATATTCCCCATCGGACGAACATCATCGAGGCCATACAAATGATCAAAATGATTGTGCGTCACAAGCACAGCATCCAGATGACGAATGTCATGGCGTAGCGCCTGCTGACGAAAGTCGGGACCGCAATCGATGAGGATGCGCCTTCCTTGCGTCTCGATGAATGAGGAACAACGAAGCCGATGATCACGAGGATCTGCCGAGCGACAGACCTCGCAACCACAGCCTATGAGCGGAACACCCGTGGAGGTACCTGTGCCCAAAAACGTCAGTTTACCTATTATTTGTGCCGAATTCGCCATTCGTTCGGATAGAGGTTATTACTATGATTACCAATGTTTTTCACAAACCCGAGCGGCACGCCCTGATAGGTCATCAGCAGGTAACCCGAAGGCTGGTCGGGCAGAATAAGCGCTTCACTTCTAAGGAAAGCCAAAGCCATCTCCAGCGAGAGTTCCACCTGCGGAAAAGCCTCCTTGCGGAAGTCCTTCAGCATACTCAAACTATGTTGCGGTGCCACGTGCTTACCGCGCAGTTCACCTATACCAAAACCCGTGCTTACACACGTGAAATGCGTTGATAACCAACCAATCAGTTCCTTGTGCCGAGTCGGATACGCTTCCGTAAAACGGTCACTTTGCCTGATACTCCAGCGCTCGGGGTGCTGCAACCAACTCTGCAACTCGCCCAATTCATCTACGGTCTTGCTGCCACGAGTCTTCTCGACCTTGGCCCGGAAAGGCGTAAACGGCGCCTCACGTTTGCGAAACACACATAGGTAGAATCCTTCTCCGCGAGTCTTGTGCGGATAGAAATGGTAGCCCGCACGCGCACTCAACGTGATGTTCCAAGCGGGGTCAATGTCCACTTTCAGCACATCTGCGCCCAGCGTATCTCGGATAAACAACGCGTTGTCTTCGTCCTCCGAGGGGTTGTATGTGCAGGTAGAATAGATGAGGATTCCTCCCGGCTTGAGCGCAGGCCATACATAACGCAGAATATCCCGTTGCCGCTCTGCACACATCTGCACGTTGCGCAAACTCCACTCGTCCACAGCTCCCTCGTCCTTGCGGAAGAGGCCTTCGCCGGAACAGGGGGCATCCACCAGAACACAATCGAACAGGTTCTCGGCTTTGTCCCCGAAATCGCGGGCTTGGTTATGCGTAACAACCGCATTGCCGTTACCCCATTTCTGGATGTTCTCCGACAGGATGAACACACGCTGACGCACCACCTCGTTGGTAATCAGGAGACCTTCCTCGTTCAAGAACTGACTAATCAGAGTAGCCTTACCTCCCGGCGCTCCGCACATGTCGAGCACGATACTGTCGGGCCGGACAAACTGCGCAAGCACCTCGTCAAGGAACATCGAAGAAGCCTCTTGCACGTAGTAACAACCGGCGTGCATCAACGGGTCGAGCGTAAACTGCGGACGACGCTTCAGATAATAACCGTCAGGACACCACGGCACCTCTTCCATGCCCGCGTCATGCAGCACGGAGAGCGCCTCGAAGGGAACCTTGTCATTGAGCCGAACAGACGTCTCACGCTCGGTCTGAAGGGACCGCAGGAAAGCATCCAGTTCGCCGCCCAACACAGGCCGCATCTGCTCTATAAAATCAAAAGGCAACATGCGTGTGTCGTGGTCTCAATATCAGTGAATAAGATTATGTCCGGTCATCTCCTTCGGCTGAGGTACGCCCAGAATATGGCAAATCGAAGGAGCCACATCGGCCAAAATTCCGTTGTCCAGTTTGGCATCCAGGTGATCCTTGGACATATATACAAATGGCACAGGATTGAGCGAGTGCGCCGTATTAGGCGTACCATCCGGATTGATGGCATTATCGCAGTTGCCGTGGTCGGCGATGAGGATAATCTCGTAGCCGTGCTCCAAGGCAGCCTCGATGACCTGATACGAGAGTTCGTCAATAGCCTTGACAGCCTTGACAATTGCATCATACACTCCGGTGTGACCTATCATATCGCCGTTGGCATAGTTGAGCGCAATAAAATCATATTTCTCCTTACCGATAGCCTCAACCAGCGCTTTCGTTACCTCGGGCGCTGACATCTCGGGCTGCAGGTCATAGGTAGGCACTTTCGGCGAAGGGATAAGAATACGGTCCTCGCCGGGATATTCTGCCTCGCGACCACCGTTGAAGAAGAACGTCACGTGAGCAAACTTCTCGGTCTCAGCAATGCGCAACTGCTTCATTCCCAGACTGCTGACATACTCGCCAAGCGTGTTCTCCACATTCTCTTTCGGGAACAGGATATGCAGGCCCGTGAACGAAGAATCATAAGGAGTCATACAGCAATAGTGCAGGTTAGGAATAGTATGCATGCCTTGTTCGGGCATATCCTGCTGCGTGAGAACAATGGTAATCTCTTTCGCGCGGTCGTTGCGGTAGTTGAAGAAAATCACTGTGTCACCTTCTTCTATTCTGCCGTCGCAAGTCGAGTTCACCAGAGGCTCCATGAACTCATCCGTATCTTTATGCTCCTCGGTGTGACGATCATAGCAACCCTGAACAGCTGCCACCATATCATCGCAGACAAGACCTTTGCCGCTAACCAACTGATCATAAGCCACTTTGAT
>JAEEGL012156324.1_pt1 | contig 10739 bp, 4 predicted proteins | sample 9134231 | NCBI WGS metagenome assembly JAEEGL01 (sample SAMN16246548, study PRJNA631951) | gut metagenome | biome: gut microbiome; feature: rumen; material: fiber-attached | host: Bos | place: Iran: Karaj | collected 2018-10 | reverse complement strand
CTTGTCGTCGCCGGTCACATGACCCGCACGATCCTTGGCGCTGACCTCCAGCTTATAGTCGCCGTCTACATCATAGACAACCGTAGCCGTGCGCGTGGGCACGCCGTTGACCATGACGGGATCGCTCCAGCTGCCGATCTTGCCGGTGGTCGTGATCGTACCGGACTCGAAGTTCCAGTCGGCAACCGTGATGGTGGCGGTACGGTTGACATTGAAGTACTTCCCGTTGCGAGCCTCGTCCTGACCGTTCTGCGTGACGTTCACACTGATGGCGGGCGCCGTCTTGTCGATGGCGACCTCGGAGAGAGCCTTGCTGGTGTGACCGGCGTTGTCCTGCAGCGTGACGGCAATCTCGATGCTGTTCGACTCGAGACCCTCCAGCGGCAGAATCAGCGTGGTCTGCACGAGCAGCTCGGGATCGGTGCTGTCGTACTTCGCGTCGCGGCTCTTGAGATCCGACGCCTTGTACTCCTTCTTGTACTCCTGTCCGTTCTGCGCAAGCGAGGTTACAGAGACAATCGAGCGCTGGAGATCCAGACCGGAATGCAGATCCTTCAGCACGATCTGAATCGGGTTGTCCCGCAGGGTCTCATCAGCGTAGAGCTTCACGCCCTTGTCGGTGGAGTAGCTGCTGTTGGGAAGATTGATGGAGATCGCGGCGTTGGAGGTATCCTGGTGAAGCTTCTCGCTCTCTACGATCGTGCGCTTGGTGGGCTGCTTGAACTCGCTGGCATTGAGAACATTATCCGTGGCATTGACGAAAATCTGTCCCTTGAAGTCCGCGGGAACATTAAACGTCGCCTTACCTTTGCTCCAGTTGGCAATACCCTCATCGAACACGCTGCCGTCCTTGGAGATCAGGCGGTAAAAGACCTCCTTGACATCGGAGCTGCTGTCGCTGACCTCAACCGTCACCTGCGTGTCGTTGGGGAAGAAGAAGCCGTAGGACGTGATCTGATAGTCGGAGCCGTCCTCCTTCTTGGCAGCGAGACCCTCATCCGGGCTCTCGGCGCTCGCCTCGGAGCGATCGGTGAAGGCAAACTTGCCGATCACCGGCGCAGTGCGGTCGACCACGAACAGGATGTCATTCTTCCCGCCCGTGAGATTCGTCTCGTTGAGGTTGTTCATTGCATCCGCGTGGACGGAATAGGTTCCATCCTTCAGATCGGAGGTGTTAACGATCAGGCTTTCAGCGCCGTCGCCGGATGTAGCGGTTCTGGCCTCGGGCTGATTCTTATAATCATTGGTTTCAAACAGCGTTCTGATCGCCTTGCCGTCCTCCTGACGGAGCTCCAGATATGCGCTTTGGAGGCCGACGATCTCATCCTGAATCGTGAAGGCAAACTCAATGTTCGTATTATCACCGTAGAAGCGGGTGATCTCGTTGGAATAGAACTTGGAATCGGCATTCTCTTCCAGACGCTCGATATCCTCAATGCCCTTGACGAGCTTCAGCGCGCCGTTTGCACGAATGACAAGCTTCTGCGACTGAACGCCGTCCGTGGAATCGGTGTTCGCGGGAAGCACATAAGTATAGGTGTTGCCGGCGACGTCTGTGACCTCGACGGCGAAGCTCGTCGCTTCCATGATGGCTTTTCCGAACTGATCATTCTTAAGCTCGATCATTGCCTCGAACGAAGCAGCCGGAGCGGGAGCATCGTTATCCGCAGAGCCGAGCATCGTGCGCTCCTCGCCGTTAACTGCGAAGAAGCTGATGGTCTGGATGCCGCTGGCGGCGTCCGTCGGGTTGGCGCCCTGCGGCTGCGCATCCATAGCACTCACTGTGAGAATCACAGTGTCCGATGCATAGTTGGCAGAGGCGAATTTGTTGAGCGTGACGTCCTTACCGGCGCGGAGCGTGATGCCGCTGACTTCAGGCTCTTTGCCGTCATAAAGAACGGTGATATCCTGGCAGGCGGAGACATTGCCGGCCACATCGACTGCCCAGACATGATAGGTCGTGTTGGCCTTAGCAGCATGCTGGATCGTAAATGCAGGGCTGTCAGCAGGGGCTTCCGCCTTGAGAACCTCATAGCCCTCCGGCGCTGTGTCGCCCGAAAGCTTGGGTGCTTCGGTCTTGGTGGAGCTATAAACCAAATACTGCACACCGGACTTGTCGCTGCCATCCTCCTGACCGACCTCATGAGTCTGAACCGGAACGGTCAGATTGCCGCTCTTGTCGGCATAAATGGCCTTCTCAGGCGGATTAACGACAGGTGCATTGGGGTCAACACGAACGACGGTGGCACTGTCCATGCCGATGCCGTTGGACTTCTCACCCGTGATGGCGACGACCGTGTAGGTGCCGTTGCTGTTTACAGTAAATTTGACTTCCCAATTATTCTTGTCCCAAGTTGTGCCGCTTTCATCGGTTATCTGACTTCTCTTCAACTCACGAGTATCGATGATATTGCACTGATCAAGATCCTTATAGGTGAAGTTCTCCAGAACATCGGCGTCTACATCCTTCAGCAGATAAACCTGCGCGGAGTCAACACTTTCCGCGGGCACAATGTTCGCGGAAATCACGCGGCTCCTGGCCCAGGGCTGCTCGCCCGCAATTGTCACCGTCACCTCGGACGAGACATCAACATTGGGCTTCGGCGGCTCCTGCGGGAAGATCTGCGCCTTATTGCCTGCTTCGTCATATGCGAAGACATACTGCAGCTTATCCACATCGCCCTTGTCAATCTTGACGCTGGCTCTGAGTAAAAAACTATTATATGACATGGATCTCTCGTCTGCATCGCCTTCGAGCATATAGGTAACCTTGGCAATACCGCTTTCGTCACTATTCAGCGCTACCGAAAGAGTCTTTCTGCCTCGTGAGGCATAGGTCCAAGAAAGCGGATCTTCCGGATCAACCGCTTCGGGCGCCACAAAGTCCATGTAATTGACATGAGCGTCCTGCTCGACCGTGTTCTTATTTGCGCAGACTGCGACAATCTTGTAATTGAGTCTGTCTCTGGTTCTGCCCCAGCCGAGATTCTCAGTGAATTTAAAAGAATCCCAGTCCTGCTGCGTGATCTCCTTCGTGACGGTTACCGTCCCTGCGCTTTCCGCCTTCAGTTCCTGAACCTGTGTGCCGGCCGGAAGCGTTTTCAGATCGTAGTTTCCGTCCTTGTCCACCGGCAGGATGTAAACGGTCACTTCATCGCCGGATTCCATGGTGATTTCGGCCTGAACCGTGCCGCCGTTGGCCCACTGATCCGCTTTGACATCGACGCCGGCCGCAGTCTTATGAACGCTTGCGGTCGCCTCAATTGCGCTGCCGCCGACATTATTCACCACAACCTGGCTGTAAGGAACAGGCTGTTTCTCAGCAATTGTCTGATCCACCGCGTAAACGAAATGGGTCAGCGAATCCTGACGGGTCTCACTCGTCACTTTGCTCTCATACTGCTTGCTCTTGTTTTGCTCGACCTTCGTGGCCTCACCGGATTCGATTGCAGTCTGAAGGTCGGCGTGCGTCTTATATTCCTTATTGGAGACATAAAGCGCGTCTACGTTAAAGCTGTCATTCCCCTTCACCGTATAAGTGACGGTCTTGCTGGGAGCCCAGTTTTCTGGCGCAACCGTATAAGTAATCTCGGGCGCAGTATAGATATTTTTTACAGAAGCACACCGGTTCGCTTCTTTGTTGAAAACGACCATGTCGTTCAAAACCGCGTAAATGCGCCACACTCCGTTTTTGGTCACGGTGGCAGCAGGCCATTCCTTGCCCTTGCTGTCCTTGGCATGCCCGTTGGCAAGAACCGCATCGCCCTTTTCAACGGCCTTCTGCAGCTCCTCTACAGTTTTGTTCAGATCCGCAGCGTCCTTCTCTTCCCATGCGACATAGTATTTGACGTTGGGATCCTTGTTGAAGCCACATCCCTCATTGCTGTACTGGATGCGGATCTGCTTGGATGCACAGAGTCCATCGACGTCGACCACATACGCCTTCATTCTCTCTGCGCTCAGCAGGGTCGCCTGCGCGCTGGAGAGCTGGTTGCCGTCTTTGTCAGCGATCACGCGAACAACGGTCGCATCCTTTTTAACGGTGAATTTGCCGCTATCATTTTGGTCGTTCGTGCCGTCGGCCCACTTGGCGACATACTTGGCGCTCCAGTCCTTCGGCAGATTGACAGCCTCCGCCGAGAAGCTGACCTCAGAGCCCAGAATGCCGGCGGTATCCTTCGGATTCGTCTTGAAATAGACGACCGTGAGCTTTGCGCTGTCGCTGATGACCTGTGTGGTCGGGCTGTCATAGCTGCCCTTATAGAAGACACAGCGATAGTAGTTTCCATCCAGCGCCTTGTCCGCCTTGATGGTGAGGGTCGAATTCGTCTGACCGCTCAGCTTTTCAAAGGTCTTGTTGTCACGGCTGACCTGCCACTGGCTGGAATAGCCAGAATCCTTCACTTCCTTGCCGTCTCTGGTGACGCGGAGCACGGCTTTGAACTGGGCGTCCTTTCCGTCGAGCACGGTTGCATTCTCCGGCGCAGTCACCTGGGCAACGGAATTGTCGATCGTAACTACCGCGATCGAAGACGGCACTTCGCGCTCACCGTCCGAAACCACGCAGCGGACGTACTTGATGACGGTGACAAAGCTCTCCTTCATCGTGGTGGTGAGCGTGTTTCCGTCTGCTCCGCTTTTAAACGCGTTCCAGTTCGTCTTGTTTCTGGAATACTCCCAACGATAGGTCAGTGAATCAGGCGCATCGTCGGAAACCGCAACGGAGAACGTCATCTTCTGACCAACCATCACGGTCACGTTCTTCGGCTGTTCCGTAATGGTCCAGTTCGCGGCCTCTGTCTTGGCTGTTTCCTCCTTGGACGGCTCCTCCTTGGGCGTCTCGTCCGCGGCGGCCGTCTCGTCCGCGGCGGGCGTCTCATCCGCAGCGGGAGTCTCGTCCGCAGCGGGCGTTTCTGCCTCGGTCTTGTCCAGATCGGACGTCTCGACCTGCGTCTCGGCGACGGTCTCGGCAGCTTCCTCTGTTTCCACAGCATAGGCGCTCGAAACCAGAACGCTTCCCCACAGACCGTCCATCAGGCTGAAGAGCATGATAATGGCGCAGAACAACGCCAGAGCTCTCCGTCTGAATTCCTTCGCGGGGGTTTCCTGATGTTTCATCAATTTCACTCCACTTCTGTATAATTAAATCTTATGTATGCTCTCTCGAATATCTTAAATCGTCTCCGAGGTGTGGATGACGATGATTTCTTCCGCAAGATCAAATCGAATTCCATAGACGTCGCCGTAGGATCCGGGCTGCGTATCCAGCGCCACGGTTCCGCCGATCTCTTCAGCTGCGGCTGTTTTTGCGGTGTTCCTTCGTCCACGCTTTTTGAGATTGTCGGTATCGTAGTCCAGATCGATCTTCATCTCAAGCTGTCCGGTCTGGACAGCCTTTTCCTTGATCTTCCTGACAGAAACCCTTTCAGCCTTACCATTCTGGATGGCATAAAGCGTGCGCACATCATATTTGATGAACAGATAGACTGCCAGTGCCGCCGCCAAAACAAAGATGGCTGCAGAGACAATCGTGCCGATCCGACACAGGTTCATCATTGCCAATGCTCGTTCCATGCGTTACACCTCCTCAACCCACAGCAGCAAACGCCGATTCGACCGTCTGGCGCGCGTTGACCAGGTTCGAGCGCGTTTTGCGGATGCGTTCACGGACATTTTCGCTGCCGCTGTCGCCGAGATCCCGCAGGCCGGCTTCCATTTTGGCGATCTGCGTGAGCATCTCGTCCTTGGTAATGCCAAATTCGCGGAATTCTCTGGCATGATTGAAAATCTGGTTGGAAAACTCCTGATACAGCGCAACCGCATAGTGCGCGCCGCCGGTCTTTTCCACGACGTTGCCGTCGGTGATGCTCACCAGATCTTCCCAGAAGGTGCCGTAGTTCTGCGCGTTTTCGCCGATGGCATAGTCATTGTTGGTGCTGCCGAGCGAGCTGTAATACTTGCCGATAGAGCACAGGCTTTTCGCCAGCTCCCGCTCCTGATCAGAGAGGAATTCGCTGTCCTGAACGCGCTCATACCAGTAAGCGGCCTTAGCGCGATTGTCGCTGCCCTCGTAGAAGAAGTAATACTGATGGGCAATCTGATAGGCCAGCCTGACGTAGCGCTCCTCTTCAGAGGAAGCCAGACGGTCAATATTCGCACGGCTCGCGCCGTTATGCGCGTTGAGAATGCGAAACAGCGCGTCATTCTCCTCCTGCGTAAACTGAAAATCCGACTGGATGGCGTTGACCATCTGCTCATAGGCGTCGGGATCTGTGGGCTTAAGCTTGACTGCTTGCTCATAATACGACGCAGCGTCAGAAAAGCTGGAAGCACTGGCAGCAGCCTCCAGATAACCGTCATAGCTGCCGGCGCGGGCAGAATTGCCTGCGAGCGTAAACGCCAGTACACCAACCGCTCCGGCAAGTGCCGTAAGCGCAGCGGCGGTAAAACGGCGCAGCTTTTTCTTACGGTCGCGGCGGGCACGCTCGCCCACATCGTCGATGTGCTCCAGCGCATACATGACCTCCGCGTCGCTCTGATAGCGATCCTCGGGGTTCGACATGCAGCAGCGGCTCACAATCTCGACAAATCCGTGCTCCATGAGCTTGGGGTTCAGCTGATCCAGCGGGAGAATCTCAAAGTGCGTATCCGCAGGGCTGTAGCCTGTGAGCAGATGGTAGAGCGTGGCGCCGAGATTGTAGATGTCGGTGCGTGCATCTGTCTGCCCCTTGCCGCCAAACTGCTCCGGTGCGGCATAACCGCGCGTGCCAAGCCAGGTCGTGTCACCCTGACTGGCCTCCTTATATTCACGGGCAGTGCCAAAATCGATGAGCACCACGTCGCCGGAGGGCTTGAGCATGATATTCGCCGGCTTCATATCGCGGTAAATGATGGGCGGATGCTGACTGTGCAGATAATTCAGCACACTGCAAAGCTGCTTGGCCCATTTGAGAACCATGTCCGGGTCCTGCGCGCCGCTGTGATCCAGCAGACTCTGCAGACTGCGGCCCTCGATGTAGTCCATGACGATGATAAAGCTCTCGTCCTGATCTACCACGTCAATGATACTGGGCAGGTTCGGGTGATTCAGCCGCTTGAGCATTTCCGTTTCGGCGATGAGGCCCTGACTGACAACCTCCGAGGCGGTCGAACCATCTTTCCGAACTTCCTTGACGGCCCAGGTCTTATTTGCTCTTTCATTCAGCGCGAGATAGACCACGCTCATGCCGCCGCGGCCGATCTCGTTGAGGATTTTATAGTTTCCGTTCAGTACGGAACCAACTTCCAGCATAGTGCTTCCGTTCCTTCCTTGGTCGTTCCCTGCGTCTTCGTCCCGGGGCGGACGAGATGCAAAAGCCATTATAGTCTGCGCTCGCGCAGACGATGAGATCCATCACAGAGGTCAAGTCTTCACTCTGATCGATCACATCGCAGCGCTGGCGCGGCTGCCGCGGCAGGCGCCGGTGCTTATTACAGAACCGCCACGGCAGCCGTAATGTTATCGTCCTCTCCGCGGGAAATATTCAGGCGAATCAGATCATCCAGAATCTGCTCGATCTGCGTACGATCCCGCAGCTTGCTGGGAGTCAGCGCCTGATAAAACTCACTCGGAGCCACCACATGGCGGAACCCGTCACAGCAGGCCATCAGTACCATGCCCTTTCCCACCTCGCCGGTTTCGAACTCCGGTTCGATCACGCGGCTTGCGCCGATGCACTGCGTCAGCACACTGCGGCGGGGATCCGTGAGCGATTCCTCAAAGGTCATGCGTCCTGCGTCCAGTTCCTGTTGCACAAAGGTCTGGTCTTTCGTGAGCTGATAAATCGTATCACTGAGAAGATAAACGCGGGAGTCTCCCACATTCATTATATAATAGTGCCCATCATATACCAAAACGGCAGCCGTCGTGGTGCCGAGATCCACATGGAGTCCCGCGCCGTAATCGGAAATCCGCTCGTTGGTATCGTTGATCAGCTGCTTCCAGCTTTCCCAGAGTGCGTCGGCGCGAAAACCCTGCGAAATCAGTCGGGGCAGCTCGGTTTTGAACCAATTGTCCAGCGCATGCACCATAGCAGAACTGGCGACCTCACCTTTGGCAAGGCCGCCCATTCCGTCACAGACGGAGACCAGCATTGCCGGTCCCCTGTCTGTCTGCGCCTGGATTACCAGAACCGAGTCTTCATTTGTCTTTTTGCGTGTACCGATGTCAGTACGCACAGCGGTAATAAAGCTCATTATCTACTCTCCAGGTATTCGTTTTCTCAGTTCTCTCTGAAAGTGAACTCCTCGTCGCCCAGCGTGATCTTATCGCCGCTCTTCAGACGCACTTCCTTGCCGGAATCCAGCCGGACATCATTGACAAAGGTTCCGTTCGTGCTGCGCTGATCGGCCACGTAGACGCCGCCATTGCGGTTGATGATGGATGCATGCAGACGGCTGACCGCAGTATTATTGCTGATGCAGTAGTCCACCTGCGCGCGCTCTTTACCGATGCGGAAGTTGGGCTTGCTGATCTGAATGGTCTCGTTATTCTTGCTGCGGATCAGAATGCCAAAGTGCTGGTTCTTGGAGAGGACGGTGGTCTCGCCGCTGCCCTGATTCAGAACGGTGGTCTCGCCGCTGCCCTGATTCAGAACGCCGGTGGGCGCAGCGCCGCCCTGCTTATAGGCAGGCGGAGTGAAATCAGCCGCAGGACGGGCTCCGCCGGAAGGCGGCACCGGAGGCACGGGCGGCACAGCCGCAGCAGCCACAGGCGCCTTCTTCTTGCCCTTGGAGATGATTGCGATCACAGCGCCGATGATTGCCAGAGCGCCGACCGCGATGGCAATGATCGCCCACATCGGGAAGCTCGGGGCTTCCTTCAGATCATTCATAGCGCCGTTAAGCGCACTGAGCGCGGAATCCACCTCAGACTGGGTGGCGTCTTCCTTCGCCATGACGTCCTTCGCCTTTGCCAGAGCGGAGGTCACCTCTGCAAAGCTGGCGGAATCATACAGCTTGGAATCGAGCGCCTCAGCGCCGGAGATCGCAGAACTCAGGCCAGACTTGTCGGCGCTCTCGACAGGCTCCGTGCTCTCGGTAGGTTCAGCGCTGACATTAGGAGTATTATCCGGGCTGGGAGAGCCGGGCTCATTATACTCCACGCCCATGGCTTTGAGCACCTTCGTCAGCTGATCACTGGCAATGGCGTAATAGTAATGCTCTTCAAACTCACTCTTCGGAGTGCCCTGGCAAATGCCGATCACATTGCCGTCATCATCAACCAGCGGGCCGCCGGAGTTGCCGGGTTGGAGAACCACGCTGGACTGGATGTAATCCACACCGCCAACGGTGGTGAGCTTGTTCACTTTGCCGGAGATGATACTGACATCATCGCTGGTAAAGGTATTGACGTCCTGGAACGCCTTGCTCTCGCCGGGGAAGCCCAGAGCGTAGCAATCCTCGGTGGCCTGCACTTCCGCGCTGGAGCGGATCGGAAGGAAGGTGCGGTCATAGATCGGAGAGGCCAGGGTCAGGATCGCGTAATCCAACTCATCGCTCTGTGTAAGTGTGGTGGCCTTCACGCGAACGTCACGCAGCACACTGACTTTGATGCTCAGGCGCTGGCGGACATCCTGCGCAGACTTGCCGAACATGGCAACCGCTTCGTTCAGCGTATCCTCGTCCACCACAACAACATGGTTGCAGGTGACAAGATTCGTGTCGTTGATCAGAAATCCGCTGCCGCTCTGAATCAAATAATCCTTGCCGTTGTCATCGGTATACACCACCATAACCTGCAGGACGCCGTTGGCGTCGTTGGTCACGGCGGGGTTGGTCGTTGCAGCAAAGGCTGTGACCGACAGAGCCATGATCAGGCACACTGCCAAGAGCAGGCTCAATACCTTTACTTTGGAGTTGTTCTTTTTCATCCTCGTTCTGTCCTTTCTATTGAGATTGCCTGGGTGTAGGAGCTGCGACTCGCTATATAAAAAATATTAAGCGACCTGTAAACTGAGCTAACTTTAACATGCGGGCAGTCCGCCGTTTTCACCTAAAGTTTCGCCCATGAATAAATCGGCCGTGGAATTGCGATCTCGGCATCGAGACGCGTACGGCCTGGTGTTTATAAAATTTAATGTTTATTATAAAGTATCATATTACGTCTGATCCGTCAATATTTCGTTCAAAATTTCATTCAAAAAAAGCTTATTTAAATTCCAATTATATACAGTATCCAAATCACGGTAAGAAGTCCATTTTTCTATCCAAACGCACGAGCGCAGCGGTTGGTCGGTTTAGGAACAGGAACAGAACATTTGAGAAAACTCCGGTTTCTGCAGAGTCCGTTCATTCGATCATGGAAAAGATGGCGATTATCGTTAAAACAGCAAACACTCAGAACGGTAAAAACCATTCTGAGTGTCTGCATTAGATGCCGGTGCTGCGCTTTATGAAGTTCTTTTCTATTCCCTGCAAAAGCGCAGCGAATGCGGAACCACTCTCATTTATGCTTGCATCAAAGCGCGTTGCCGGCGTTGACCAGTGCGGAGAGATCCACACCGTCATCGTCCGGATCAGGCAGCTCAGGCAGCGGCGGCTCGTTGGTCTCAAAGTCATGATAGACCTGAAGGCCGGAGCCGGCGGGAATGAGCTTGCCGATAAGGACGTTCTCCTTCAGGCCGATCAGATGGTCGACCTTGCCCTTGATGGCAGCGTCGGTGAGCACCTTCGTTGTCTCCTGGAAGGACGCAGCGGAG
>JAEEGL011469664.1_pt1 | contig 10739 bp, 10 predicted proteins | sample 9134231 | NCBI WGS metagenome assembly JAEEGL01 (sample SAMN16246548, study PRJNA631951) | gut metagenome | biome: gut microbiome; feature: rumen; material: fiber-attached | host: Bos | place: Iran: Karaj | collected 2018-10 | reverse complement strand
TTCGACAAGCCGGTCATATATGCCGACATCGAATTCGACAAGGGACAGTACGACTACTACTTCCTCAAGGAAGAACCCTGGTCGCTTACGATGCTGCCTAAGATCGGAATGGGCCTTACCATCGAGAATGCAGGGAACGTAAAGGACCTCATCGAAGAGTGCCTTACAAACCCCAAGTTCAAGGAGACCAGGGCACAGGCCAGGGAAGAGATCTGGCAGTGCAGGGGTAACGGCGCAGTAAACACAGCAGATTACATAGTTGCTAAGATGAAGCAGCTCGAACAGAAAAAAGAAGAAGAGATCAAGAATGCCGAAGGCAAAAAGAAAACCGGTAAATAAGACACCGATCAGCAAGGAAATGAAGCGGAAGAGGATCCTGGCGATCCTTCTTCTGATTGCCATCTTCGCTGTTGTCATCACATTATCCGTTCTCATCTGCAAGCCCATGCTGGAGATGATCGAGAACCCGGCGGAATTCCGCGCCTATATGCATGACCAGAAGCCGTGGAGCATTGTCATGTTCATGGTCTGCATGTTCCTGCAGGTCGTTGCCGCGGTCATTCCCGGAGGTCCTTTCGAGGTCGCGGCTGGTTATGCTTTCGGAACAGTCTTAGGTTCGATAATTGCCGATATCGCGATGACGTCAGGAAGCGTTTTTGTGTTCCTGATGGTCAGGAAGTTCGGAATGAGGTTCGTCGAGCTGTTTGTTACAAAGGAACAACTGGATCAGGTCAAATTCCTCAAGCATTCTCCCCAGAGAGATCTCGTAACGCTCATACTTTTCCTGATACCGGGAACGCCCAAGGACATAATCACTTACTTTATCGGATTTACCGACATGAAGTGGTATGTGTGGGTGGCGATAGCGTTTTTCGGAAGGTTCCCCGCGATATTCCTTTCCGCGGTAGGCGGAAGTGCCCTTAATAACGGAAACTATACGAGGCTCTTTATTATCGGAGCCATCATAATAGTGACTTTCATCATCGGAAGCATCTCATACTACTTCTGGCATAAGAAACACGCCCACGTTAAGAAGGACGGGCACGAAAAGCCTGAAGAGAAGGCAGAACCGGAGGAAAAGACCGAAAGCTGAGACGTACTTCGATTTTGCGGTAGGAAGTGGCGCCGAAAAAGTGTATGCTTTGGGTATATCTTAAAACCTTTTGAGAATTACGACCGGGAGGTAGCAATATGGCAGCCGGAACAGGAAAGATCATAACGATAGGAAGATCCTACGGAGCAGGCGGAAGGTCGATCGGAAGGCAGGTTGCCGAAGATCTGAAGATCCCATATTACGATTCGGAACTCCTGGCCGAGACCGCCAAGAGCAGCGGGCTTGACGAGAAATACCTCGCCAGCGTTGATGAGAAAGAGATCAACGATGCCGCACTCTACATGTCGGTCGGGTACATGAGCCCGTCATATTCATCGGTCAGGCAGGTCGCTGCCAATGCCCAGAGGGAAGTCATAGAGAAGATCGCATCAGAAGGACCGTGCGTTATCGTCGGCCGCCGTGCGAATGAGATACTGGAAGGCAGACCTGACGTCCTGAGCGTGTTTATTGCGGCTTCCGTGGAATCCAGGATCGTACGTGTTATGAATAGAGAACATCTGTCCGAGAAGGAGGCCAGAAAGAAGGTCTTAAGGGCCGACAAGGAGCGTGCGGCCTACTACAACCAGTTCTCCGGCGGGGAATGGGGCTATGCGGCGACATATGACCTCTGCCTCAATACGGACGTGCTCGGACCGGACCAGGCAGCGCAAATTATTGAATTTGTTGCAGGAAAAACATAAAAAAGTCCTGTTCTGACCCTTATTTAGTCAGATAAACAATCAAATAATCCCCACGAACGCAAAAAAATAATATATTATTATTTTGGATTGTCAGATAAGAAGGGGGCTTTTGGCTATGTTTGACGCAAAAAACAACTTTGTTTTCGATTTATATGGCACTCTGGTAGATATCCATACGGATGAGAACCTTCCGTATCTCTGGAGCTCCATGGCAAGATATTACTCCATGAAGGGCGCAAGCTACGATGAAGCAGAGTTCCGCGAAGAGTATTCCAGACTCTGCCGTGAGCAGGCTGAAGCTTCAGCCAAGAAGTCCAAGAAGGGCAAGTCCAAGCTTGATCCTGATGAAGCCGAGATCGATCTTTCCAATGTTTTCAAGGAACTCTTCACCCAAAAGGGATGCAGGGTGTTCCAGTCTGAGGTCGACGAGGCAGCCCTTACTTTCAGAAGCATCTCCATAACCAAGCTCTGCCTCTATCCCGAGGCAAAGAAAGTCCTTGAGGAACTCAAGAACAGAGGCAAGAAGTTATATGTCTTCACCAACGGCCAGGCTTGCTTCACGATCCCCGAGATCGAGAGCCTCGGCATCATAGATCTTTTTGACGGTATCCAGATCTCATCAGACATCGGCGCCAAGAAGCCCGCAAAGGCATTCTTCACGGCAGCCCTTAAGAAGTCTGAGATCAAGGCAAAGGAATCCGTTCTGATCGGTTGTGACGAGTTCGGTGATGCAAGAGGCAGTATGGCTGCCGGCATGACAGCATGCTATATCCAGACTGAGCAGTCCCCTACGGTTGCACGCAATCTGCCCTGTGATGAGATCAGGACTCTGAGCGATCTTCTGGATTAAAACTTATCAGGAAATAAAATCCAAAGCTTCTTCAAGCGTCATGGCATGGCCGAGATACTGGCCCTGGAACATGTCGCATCCCTGCTCTGCAAGAATACTGAACTGGTCATCGGCGCCCACGCCGGTGGCACAGACCTTGATGTCTATATCGTGCATCAGCGAGATGACTGAAGCCGAGAGGACACGGACATTGGCGTCGTTTGCCAGATTCCTTGTGAAATTTCCGTCCAGTTTGAGCATAGTGATAGGCAGGAGCGGGATCGCATTGAACGAGGAATAACCGCGTCCGAAATTATCCAGAGCCATCATAACGCCCTTGGCGGAAAGTTTCTCGATAGTCTCCTTTATGTCGGTAAGTTCCGTAAAAAGACCTTCTTCCGGAATATCCAGCATCAGGTTCATGAGCTTACAGTCCGCGTTGGACACCGCATTCGACAGCATGTTCAGGAATCCCTGATTCTTCAGCTGGCTGGTCGATATGTTGAGATTCATCGTAAGATCGGGGTTGTTCGCATTGAAGAGAGCCAATGCCTTAAGGCTCTGGTCAAGGGAGATGCCTCCGATGCGGTTCATGTATCCCGCATTCTCAGCAGCGGCCAGAAATACCGGCGGAGGAATGACCTCTCCGTTATGTTCGAATCTCATGAAAGCCTCAAATCCCATGAGTTCCCTGTCAGCTGTAAAGCAGGGCTGATATGTCATCTGGAGGCTGCCGTCCTCGATTGCGTTCTCAAAGATGGCTGTGATATCATGTGTGTTCTTTCCCTCGAAGAGTTTGCCGGCACGGTCCATGGCCTTGGCGGTCTCGGCATAGCTTGTCATCGAGATGTGTCCGACCTTGCCGTGTTCCGTATCCCTTACTGCAAGCCTTGCTTCTTCTGCCCTTGCTATGAGTTCGCCTGCTATCCTTCCGTCACGGGGATAATTGGCCACGCCGCAGGAGATGCTGACGGAAAGCTTGTCTTTGCCGCTTTCGAAGGCCTTCATGCAGGATGTCGCAAGCTTGCGGGCATATGCATCTGATTCAAGCGGAGACATCGATCTTCTGGAAAGCACGATGAATTCCGCATTTACGAGTCTTGCGACCATATCGGAAGGCAATGCAGCTTCGCGGACGCGGTGAGCCATGTTCTGGATGAAAAGATCCATCGACTTATGACCGATCTCGCGGCTTAGATCCTCATATCCGTCAAGACCGATATAGATGACATCGAACGGATGGCACTGGGAATCGGGTGTCTTTGCAGACTGCATTCCGGCAATGTCGTCGGCGATGTGCCTGTCCATCCTTGCGGTGATCATCTCTCTTCCGGGGAGAGTCGTAAGGGGATCGATGGAGCTTGCCAGGTTCTCTCCGAATGCTTCGCTCATGCCCTCGCTCTTGTTGATCTCCTCGTGGCTTACGATGAGGCTTGTCCTGGAGAACATCTCTTCCTCTAGCTCTTTGGTTATGCGGGCGTTGCGTTCTTTCCTGTTGGCCTTCTCGTCCTCATAGATCTTCTTTGCCATGCGGATGATGTAATACTGCAGGAACAGATCCATCGTCATGACCGTGAAAGTCATGGCCATCATGACCGGAGCCGCACTGTTATCCATGACCAGGTATTCATAGGCATATGCCATGAACTGGAGGAAATTCAAAACAAACGAAGCATAAAAACCTATCTTATCCAGGGCGATGTTCATCAAAAAAGACAGGAACATCAAGGTCACGCCCAGATAGTAGAAAGTCGCGAGGCTGACTGAAAGCAGCTGAAGTGCCAGCAGGATCAGGAAAATAAGAGTCGTAAAAACGAGGATCAGAAAATATCTGAACCCGCTCTTAAAGAAGATCCTGTCGTTGCCGCTTCTCATATAACCTATTATGAAGAGTTTTTATATATATGTAAATTAAAGGAATGTGAATTATCGGACTGTAGTATGAATTTTCTGTTTCAGTCAGAAGACTTTGTGGCAAGAACCGTAACGACTTTGCCGGCCATCACGAGACCGCATACGGAGGGCACGAAAGACACCGATCCGGGCACCGGCTTACCGTCAGATGCGGAAGGCTTTACCGGTATCTCGGGAGACCAGCAGACATCGACGTGATTTATCCCGCGGCTCCTGAGCTCTCTTCTCATGACCTTCGCCAGGGGACAGTATTCCGTCTTGGAGATGTCGCTTATCCTGAACTGCGAAGGGTCCAGTTTGTTGCCTGCGCCCATCGCGCTTATCACGGGAATGCCGGCCTTCTTCGCCTCTTCGATTATCGATATCTTGGCGGATACCGTGTCGACGCAGTCGAGCACGTAATCATACTTCCCGAAATCAAACTCATCCGCGTTCTCCGGGAGGAAGAACATCTCCCTTGCGGTGACTTCGGCATCGGGATTGATATCTTTGATGCGCTCCTTCATTACTTCTACTTTGGATCTGCCGATCGTGGAATGGAGTGCGATTATCTGCCTGTTTATATTGGAGGGAGAGACTTTATCGTTGTCTACGATAGTGATGCTGCCTATTCCGGCCCTTGCGAGAGCGTCAACGGCATGGCCTCCCACGCCTCCTACTCCGAAGATGAGAACACGCGAAGAAGAAAGCTTTGAAACAGCCTCTTCACCAAGCAGTAATGCGGTTCTCTCGAATTCTTCTTTCATAGAAGTTATTTTACAACAATGCGGTATAATTTATCTGTTCAATGCAACATTTCTTCCGCTTTGTCTGTATTAAGGACAGAAGCGGATAAAAGGGAGGCCCAATGACCGGAGCTCTTGCAATCTTTCCGCGATTCATCCTTACTGCCGTAAGGCTGGTGAGTGTGCTTTTCGCGGATGCCGGTATTGGAACAGCTTCCGGAGCCGGAGCGGCTGCTGAGTCTGAGAGTGAACGGATCGAGCGTGAGACCGTAGAGATAATGGATCAGCTCGGCAATGCCATATTGAGGCTCGCCTATTCTTATCTGCACAACATGGAAGATGCCGAAGACATACTTCAGGAGACCCTGATCAAGTTTGTTACGGCAAAGCCCGTTTTCGAGAACGAGAAGCACCGCAAGGCATGGCTTCTCACGGTGGCGGCAAACCTTGCCAAGAACCGTATCGAATACAACCGCGTCAGGTCCTCGGAGGAACTTAACGAGGAGATCGCAGGCGCGGCACCGGAAGAAGAGGAAGACGACCTGTCTTTCGTATGGGAAGCGGTGAAGAAACTTCCCGATAACCAGCGCGAGGTAATCCACCTGTTCTATCAGGAAGGATACAAGACAGCTGAGATCGCCAACATCCTCGGCCGCAAGGAAGCGACCATAAGGTCAGACCTGAAGCGCGCCAGGGACAAGCTGAAGGAAATACTGAAGGAGGCAAATGACTTTGAATAAGTACAATGAGTACATGAGTCATATCGAAGTCACGGACGAGATGAGAGCCCGTGTGCTTGCGAATGTCTCCAAGGCCATCGAGGAGCAGAAGGACGGTGCAGCAGTTACGCCCGTCGTAACGCCGATTGCTGCCAAGAAGAAGCCCGTGCCGATAGTCACCATCATTTCCATCGCGGCAACTGTCCTGATCGTCGGCGGTATCGCGACCGCATTCGCACTGAACTATTTCGGTTCGAATACTTCGTCCAAGCATTCTCACAGCAAGACAGAAGAAGCGGCAACTGAAGCCGCGGATTATGCGGCAGTTGATTCTGCAGAAGAATGGGACGATGCTTCCGCAGACGGAGCTGCGTATGATGCAGATGAAGATGCTGATGAAGGGGAATGGGATTCCGATATAGGTGAAGAGTCGACAGCACCGGCGGCCGGTGGCAACACCACGGATGAGACTGCCTTAACGACCACTTATACGAAGGTTCCGTCAACCGAAGGCGGCGACGTCTATTCTCTCTTACCCATCTCCAATGTGGAGACCAGCATGACGGAAGAGAACGGTACACGCATAATCGCTTTGAACGGCGATGAGAACAATGCCGTTATCTATATAGCACAGGAAGGCACAGACCTTACTTCGCTCTATCTGGGCATACAAAAGCCTGATACTGCATCTTTTGCAGGCAACACGACCAACGGCGTGACCGACAGCGGTATCGATTACTGGCTGTACAACACGGCAGATTCCGACAGCACTTCTTATAACGCCGCATCATTCACTTATGCAGGCAACACATACCTGCTCGTACTGGACAATCCCGTACCGGAGGAAAACATCAGAGAGTTCATCTCAGAGTATTGATACCTGCGAACTATGTTATAATTTTTTTATTACTTAGAAAGCAGGTACCAGCATATGAAATGTCCCCAGTGTGGTATTGAACTTTCGGATACAGCGAAATTCTGCACATCATGCGGAACGCCCATCCCGGAAGCACCCGTAGCCGAAGAAGCACCTGCAGCAGAAGCACCTGCAGCAGAAGAACCCGCAGCAGCACCTGTTGCTGAAGAAGCCCCCAAAGCAGAGGAGGCACCTGCCGCTCCTGCTGAACCTGAAGAAGCACCCGCAGCTGCAGCCGCAGCGACCGCTGCTGCCGCAACCCAGGAGGCGCCTAAGCAGGAAGGTCCTGCCCCGGCAGCAAAGCAGTCTTCCATCCTGCCTTTCGAGCAGTTCTTCAAGACACTTTTCAACGCAGGCACAAAGCCTATGACCGGCGTGATCGAAGAGAAAGAGAGATACACGAATTTTGTCAATTCCGCTATCCTTTCTGCTATCGTCATCGTAGTCCTCACGATCCTTCGTACGATTATCAACTGCATTACAGGATTCATCATCGATCCCTTTATCGGCATTGGATACGGTTTCCTTACCTTCTTCCTCAGCCTTTCGATGTTCCTTCTGCTTACATTCGGTCTTGCAGGAGTCTATTACATTGCAGGCACTATCCTCAAGGAGAAGTGGGATTATGCCAAGCTTCTGTCCATCGCCGCTATGTCTGTAGGCGTAGGTTTCCTTATCAGATCGGTATTAGCTCCTTTCTGCAGCATTATCTACGGCAACCTTGGAACAGGCGTCAGCATGGCAGGTCTTGTATACATGGTCCTCATGCTTTATGAGGGAATCAATGATGAGACAGGTCTTACCGGCAACAAGAAGATATATGTTCACGCAGCTTGCCTCGGTATTACTTTCCTTATTACATTCCTTTTCTAAAAGTTGTAAAAGCCTTAAAAACAGGGGTTGTCGGGATTCGGCAACCTCTTTTTTGTTTTTTGAAATAGTTTGCAACATTTTGCTACTAAGTCTGTATATATAGTAGAATCCAACATGGAGGTTGAAGAAAATGAAAGATACACACAAAAGATTAATGGCAGGCGTTCTTGCTGGCACTATGCTCCTTTCTTTCGCAGGATGCGGAGTGGTTTCAGGTAAGAAGAGCAAAAAGGCAAAGCTGGAAAATGATACCAAGGCCGAGGCGGCATTCGATTATGACGAAGTAAAAGATACCGACTACGACGAGGAACAATACAGCGGAGATTACAACAAGTATGCCTTTAACATTATGGCGGAAACAGCATCGAATTCAGACGCTGATGCCAACATCATGATATCGCCGGCATCCATCATGTTCGCAATGGACATGGCCGCAGCTGGCGCGAACGGTGATACATTGGACCAGATCAACGGCGTGTTTACGGAAAGCGGTGATCCCATTGAGCAGCAGGCTTTTGCATCAGAGATGATGGATAAGATCAACGGTTCCAAGGATGTGGAGTTCTCCTGCGCCAATGCCATCTGGAACAATGAAGACATTCTGGGAAATATGATCAGCGAAGATTACGTTGATTATGTTGAGGATGTTTTCTCTGCCGAGATCAGGACCGAGAAATTCGGCGATGATACGATCAAGGAGATCAACGAGTGGGTAGAAGAGAATACGGAAGGCATGATCAAAGAGGTCGTACAGGATCTTGAGCCTACAACTGCCATGATCCTTGTAAATGCCATCGCTTTTGATGCCGCATGGGAAGAAGCATATGAGGATTATCAGGTAAATGACGGTGAATTCACGACTGCTTCCGGCAAGACTGAAGATGTTGTTTTCTTAAGCAGCACGGAGAGCACTTATTTCGAGACTGATAAGGCTACCGGCTTCATGAAGTATTACGAAGGCGGCGACTATGCGTTTGTCGCTATCCTTCCCACAGACGAGAGCATCTCCGCCAACGAGTTCATCGAGGACTTTACCGGTGAGGATTATGCTGAATTTATCGGCAGCAAGACATATGAGTATGATGTATGGACCATGCTTCCCGAGTTCGAATATGATTACGAAGTTGAGATGACAAGCATCCTGCAGGATCTGGGCATTGAAGACGCATTCGATGACAACGCTGCAGATTTCTCAGGCATTTCTTCCGCTGCAAACCTCTTCGTCTCGAAAGTGCTCCACAAGACACACATCGAGCTCGACAGGAACGGCACCAAGGCTGCAGCAGTAACGGCTGTTTACCTGGATGCTGAGACGGCAATGGAGCCCGCACCTGCAGTTGAGGTATACTGCGACAGACCTTTCGCCTATGCGATCGTAGACGTTGAGACAATGAACCCCATTTTTGTCGGAACCGTAAACTCTTTTGAGTGATACGCTGTAAGCGGTAAGAGTTTTAAAGCGGGATGTCCGTAAAGGGCAGCCCGCTTTTGTCGGTTTTGAGGAAATTTGAAGTTAAAAATCACCTTTTTAGCCACAAACTTTGCATTTCAAATTGTTTGTTAATATATATAATAATAGCAGTACATTCACGGGGTGGAATGAGATTATATGGACGGCAATTGTATTGCTGCTTTGAATATAGATATTATCGAACTGCCGAGGACTGAGTCATGAAGATACTCAGTGTAGCGGTTCCCTGTTATAATTCCGCGGAATATATGTCCGTTGCCATCGAGTCGCTCCTTCCGGGCGGCGATGACATCGAGATCATCGTTGTCGACGACGGTTCGTCCGATGACACCGCTAAGATCGCCGACGAGTATGCGGCCAAGTATCCCACGATAATCAAGGCCATCCACCAGCCTAACGGCGGTCACGGCGCCGCAGTCAATACCGGCATGGAGAATGCTACCGGCATGTATTTCAAGGTCGTCGACAGCGACGATAAGGTCGGCGAGGAAGGCCTTACCAAGGTCCTCGATACGCTTAAGTACTTCACGACTGAAGATGAACCCATCGATATGCTCATCTCCAACTTCGTCTACGACAAGGTCGGAGTTCCCGAAGATAAGAAGAAGGTCATGTCTTTTGAGGGCATCATGCCCCAGAACTTCGTGTTCGACTGGGAGATCACATCCCACTTCAAACCCGGTGACTATATGCTCATGCATTCGGTCATCTTCAGGACCCAGATCCTCCGCGACATGGACCTCAAGCTTCCCAGACATACTTTCTATGTCGACAACATCTTCGTATTTGAACCGCTCATCCACGTCGAGCGCATGTACTATCTCAACGTTAATTTCTATTACTACTTTATCGGCAGGGAAGACCAGTCCGTCAACGAGTCGGTAATGGTAAAGCGTGTTGACCAGCAGCTGTCGGTCAATTACCGCATGCTCGATTTCTATATTACGAATAAGAATGAGATCAAGAAGAACAAGCGCCGCGCGCAGTATCTCTATAACTATCTTGAGATCATTACCACGGTCTCCATGGTCCTCCTGCTTTTGGACGGCAGCCGTGAAGCCATCGACAAGCGCACTGCACTTCTCGAATACATCGCCAGGGACAAGATGCTCTATACCAAGTTCCGTTTCGGTATCTGCGGCACGATAATGACGCTTCCGGGCAAGAGCGGAAGACTGATGTCCCTCAGTGCGTATAAGCTCGCTCAAAAGTTCTATAATTTCAACTGATATTTATTGATCATTCCGCAATCAAAAAGGGCGCTCACCGAAGTGAACGCCCTTTATTGTTTTGTCTGTCAGACGGATATCAGTCGTTTTCAAATTCAACTACGAGCTGAGATACTGTCTGCTTAGCGTCGCCGTAGATCATGACGGTGTTGTCCATCGTGAACAGCGGGTTCTCGATGCCGGAGAAGCCTGTACCCTGACCTCTCTTGAGGACGAATACCGTGCGTGCCTCGTAAGCATTTACGATAGGCATGCCGTACAGCGGTGAG
>JAEEGL011021863.1_pt1 | contig 10739 bp, 11 predicted proteins | sample 9134231 | NCBI WGS metagenome assembly JAEEGL01 (sample SAMN16246548, study PRJNA631951) | gut metagenome | biome: gut microbiome; feature: rumen; material: fiber-attached | host: Bos | place: Iran: Karaj | collected 2018-10 | reverse complement strand
TATTGCAGCAAGAGCTGTGCCGCAAAAGCAGAGGCAGAGGGCATAAAACTCAAAAGCCGCGAAACATCCATAGCAAACATATATTACAGAGTAACAGACAATATCAATCATAAGAAAAACAGGAACAAAATCAGCGAAGAAACCTGCGCCAAAGCTAAATATATAGCTAAAGATAAATACATTATGGCTAAAACCGATTCGGAATATGCCAGGGGCGAATATATTACAGAAATGGATGCTGATAAACTGATTAAGGAGGCAACGGAAAACTTTGACGAATAGCAAGGCAGACTTCTCCGCTCAGGAGAAGATATTTGAGATGATGACGATGACGAATGAAGAGAAGCAGTTGTTTTCCGAATTCAAACCTCTCTCGGCGTTCTACAAAATGGGACCGGATTTTGAGGACTATGATTTAAAGACCCTTCCCGATGAAACCTTCAAAAAGATGAGTTACATGCATCAGTTCAACCTCAAGCCGGCTCCGCCTGAAATATGGGAAGACCATCTTTCGGATTTAATGCGTATAGCCTGCCAGGAAAAGGATCTGACTTATTTCCATTATTTTCTGCATTTTTATGAAGACAGGCTTAACAAACGGATAAAAGGATTCCTCAGAAAGCAGAATTCCGACAGTAATGTTCCGCCCGGAGATATTGCAGATATTAAGTCAATATGCTATTATGTATTGCAGAGGTTGCTTTTGAAATATGATCCGAGTATGGAAGCAAGTTTTGATACATTTGCCTTTTGGTTTCTGAAGGATGTATTCCGTCTCGTTGAACTGGAAAGATATATGAAACCAGTGCCTTCCCTCGGAACATTCAAGAGGCTCAAAAGAACAGCAGCAAAGTATTCCTGTGAATACGGCGGCTTCAACAAAGAAAACGAACTTGCGGTTCTCGACATTCAGCTCGAATTCAATTGTTCCTATGAAACAGCTGAAAGGTATCTGCAGACATCACTTGAGTTTTTCGGCAGAGAAGACTTTTACGGCAGAAACAAAGAGGAAGAGAATTACGAAGAAAACGATTATGCCGCTTACAATTATTACGATGAGGACAATACGGCAGACTATGAGTTTTCAAATGTAATTGACAAATCCATTGATTTCAATTCCGATTCTGCGCCCGCTTTACAGACAAGGCCGGTATGGAAAGCGTTCAGAAAATTGAACCGTATGGAAAAAGATTTCGTGGTATCAAGGCTCGGAATCTGTGTAAACTGTTGGGGTTCGGTAACCACATCGCCATATAAAACGAAGTTCTCTTCTCTGGCAGCAGATTACAAGATGAGAGAGAATTCGGCGGTAAGATCCTATCATAACGCTCTTGAAAAGATGGGTGATACTCTTACCGATATGGGCGAATGTCTGCAGGTTCAGATTCGCCGTATGAAAGAAAACTTCGGCTCCGATGCCGTAACCTATTACTACAGGCCGACTGAATCGGAACCGAATGACAACTGGGGAATAATTACTTATTTCCCTGATAACAATATTCATTTTATATGCCGCCTTGCCGATAAGGATTTTTCATCGACAAAGCCTTATGCAAAAGCAGTAATTGAATACTTAAAGAATATTCCTACTTGTTCATTACCTAACGAAAAAATCGTAACTTTTGATAAACCCTTTGACTGGAATGATAAGCATTATGATTTCGGTCGACGAAAACCAAATCTAATACCGAAGGAGGAATCTGCATAAGAGAAGAAAGGTTGTAGCTGATATGGCAAAAAAGAAATCCGGCCGTGCAGACGGGAAAGGTTACTACACCCGTATTGCCTGCGGCAGAAAATTCTACTCAACTATTTCTCAGGCTGAAGCTGATGCCAAAGCCGAGGAATACAGAAAACTCAAAGAACGCGATGTTTTCAATCCGGACATTACTGTTGCCGAATATGTACTGAGATGGTATGAACGGCATAAGCAGAAAGTCGGCGCACACTGTGCCGAAGAATACTACTACCGTTCAAAAACCATTATTTCATTGTTGGGCAGATACAAACTGAAAGATATAACTCCTCTGATTCTTGAGGATGCAGTCGAAGAGTTTTCCTGCACAAAACTTGAGCAAACAAAAGACTACCCTTCACAAAAATATATCAATCAGATAATCAGCGTTTTGAAGCTCATATTCAAGCAAGCACGAAAAGAACGGTACTTCGACTACAATTACGCTGAAGATGTGTCCGTAAAATCCAAAAAAAGCAATAAAAACTCCGGCGCGAGAAGAGCTCTTACTACAGAAGAACTTCACCGCATTCTGAATTTTGAGCATAAGTATGCACCGATGGTTTGGTTTATGCTGTTTTGCGGATTGATGCCAGAAGAGGTTGTTCCGTTAACATGGGCAGATATTCTGTATGATGAATCATCAGACAGTTATAAAGTCGATGTAAACAAAACGGCATTACTGCTTAATTCGGGCGGAGTTGATATTCGCCCCGAAACGGCAAAAACCGAATTCAGATTGAGAACTATCGCAATACCTTATCCGCTTTCCGATTGGATTCACGATAATATCGGCCTCCACAAAGGGAAGGAACTTATTTTTCCTAACAACAAGGGTCTTCATCTGTCCAAAACGGCTATCAGAGGCAGATTTGAAACTTATCTCAAGGACCTTGATTGCTGGGTGCACTTAAAGAATAAGCACAACCCGAATCAAAAATATGAGATGTCCATTGATAAGTTTTGTATGTATGACTTGAGGCATACATTTATTACTTTGCTTGCAAATATTGATACGCCCGTCAGAAAAACCACCGCTCTTGCCGGACATTCCGGTTCGGAAACAGCTGATAAGTATTACATTGATTATGACAAACTGAGCACAGACCAGGATATAAAACGTCTTGGAAGCTTTCTTAAGAAAACTCAAAAAAGAAATTCCGAAAGCGACTCAAGAGCAACGAAAAACAGCCATTTTGGCGAGAAAACGGCTGTTTGAACGGATATTTTAACAGTTTTCGAATGAAAGAACGCTTATATATCAAGGGTTTTTAGAACAGATTAAAATGTGCTTTGGGACCACGAGGCCCAGAGTTCGAATCTCTGCACTCCGACCACTTTCAGGATGTCTCCAATCCCTTATTTGTCAAGGTATTGGAGATTTCTTTTTGCGCGATATTTTTAATTCTCATCTGGAATAATAGGCGTTTTCTAACAGTTTTCTAACAGAATTCTAACACTTTTCTAACAGATTTCTAACAGAAAAATCCGAAGGTTGTGCCAAGAGGCTCTCATCGAAGGAGAAAGCTTGCGCGATCTTTTCCTTGCGCTCCTGATAGAGATGAGCGTAGATATTTGCCGTTGTCTGGATGTCGGCGTGACCGAGCCACTCCTGGATGTCCTTGAGCTTGAATCCCTTTGACACCAACAAACTCGCACAGCTGTGACGGAGATCGTGGAAACGGATTTCCGGCATTCCGGCGTTTTTCAGCAGCCGTTTGAAATGCCTTGTCACAAAATCCGGGTCGTAAATCTTGCCGTAATCCCACTTGAAAATGTAATCATTTTCCTGATATAGCTTGCCGAATTTTTCTCTGTTTTTGGCTTCCGAGCCCTTGATCGCGAGGAACAGCGAACGGAGGCCGTCGGTCAGAGGATAGACTCTGTGGCTGCTTGCCGTTTTGGTGGTATCCTGTTCGATTATTCTGCTTGTTTCAGATTTGACCACAGTGTGCTTTATGGTGATTGTCCTTGATTCAAAATCAATACTGTCCCACTTGAGACCGAGCGCTTCACTTCTGCGAAGGCCGAGGAAAACGGTGACATAGATGAGCGGGAACAGCTGATCGTCTTTGATAATCTCAAAGAACTCTTTGAGCTGCTTTTCGCTGAGTATTGTCGGTTCCCTCTTAATCATCTTCGGCATCACAACGAGGCTGCACGGATTTTCCTTTGCATAGCCGTGTCTGCAGGCGTACACGATAGTCTGCCTTACGACAATCATCAGATGACGGACGGTTTTGGGCGAAACGGGATCTCTTTCTCTGCCGAGGCTGAAGTAATCAACGAATTTCTGTATCTCCTCAAATGATGCTTCGTCAATGAAGAAGTTGTTTTCTTCCTGACTGAAATAAGGGATAACATAGTTTTCGCTCATTCTTTTGTAGCCTTCAAAGGTAACGGCGCCGACGCGCTTTTCGGCTTCATCGAGCCACATGGGAACAACATCCGTAAACATAAGCCCTGCCCTGTGTTTTGTCTTTGGCTTGGGCGCAGGTTCCGGTTCGGGTGCTTTGACCTGAACTTCGGGCGTTGTGTCTTCGCCGTCTTGTTTTTCAGGCTCTCCGGCATCTGTCTCTTCGCCGGGAAAAGCATACTTCTGAAGCTCGGCTCTGAGCATTTCCTCTGCCTTGCGTCTGTTGTTCTTTTCCGGCAGACCTGTCTTGATCCATTTCTGCTTTCGTTTGCCGCTGTCATCATACCAGCTGAGCACAATGTAGTATTTGTCATTCTTGACTGTTAAGCTTCCATTCATAATTTTACTCCTTTCTGCAGGAAGCCAACAGGTTCAAGGTCCGTGAATCTATTATAGCTTCCTGCGTATTTAAAATCAAGATGTTTGGTAAATGTCCACGCGTTTATGATGCCCGGACAAGGTAATCAATAAGAGCGGGCTTTGATATACGGTACTCGCCCGAAAGCTTGAGATGCTTGATTTCTCCCTTTGTCAGCATACGGTAAGCGGTCTTTCTGCTTATGCCGAGAATATTGCAAAAGGTTTCTACATCCAGGAAACTGGGGTATTCTTCAAGCAGTTCGGTATATACAGCCTTATCAGAATTCATATTGTTCTTATTCATTAAACTACTCCTCTCCGCCGCCGTAATGGCGGCTTATCTAAATCAAATTATTTCGTTACAAACGTACATAACGGCAACAATATTAGCGGCTACGACAATCTTCATGGGTGAAGAATGTGCTTTCTCAATACGGATGCGAACCTTTAAATACGCATCTATACTCAGCATCATCCCTTGTATTTACTGGCTCAGTACGTAAATACGCTTGTTTTTAACTTACTGTAAAAAATTGAAATAAAGGGATAAATATAAAATTATTGCCGTATGTACGAAAAGATACGTACTTGCGTACGCCGTTACAGTTCCACGCCCGGATCAAGTCTGACAGCGACGCCTTTGTATCCTCTGTTATACTTGCCGCAGTCAACGGGAATCCTGTTGCACGGCTCCATACCGTAATGCTTTGCGAGCTTCGCCAGCTGGTTGGAGAAGGTCTTTTCCTTGAACGGGTCATAGAAATTGTCTTCGCACCACTGCTTGTAGACTCTGTAGATTGCCTTGGTGGTTGAAGTCTGATCCGGCCCAAAGCAGAGATAGTTTTCCGACTCGAGGAAGAGGATAATGTTGTTGTCGTTTCGTCTGAGGTCGTGAAGGTTTTTGAGCGTTCTCTCGCTGATTGTGAAATTGAATCCGTTTGAGCGCAGGCGCTTAAGCCCCTCAATCATCCAGAGAAGGATGCCCTCCGCCTCGGATTCCAACTTCTGTGAAAGAAGGCGGTCATCAACCCTGCCGGGATCCTTGGGCAGCACGTTTATCACAAGCTGCCTTCTTCTGAACGCCTCGCTCTTGTCAAACAGAGCGTCGAGCACTCCGTTTGAGAACGCGATTATCCTTGCGTAAACATCGCCCTCGTGGAACGGGCAGTTTTTGTTTTCCATGAGCATTTTGCCCTCATTGGTGATTATCTCTTTGATGAGATCCGTTTCCCTGAGCGCTGCCATCTGCATATCGTCATCAAGCATAATCAGCTTGTTTTCGAGATTGGCAAGCGCGAAACGGTTCCTAACGAGAGTGGATACCTTGGTTTTGGTTGCGGAATTACCGAACATTTTCATAAGAATCTGCCCGAGCACGGATTTGCCTTCGCCGCCTTCTCCTATGAGCAGCAACATATACTGGCACATCGAGGTCGGTATAAGGCAGTAGCCCAGGAACTCCTGCACCGTGGGGATATCCGTTTCGTCAAAGAGAGCGCTCATATACTCAAGGAATTTTTCGGGATTCGGCGCGTATGGATTGTAATTGACCGTAAGCCTGTTGGGCGTAATCTCCGTGCGCTGTTCAAATTCGCCCGTGTCGATGATGTAATCGCCGTTATGCAGATGAACCACATTGATATCCCTGCTGATTTCGGTTACAACGGTCAGCAGTCTCATCGCCCTGACGATTTTATCAACCTGCATCGCCAGGTCTTTTTCTACCCAGTCCTCAATCTCGCGGGTTATCATTTTCCTCAGAACGGTATCGTCTACAATTCCGTTTTCATCAAAGAAATTACCGCCGTAAAATATGAGAGCATGCTTTTGGGTGAACCAGTCGCAGAATTTCTTTTCAGAGACCTTTTTGCCGGTCATCCAGAACGGGGTGTCTTCAGTCATACAATCACCTCGCCCTCGTGTTGCGATATGAAGTTCCGTATCTCGTCGGCTGTTCTGCAAGCGGACAGAGTATCTATGAGATAAGAAACATATTCAAGCCACTGCGCCGCGGTTCTGAAGAGAAAGTGAAGCTCTTCATCACCGGGCTTGGGAGCATACTCCCTAAGCCAGCTTTTCATTTCTTTCTCGACGGAGATAAGATAATTAAGGATATATTGTTTTATATAACCGTAATCAATCTTTTCCTTATACTCCGGTGAGTATCCGCCGCCGAGGGCATCGGTATCGAGATTGAATTCCTCCGCTATGCGGCAGGCGGCCTCATACTGCGTTATGCCGTAGTAGTTGCTGACAAAGTCAATTACATTACCGTCCGCGCCGCAGCCGAAACAGTGATAGCGCGAGTCGACCTTCATTGACGGAGTTCTGTCATCGTGGAACGGGCATTTGATTTTTCCCGCACTGTTTACGGGGATTCCGATGAAGTTTAAATAATCTCTGACGGATACTTCATTCGCTGTTTTTTCGAAGCTGATTACATATCTTTCGCTCTCATCCGTATTATCGTAATGTGAAGATTCGTGCGGAAAAGTATTGCAATCTTTGTTTTTCCGTGTTATATTATATTTGTTAGTTTTAGATGACTGTTCCGTATCTGCGCCAACAGATACATAAGGAACGGTCGTTTTGCTTTCTGAAGCGGGTCTTGCCGAATTCAAATAATTATCAACTCCAATCTTTTTCGCCTTAATGGGCGATTATTTTTTTGCAATCCCTTTAGGGCCGGTATGCCTAAGGAAAGCTGTCCGTCAGGCGGCGATGCCGTGTGATCATTTAATCACATCCTTTCTTTTAATATTTATATCAATCCTCTCATTTGCGGGAGGAATAACATATGAAGAATAAAAAGTCCTCTCAATATATAGGCGGCGGGAGAGGGTAAAATGTAAGGATTTTCGAAAAAAATTTCAAAAGTTTTTTCGGCCTGCTTTTTCATCTCTGATAAAACCCTCTCACTATATACAGATTTAAGCGCCGTTTTGACGTCCCTGTTTTTGAAAATTTTCTAATTTTTTACAAATTCCCTCAATATTAAACAGAAATCCATACCATTCTGACCCCCCTGGTTTTGGAAAATTTTCAGATTTTTTTAAAAACCCTTTCACTATACACAGATTTTAGTGCCATTTTGACCACCCTGTTTTTAAAATTTTTCAAAATTTTTTACCGAATCTCTCATTTTCGGCAGAAATAATATAAGAAGAATAAATAGTCCTCACATTATATAGGCGGCGGGAGAAGGTCAAATGTGACGGTTTTACCCGATTGTTAAAAAAATGTTTACATTCGGGCTTGTTTTTCCTCTTCTGAAAGGGGAAAAAGAAAAACACCATAACACGAACTGATCCACAAGTTAAGCCTGTGAATTCAATCCGACCTGTTACGGTGCTTGGTAGTTTTTCAGTTGCGTCCTTGGCATCTTCAATCAATGAAGCCTTATGGTGATTATAAACCGGACCCAGAGCTGCTCCGCTCGCGCGATTAAAAGTCGAGGGAATTATTTAATTGTTGCAGTTTGGTAAAAGGACTAAACAAATCCTTTCGGACGGTATGTCCTTACGGATACTATATTAGAACATTTGTTCGTATTTGTCAATAGTTTTTCTGATATTTTTTCCAAAAGAATATGAAACTTCCCATTTTCGACGATAAGTTTACTATTATTTTATTAGTATTTAATGTAAAAATACCGCCGGCATTTCTGTCGGCGGTACTGCTTTATTCAGTTCTGTAAACCGGAATTTGTCAGTTACTTATTATCTGAGCCATTTTCGTCGCCGTCTTCGTTGTCACCACCTTTTTTACTCTGACCGATAGCGAGACCGAGGCACATTCCGACCGAGAGCCCAACGGGAAGCCAGAGGGCAATATTGTCCTGAAGCGCACCGATGGCGGCGCCTACCCCGGCACCGAGGCACATTCCTATGCTCATACAGGTTGTCGGGCTCATATTTTTATTATCGTTATTTTTAAAGTCCATTTATTTCACCCTTCTTTTTCCGTAAATATATCTGCCGATAAGGAACAGCCCGAATCCGAAAACCGAAGACAGCGCCAGAGCAACATATCCCTTTTTTGTGATCGTGCCGTCTTCTGTTCGAAGGTCGTTATCTTTTCCGAGAATTTTCATATTCATGCTCCTTTTATTGCCTGTTCATAGAAATCCAGAAAACGCGCAAACAAGTCTTCATCTAATCTATGACTCCATTTTTCATGGTCAAGGTTTTCGGTAATATAGTCAGCCTTGTCTTTTATGAATCTGTCTTTATTCTCCTCCGCATTATAGTTATAATCCAGCGTTTCAAGCCATTTGTCAAATTCAGCGTCGAATTCGTCTTTGTAGGTGTTGCTCGGATCATTGAACACTTCATTGTGGCCTCTGTCTTCAAACCTGATGAAAGTGAAACGTGAATCGTCTTTGTATTTCTCATAATACTTGTCGAGTCCGTACTCGATTCCTATCACATCATCATCGGCGCTGTGTACTATCATTATCACAGCATCTGTTGATTCAAACCCGTCCATCGCCGTATTTTTTGCATATTTACCGAACTTGAAAAACTCGTGAAGTTTAACAAATGGCGTCATGGCATAGATTCCGTCACCAGCCTGAGACTTTCCGCCCGATTCAAACATTTCCGATGAGCTGTTAAATCCCGAACACTCGATAACAGCTTTAACCTCTGGATGATACGTAAGAACAGCGCTTACGCAGTATCCTCCCCAGCTATGACCGAAAAGAACAATTGGAAGGTCGGGAATATCATTATTCGATTCCACAAAAGATATTACATAATCAAGGTCTATCACGCCTTGCGGAACACCGCCCAGACCTTCTCCTTCACTCTTATCCATTGCGGTAGCGTCATAAGCAAAAACATAGTACCCGTTTCGGGCAAAATAATCGGCAACATCCATGTAGGAATTATGACCACCGTCTCCGAAGCCATGAGCAATAATCACTATTCCGTGCTGATTATCTCCAATGCTGTACAGATATCCCGCAAGCATCTGTCCCTTGTCGGAAGGGAATGAATATTCGGTACACTCAAGCGAGTCAAAATCCCCTATGTGAAGCATAAGAGGTTCATAACTCTTTCCGCTAATATTAAAATTCTCATCATACATTTTTGCGCAGAATCCCCACCAGCCGACAATCATAAAAACGATGATGCTAAAGATGAGGCACAACAGAACGATAAAAATGATTTTCTTTTTCGATTTTGCTTTTTTCATATGATTTATCTCCGATTCGGATTATTTTGTTTCATTATACCACAACGAAAACAAAAAGTACACCACGTGAGGACCGTGATAAAGAAGGGTGATGAGATTATCTCATCACCCTTCTTTACTATAGTACTGACAAGATAGAATTTGTCGGTTTCTTTACTTATTTTGCAACATATCAATCCCGCTACATGCCAAGCCAATGCCCAGCATAATGATTGCTGTCTGCAGATCGATTTTTTTCATTACAGACAAGACGACAACAGCAACTCCCATTGCCAGACAAACAGCCGAAAAAATGGTATGCAATAGCTCTTGTACCGGTGTCTTGTTTTCCTGTTGTACGCTGTCAGACTTAATCTGCATCAGTTCATCTACTGACATGCCTAAAATCTCTGCAAGCTTTGGAATTGAATTAATGTCTGGATAAGACAGATCCCTCTCCCATTTTGACACCGCTTTGTCTGTAACCCCCATATGTCCCGCAAGCTCAAGCTGTGTCATGCCGAGTTCTTTACGCTTTTCTGCAATTATAGCTCCCATTGTTGTTTTTTTCATTGTTTGATCCCCTTTCAAATGTTTGCTTTGATGATTTCGTTATAACATCTCTTTTATCCGTTCTCAACCGACCTGTAGTTTAGTTTACGCGACATATAGTTTACCTGCAGTTTAGTACGATGATTATTCCATAACAAATGATCAAAGCTACTAAATTCGCCGTAGGCATGCAATGCTTGAAAAGAATGTAATCTACTATCTTCAAAAGAGACGTTGCCTGGCTAACACCGCACGAGAATATCCACCGTAAAAGGAAGTATTGCCGTTTGTATGCTCTATAAATCCCGAGTTGTATTATTCTTTTTGCGTGATTCATTCCGATAAACCGGAATTTGTCATTTTATAATACACAAAACAGCTAACGGCACATAACAACTCACTAAAACGAGTCTTTGCCAAAGACCGCCGTGTCGCAAAATCGTATTTGCAAACTTTTCTTTCTCTCCCATAATGAAAAAGCAGAAGAACACGAAAGCC
>JAEEGL010989466.1_pt1 | contig 10739 bp, 8 predicted proteins | sample 9134231 | NCBI WGS metagenome assembly JAEEGL01 (sample SAMN16246548, study PRJNA631951) | gut metagenome | biome: gut microbiome; feature: rumen; material: fiber-attached | host: Bos | place: Iran: Karaj | collected 2018-10 | reverse complement strand
CGCGGCATCGATGGTCGGTTCAAAAGCGGTGAATCTCCGTGTCAGAAACACGATTACGGGCGACTCTTTGAACATTTTCGACAACATAAAAGACAAACTTCTTTTACTTTTTTGGGCTAACGGCTGCGGACACTGCGACAGTGCGGAAAACGCCATTAAGTTTTATTACAACAATCTGATTAACAAGAACATAACCGTAATTTCAGTAACAAACGACAAACACAGTTACGAGTCGCTAAAATACAATTCTGAAAAGAAAAATTTTCCTTGGGTTGACTGTTGCGACGTTGAAAACCTTTCGCGTTACAGGGAATATTACTACGTGGTTTCAACGCCGGTTTTGTATGTCATTGACAAGGACGGTTACATAATTCACAAGACCGTCGGTGAAGACAGAATTACAGAAACCGTCCAAAGGCTTAGTCAATAAGTTAAAGGATTATCTCCCAATGTCCGCCCTTATCAGGTCCGACACGTCAGTATAGACTTTTTCGGGATTTTTACCCGACCTTATCTCTTCTATTGCGGCTTTTGTTACCTCGTTAGGTTCATCGTTTGCAACATCAATTAATACAACTGCTCCCATATTTTATTATATTTTTAACCCTTTATTTTATAATTTTTAGAAGGTTTTCTTCAATCATTGAATGAATGTTCAAATCGAACTGAAATTCCAACATTGCAGAAAGAAGTCTGCGTTTGAAACCGTTTTTGTCAACAAGACGGATATGCTTCAACAGCAGGTTTTTCAAATCCGCAAGTTTGGTTTCGATGTCGCCGTGCCGGATTTTTGAACCGCCTTTCGCCGAAAAATCCATCGAACGCAACATCGGAAACAATTTTTTCTGCTCGTATTCCAAATGCTTTTTCACCTCCGAAAAATACGACTCAAAAAACTTTTCAACCATTTTTATATCGTCCGTATCGTTGATTTCTGAAAGTTTTTTGATGTAAAACTTTATTTCAGGATAGATTTCGTCCAAATAATAACGGTGGGCGTTTTCAAGAAAAACTATCATCTGAGAGATGTCATCAGCGTTTTTCGGCTCGTAAAAATTCTGAAAATTGCCATTATAGAGATTGCAGAAACACGCAAAAATTTCAGGATTTATGTCCCTTAGACGACACAATTCATCAATTGTCAAATCGGCAACGGTAAAACCTGTGCCAAAATGCTCCATCAACAACAAAATTCTGTTGTTTTTCTCTATCAATTCATGCAACTCCATTTTAGGAGTTATTATTTCTGTATTCATATTTTTTTAAAAGTCTTCTTCGTGTTTTTTCTTCCTTAACACCGGATTTTGCTCCGGATGGTCGTATCCCAAGATATGGAACATTTCGTCCACCGTCTGCTCGTCCCTGTAACAATAATCCTTGAAATTGCCGGTAGTTTCGTCCCTATAAACCACGATATGTTTCGGTGAGGGCAACAGACAGTGCTTGATTCCGCCGTAACCCGCAATCGAATCCTGATATGCGCCCGTGTGGAAAAATCCGATGTACAAAGGTTCGTTTTCGCTGCTCTTATATGACGGCAAAATCACATGCTGATTCATATCTTCGGAATTATAATAGTCTGAATGATCGCAACTTATGCCGCCGATATTAACCCTTGTACATTCGTGATTCCATTTGTTGATTGGCAAAAGTATAAACCTTTCGTTTGCGCTCCAAGCATCGGGAATCGTAGTCATCAAAGAGTTGTCGATAATATACCAAAGTTCGGTGTCGTTTTGCTGCTTTTGGTCAAGAACCTTGAATATCACGGCACCCGACTCTCCGACCGTATATTTTCCGAACTCCGTAATAATATTCGGCTCCTGAACGTCCTCAGCAAGGCATGACTCTTTTAAGATTCTGACGATTTCGCGGATAATGTATTCGTAATCGTATTCAAAACCGAGTTGGTTGCGGATTGGGAAACCGCCGCCGAGGTCAAAATCTTCCAACGAAGGACAAAGTTTTTTCAGTTCGATGTATTTTTTCACGGCTTTCTGAAACTCCGTCCAATAATAAAAACTGTCTTTTATGCCCGAATCAATGAAAAAGTGAAAGAGTTTGAGTTCGAGATTTTCGTCGCTCTGAATTTCTTTAACGTAAAAATCCGCCATTTCCGAAGCCCTCATTCCGAGCCTCGAAGTGTAATATGCCGACTGCGACTCTTCGTCAATCGCCATTCTGAGACCGATTTTGATTTTGATATTGCTTTTTCCGATGTGTTTTTTTACGCGGGAAAGTTCGCTTTTGCTGTCAAGAACGATGATGGAATTTTCAAAACCGTCCTTTTGAAGTTTGACGATTTTTTCAACGTACTCATCGGTCTTGAAACCGTTGTGAATGATTTTCGTCTGTTTGTCGATTTGTCCGTTTTGATAAAGACAGCGGATAAGGTCAATGTCGAAACTTGACGAGGTTTCGAGTTGTACGTTGTATTTAAGTGCCTCGCTTACAACGTGATAAAAGTGGCAGCACTTGGTACAGTAACAATATTCGTATTTGCCCGAATAGTTGTTGTTTTTGATTGCGCGGTTAAAAAGGTTTTTAGCGCGTTTTATTTGCTCGCCTATTCTCGGCAGATACATAAGGCGGAAAGGCGTACCGTACTTTTCAATCAGATATTTCAAAGAAACGCCGTGAAAAGTAAGATAACCGTCATGAATGTCAAAACCGTCCTGCGGAAAATAATAACTCTGCTCTATTAAATCAAAATATGTGTTCTTCATTTTTTACGTTAAAAATTACGGCTCAAAAGTACTAACTATTTTTTGTTTTAAGGAAAATTTTGAGTTATTTTTTTTGTGTTAAATGCTGATTTTTTTATTAATTTTGCCGAAAAAAGTTAAGGTATGAAAAAGACACTTTTTATTATATTATTTTCGGCGGTTTTGCCGCTTTCCGGATTTTCACAAGTCCAAGTCAATCACGAGTATAAAACCGAAAAATCAGTAACTTATTTTGAAAAGAGCGAAATCAAAATGTCCGAGGGCTATCTGACCGACGGTCAGCAGCACGGCAAATGGACTTACTATTATAAAAACGGCAAAGTCTACCGCGAAGTGGAGTTTTTTATGGGCGCGATTAGCGGTCGTGTAACCTACTACTGGGAAAACGGCAAAGTCCAGAGCGACGGCTATATCTACAACAGCAAGTTAAACGGCTTATACAAAGAATATTACGAAGACGGAACTTTATTAAAAGAAGGTAAATACGCCGACAACAAAAAAGATTCTATATGGAAAACTTTCAACATTGTCGGCCGTCTGAAATTGAAAGAAGACTGCGACAAAGGCGTCTGCAAAGTCATTGAGGCTTTTGACAATTCGGGCGTTCAAATGGTTAAGGACGGCAACGGCAAATTCAAAGAGTACTTTCCCGACGAAAAAACCGTCAGCGAAGAAGGCTGCTACAAAAACGGCTTAAAAGACAGTCTTTGGACAACCTATTACAGCAACAAAAACACCGCCTCAAAAATCACTTACAAAAACGGTGTGCCGACGGGCAAAATCCTGACTTTTTACGAAAACGGCTCTAAACGCAGCGAAGAACAGGTTGAAAACGGCGAATACTTGGTATGGTATCCCGAAGGCGGAATAAAATCCAAAGGCTTTATGAAAAACTCCTTAAAAGACAGTCTTTGGAGCAGTTATGACGAAAAAGGAGGTTTGTTGTCGGAGATTAATTACAAAAACGGCGAAAAAAACGGACACGCAATCTGGTACCGTTACGACACCACAAACAAAAAACAGCCGAAACTCGTAAAATATTACGAGGGCGATTTCAAGTCTGACGTTCAGACGGGACACTGGATTTATTATCAGTCTGACGGCACGTTAGGCAACGAAGGCGAATACGCAAACGGCAAAATGTCAGGCGTTTGGACGTGGTATTATGACGGGGTAAACGTTTGGAAAAAAGGCGTTTACAAAGACGGCGAAAGAAACGGGAAATATACAGTTTACTTTGAAAACGGCAAAGTTTATTATACAGGAATATTTGTCAACGGCAAAGAGGAAGGTCTTTGGAAACGCTGGTTTGAAAACGGAAAACCTGAAATTCAGGGCTGTTTTCACGACGGCAAAATGGATTCCGTTTGGAAAGAGTGGTTCAGCAACGGCATCTTAAAATACGAAATCAACTACAAAAACAACCTCAAAAACGGCGTTGTGATTTATTACGACGAAACGGGACAGAAAACCTCCATTCAGACTTTCAAGGACGGTGTTCTTCACGGCAAGTTTACGCAGTTCAACGAAACGGGCATTCCGGTAATTGACGGCAGTTACCTCTACGACAAGAAAGACGGCGAATGGCTCTACCGTCAGGCCGACCAGAAAATTCTCAGAAAAGAATATTACAAAAACGGCAGACCGTCAGGCACCTGGCAGGAGTTTTATCCTAACGGCAACCCTCAGAGCCAGAAGAGTTTCAACAAAAACGGCGTTCTTGAAGGCAAGTTCATAAAATACGACCGTTACGGAAAAGTAACCTACGAGGCTGTCTACACCGACGGCAAACTCTCAAAAGTAATTCAACAACAGGGACAACAACAAGGACAACAATATTAATAAAAAGATAATGAAAAATATTAAAATTGCACTTGACGGACATTCGTCATGCGGAAAAAGCACTTTGGCAAAACAACTTGCCGCGCATTACGGTTTTTTGTTTATTGACACCGGCGCAATGTACAGAGCAGTAACGCTTTACGCCTTGAAAAACGGCATTGTATCCTCCGACGACAAAATCGACGAAGACAAACTGAGGGAAAGTATGGGGAAAATCGAGATTGCTTTCAAAAGGGTTGACAATCAAAACCATACGCTTCTTAACGGCGAAGACGTTGAAAAGGAAATCCGTCAATTGGAAGTTTCAAAACGGGTCTCAAAAATTTCTGCAATTGCGTTTGTAAGGGAAAAACTTGTGGATTTTCAGCGCAAAATTTCTGAAAATTCGTCAGTCGTAATGGACGGCAGAGACATCGGAACGGTGGTTTTTCCGAATGCGGAAGTCAAATTTTTTGTTACGGCAAACGCCGACGTAAGAGCGGAACGCCGTTACAAAGAACTTTTGGAAAAAGGCGAAAAGGTTGATTTCAATGAGATTAAGCAGTCTGTCATCACCCGCGACAAATTGGATTCGGAGCGCGAGGTTTCGCCACTTAGAAAGGCAGACGACGCAATCATTCTTGACAACTCTTTTATGACAAGAGAGGAGCAGTTTGAATTTGCAAAAAACATCATCGACAAAGTTTTAAAATAAATGATTGTAGAGATTGACGAAAATGCCGGTTTTTGTTCCGGCGTAACAAACGCTATCAACAAGGCGGAGGCGGAAATTTCCGCTTCCGGCTCGCTTTTTTGTTTGGGCGAAATGGTTCATAATCAAGAAGAAATGTCAAGACTTGAAAAACTCGGCATGAAAACCGTTACGTACAATGAGTTTAAAAATTTTTCCAACTGCACGGTTCTTATCCGCGCACACGGCGAGCCGCCCGAAACTTACGCCTTGGCGAAGAAAAACAATATTTCGTTAATCGATGCCACCTGCCCGATAGTGCTCAGGCTGCACAAAATCATTTATGAAAACTCCATAAAAAATCCTGATTATCAAACCGTTATTTTCGGCAAAAAAGACCACGCCGAAGTTGTAGGGTTAGTCGGACAAGTAGACGGCAAGGCTGTTGTAATTTCCAAAGAAGAAGAAACCGACAAAATCGACTTCACAAAAAGTATTTTTCTGTATTCGCAAACCACTATGAACGTTCACGACTACGAAAAAGTTGCCGAAAAAATAGAAAACCGTTTGAAAGCCACCGCTCCTGACAAAGTCTTCAAAAAGTTTAATACAGTATGCCGCTCGGTCTCAAAACGCGAAGAAAAACTTTCGGAATATGCAAAACGGTTCGATGCTGTTTTATTTGTTGCTGGCAGCAATTCTTCAAACGGGAAATACTTGTTTTCAACATGTAAGGCCTCAAATCCGAAGTCGTATTACATCTCTTCGGAAAGCGATTTAACGCCTGAAATGACAAAAGGCGTTGAAAGGCTCGGCATTACCGGTGCCACTTCAACGCCCAAATGGTTGCTCAGACTCATTGCAGACAAAGCCGCAAAACTTTAATAATTATCAGCATCAAGTCTGCCGATTTTTTTGCCTTTGTCGTTATAAACGGTTGCTTTGCCGGTGCGTTTGCCCTTTTTGTATTTGCACTGGTAACGCATTTTTCCGTTTTCATAATAATAAGTGCAGTCGCCGTTACGGAGATTGTCCTCGTAATTGATTTTTGCCTTGATGTTGCCGTTGTTGTAATATTCGATATACAGACCGTCCAACTCGTCGGCGTTGTAGTTTGCCTCGGCGATAAGTTTCTGTGCGGGCGAATCCTTGTAAAAATACGCCGTACCATTCAACATGCCGTACTGATAATTTGCGGAGACAAAAAGGTTACCGCTTTCGTAATAAGTGCGCCAGATTCCGTTTGCCTTTTTGCTGTAAACATTGCCTTCAAAATGCGGTTTCATAATGCTGTCAAACATCACTTTGTAAGGTCCGTCTTCGAGGTTTTCGTCATCAAGCACGACTTTGAACTTCAAGGAGTCAATATCTTCCACGCTGAGTGAACTTTCAGCCAAACCTTCCGCCAAAAGTGCCGCGTCCTCAGAGAGAGCCGCCGTATCGTACTGAACGGCAAACTTTGTCTTAAACAGACCGTTGCCGTTAACAAGTTGAAAACCAAGCCGCGCAAAATTGTTAATCAATTCTTTGTTTTTTTCGATGTCGGCTTTTTCTTGCGGCGTTGAAAATTTCACAAAGTTTTCGTAAAGTCTCGGTGTCTGAATAAAAGCCGTAACGTTGGATTTTTTTTCAAAACAGCCCCTGAAATTGTCAAACTTCTGGGATTTTACCATAACCCTGCCCTGAATGTAGTCGTCGATAATCTGCTTTAAGACTTCCTGAGAGTTGGCAAAAACCGCAAAGTCCTCAATATAAGTAAAATACGGTTTTTCAACTTTGGCAAACAACTTTCCGAAAAACATATTGAAAAAGCCTTTCAAACCGAGATACTGAATCTCGAAATTGCGGTATTTTTCGGTTTTGAATTTCAGCGGGGTGCGCTTGTTAAGGTGTTCGATGATGTTTCCGAGGTGCGCTTTTGCCGACGAGATATTGTCGGAATGGATTAAGACGGCTGCGTCAATGTCCCTTGATTTTTCGCTGAGCGGACGTAGTTTTGCAATCGTTATCTCCTGCCCTATCCATGAAAGAAAATCGTCTTTTATGCTGATTCCCAATAACTTTTCAGCGAGGGCAATATTTTTTTGCATATCCTCATATTCCTTGGCATTGCCTCTGGTGTATTCTGCAATAAGCGCATCATAAAAAGTTTTGAAATCGCTGAAATTAAGACTGAAATAAAGCGCAGTCTGATTTGAGATGATTTCGTAGGCTCTTGATTTTCCTGGGCTTACCGACGAAAACGCCCTCAGATAAGAATAAACCGAGTCAAGAGACGTCCTGCCCGAAAGTTCTATCTGATCGTCAAAAAGTTCGAGGTTCATCACCGAATATACAAGCGACTGACAAAGCATGTCAAGACCTTCGGATTTTTCGGCGGAATACAAAGAATAAATCTTGTCTAACTGCTTAAAATTGACGAAAAGTTTAACGTCGTTGCCGCCCGAAAGTTCGCTTGTAACAAACTCAAAATTTTGGTTTTCAGCCCAGTAGCCGCTGTTGAAATTCTTCAAAACTTTTTCAACAACCGGTTTGTCAAGACTGATAATCAAGATGTTGTCTGCCAAAGTAATATGGATTTGAAAAGTTTTGTCGGTTTTGTCGGTAAGGGTTACAATTTCATATTTTTCGTCGGAAGAAACCTGAAAAAACGTCTTTTGAAGACTATAACCGCTAAGAAGTTTAAACGACTGCGAAATTTCCTCGTAATACTTTGAAAATTCTTGCAAATCAATAATATACGCCATATCCCAAGTCTCGTCAGGAGTTTTCATTCCGCAGGCTAAAAGTTCGCGGTTTTCGAGAATTTTTTTCGTGACAGCGTTGTCTTTCAAAAAGCCGTCAACAGTCTCGATGTCTTCGTTAAGTTCCGCAAAATACTCCGTTGTTTTAAGATATTCCCAAAAACGACTTTTGCTGAGATTGTTCCACGCTTTTGAAAGGTCGCTGGTCTGCGCCACAAAAAAAGCGTCATCGGGTACGGCGGCAAAAGCGTTTACCGAATACCCGTTTTTAAAATACTTGTGATAAGCCACGTACCCCCCGACGGAAAGCACCATCAAAAGGATTACGAAAAGAAAAATTTTAAAAAATTTCATAAAGCATTTCCTTTAAAAAAACAACGCACAAAATTACATCAAAAAAATCAGAAATAAAAAAACACAAAAAAAATTGTTTTTCAGAAAAAAAATTACAAACTTTACGGCGGAATTTTTAGGTTAAGAAAAATGGACATAAAACACAATACGGCACTATTGGTTTTGGTGATGTTTTTTGCTGGTTTCCACACCGCTTACAGCCAAAACAGCGAAGCCGAAATGCATTTTAAAAAGGCAAAGGCTCATAGCGAAAAATACGAATATTCTCTTGCCAACGACGAGTTTAAAGCGGCAATTAAGACTTGCGATACGGTCAACAACAAACGTCTTTTGGGCAACTGTTACAATAGTTACGCCAACAACTTGACAAGAATCAACGATTACAACCTCGCCTCGGAATATTACAACAAGGCTTTGCACGTATTTTTTGAATTGAACGACACGGTAAAAATCACCGACGTATACCGCAACATGGGTAAACAATGCGTAAGTTTCCACCTTTACGAAACGGCGGACTCGTACTATTCGTATGCTTTCAAGTTGGACTCTGCCGCAAAAGACAAATACGCCCTCAGCCTTGACTTTTTTCAGACGGGAAAATCGGATTACAACCAGTTTTTGGACTTAGACTCGTTGGAACTTTTACTTTCGGGCTTGAACAAGGTAAAGACGGCGCACAAACTTGCCCTGAAAACCGACACCACAAACCTCTGCATCGCAAACTGCATGGAACAGTTGATGCTGATTTACACCAATTACGCCTCACTCTCCCAAGGCAAAGAACGCCAAAAACTGCTTGACTCGGCAAAATATTTTTACGCCGAGGCTGAAAAACTAAGCGGCGGCAAAATACCCGTCATCTTGGAGATTTGCAACGCAAACTTCAAAAGCATAGAAGGTAATTCAAAAGAGGCAAAAGACAGGCTCTCGGAGTTGGAAAAACGTTTTGATGAAGACCCCGTAAAATACAATCGTTACCGCGCATTTCTCTACCGCTCAATGATTTGGGTCTTAAAAACGACCGGCAACTACAAAGAAGCAGTTAAATATTCCGAAAAATTCCGCGACGTAGAAGAATCCACTTACAACCGAGAATTTGCCGTAAAATCTACCAAAGCCTCAGCCGAGGCAGAATACGGCGAGTTAATCCGTCAGAGGGAAGAAGCTGAGCAAGAGCAGAAAATGATTCAGGAAGAGGCGACAAAGCGTCAGAGAATGATTACATGCTTTTTTGCTGTTTGTATAATTTTGGCAGGTTTGTTGGCTTTTATCATTTGGAAAGGTCTCCATAAAAAGCGCAAAAACAACGAACTTTTGGCAAAACAAAAAGCCGAAATATCTCAGAAAAACAACGAGTTGAAACAACAAAACCAGAAAATTATGTCGCAAAGGGACGAAATTATGGCTCAAAGAGACGAAATTGAGTCGCAGAGAAGCCAACTTTCGGAGGCTAACTCGCGAATAACGGCAAGTATCCGTTACGCTCAGAGAATACAGACAGCCGCTGTCCCCTCAGAGGAGATGATGAACAAGATTTTTGGCGAATGTATGATTTTTTGGCGACCGCTCAACATCGTTTCCGGCGACTTCTATTGGGCAACCCAAACCGGTGAATATAAACTCGTTACAGCAGCCGATTGCACAGGACACGGTGTTCCGGGTGCATTTATGAGTATGCTCGGAGTCTCCACCCTTAACGACATTGCGGCACAAAAAAACATCGAAAGCGAAACCATCACCGCCGCCGGAATCCTCAACGAATTAAGAGACAAAATCATTGCAGCACTTCGTCAGAGCGGTCCTCAAAGAGAGACTCAGGACGGTATGGACATGGCTCTCTGCATTATCAACCGCAGCAAAAACGAACTTCAATACGCCGGCGCAAACCGTCCGCTGTGGTACATCAAAAACGGCGAACTCATAGAATACAAAGCCGACCGCATGCCGGTAGGTTTCCATATCAGAAAGACGGGACTTTTTACAAACCACATCATACAGATAGAGGACGGCGACACGGTTTATATGTCCTCTGACGGTATTGCAGACCAGTTCGGCGGCGAAACGGGCGTAAGCAAATTCGGCACAAAACAGTTGAAAGAACTTCTTGTGAAGATTTCCTCGCTGCCTTTTAAATCGCAGAAAGAGGTACTTGAACAGTCCATCGACGGTTGGAGAGCCGCTTCTAACCCGGAGAATCCCGCGCCGCAGTTGGACGATCAGATTTTGTTGGGCTTAAAATTTTAAAAACATGAAAAAACAATTAAAATACATACTGCTGTTTCTTGTTTCGTTGTCTTTTTTTGCCTGCCACGAAAAAGACGACCCGAAAAACGAGTACATAATTTCTGACTGGTATCCGATAGAAATGAACATTTACGTTCAGGACAAAGACGGAAAAGACCT
>JAEEGL010336541.1_pt1 | contig 10739 bp, 6 predicted proteins | sample 9134231 | NCBI WGS metagenome assembly JAEEGL01 (sample SAMN16246548, study PRJNA631951) | gut metagenome | biome: gut microbiome; feature: rumen; material: fiber-attached | host: Bos | place: Iran: Karaj | collected 2018-10 | reverse complement strand
GGACTGTAAAGCTGCAGTCCCCGGAAGCCGGATAAATCACATTTACATTCCGGACCGTTCCGAGTTTTTCCAGCGGAATTTCTGCTTCTCCGTTCCGGATCGCGAAAACAGAGAGGTAAGCCTTATCCTTCCCCCGCACGCCGTAAGCCAGCTGGGCGTCGTTCACCCGACCGAAGCCCAGGGGAAAGAAGGGGACCATGGTTTTCAGATCGCTGCGGATCTTCTTATATGTGGAAATGCCCTCCCGGAAGATCGCCATGCTCTCCTCGGACATGTTCCAGACGATGCCGCTGACGTAGGGACGGAGCAGGAGGCCATTAACCATGTTGAAGATCACGTGCTCCCGCTCGTCCACATAGGGATAGACCCACATGCCGGCCTGCTCAGGGGTAACCGCAGAAGCCACGTTGGCGGCGATATAGGCATTGGAGACAGCGTCCGTCTGATCCGAAGTGGACTGGAGGGAATGGAGCGTCAGCATACCGTAATCCATACGCTGGGCACCGGAGCCACAGTTTTCAATCACCAGGTTCGGATGCTTTTCATACACCTCCCGGATCCAGCCGTAGAGGGCCCGGTAGTGCTCCAGCATGGCGTCGCCCAGGCTGTCGCTGTTCAGGTCGCTGCCCGGGCCGGTGGTGCAGTTATAGTCGATCTTGAAGAATTCGCAGCCATAGTCCGCAATCAGGCGGTCAACAACCTCAGTGCAGTACTTCCGGACCTCAGGATTCCGGAAGTCCAGCAGGTAGCGTTTGTTCTCGATGCGGCGCTTTCCATGGGTGCAAATAAACCAGTCGTCCGGCAGGCGTTTCGCCAGCTCACAGGCAGTGCCCATGACCTCGATCTCCAGCCACATTCCCATCTTCAGCCCCTTGCTGCGGGCATATTCATAAACGGATTTCAACCCCTTCGGAAACCGCTCAGGGCTTTCTTTCCATTCGCCGACCTTATCCCACCAGGGACCGGCATCATACCAGCCGCAGTCCAGACAGTAATACTCGCACCCCAGGGCGGCAGCCCGGTCGATGATCATGCGTTCCTTCTCGTCCGTAGGATCACCGAAAAGGCAGTTCATATAATCGTTGAAAACCACATTCAGCTGCTCATCGTCCGGGTTCTTCCGGCGGATACGGCGCCGGTATTCGGTCAGCTGGGCCATGGCTTCGTCAATCCCGCCCAGATCGGCGCCAAAGGCAGCAGGTACAGTGGTAAAGCGCTGGCCGGGCTTCAGGTTCTTCCACCAGGAGCTTTCGTTGCTGGGGCCCAGCAGGCAGACATAGAGGTTGCGGCCGTCTCCCATGCCGTATTCGATTTCCCAGGCGCCGGAATAATCGATCTGGCCGAAGAAAATCTCCCCGCTCTCCGGATCCCGGACCAGGGCAATCGGCAGGTATTCGCTGGTGGACCAGGAATCGGTGCTGCCGTAGTGAAAGCGGCTGTTGCCCTTGTCCGGCAGGGAATATCCCAGCTGCGGCATGTGGGACAGGCCCAGATCCACCGCGTCGGCCTTTTGCCACTGCGCCTCGTTGGCCCATCCGTTATGGGGGATATGGAACTCCAGATGGTCATAGGAAGGCGAGGTCCGGTTCTTGCCGATGCCTTCATATATAAATGAGGAAACATACTCGATACCCAGATCCGTGTCGGAAGCGTTGGTAAGTGTGGCCCATGTCCGAACGATATTCAGTCCCCGGTATGTCTGCAGGCAGTAATCCGCTGCCAGGCCGTCGGAAGCCTGGACCGAAAGGGTCAGCAGGGTGCCCTGATCGTTATCCGCCAGGGTATGGCTCACATACCGCCATTCCGCGGAAACGCTGCCCACGTCATGCTTTCCGGCATGGAAGCCTCCGGCGCATTCTCCGGTGACCTGCACAGCCAGAAACTGCCGTGGCTTGAAGGGCGCAAAGAAGCCGGATTCCTGCCGGGCTGCCTGATATGGCAGATCCGCTGAATCCGGCAATGCGGAAAAATTGACCAGTTCCACAGTCTTGTCCTCATTGATGCGGAAATGAATCTGAAGGGTTCCTTCCTTGAGCTGGATATTCATTGAGTCCTCCTCCACAAAAAATATTTACTCTGTTTGATTTGATCTGCTCGTGGCGCTCTTTTATATTCCGGCCGGAATAAAAACCGGGTGCTCCTCCAGATGACGGTTCGGTCTGTGAAGCGCCAGCACGACCTGTCCCTCCTTGGATCGGAACAGCATTCCGTGGCCGCCGTCTTCCTGAAAAAGCGGTGGAAGCTGCTGAAAGCGACCGGTTATTTCTCCGTTTTCCGATACAGCCAGTCCCTGCGTATACCCGTTTTCCGAAAAAGAGGACCACAGGCACAGCAGCTGACCGCCGTCATTCCTCCAAAGAAAAGGCCCGTCTGTAACCCGTCCCCTGATACCGGAGGAATGTATCATCTCCTTCGTCCATTCCGCTTCTGATGCCCGGAATAAAAGCCGGGGTTCGCCGGCCGCATTCCGAAGATCCTTCGTCAGCGGCATTGCCAGCACTTCGCCGTCGCCGGCCTGAACCCATTCATGGCAGAAAACCATCCAGGGATTCCCGCTTTGGTCCACGTGGAATGTTCCGTCCAGGCATTCCCAGTCGCCCGGGGTCAGCGGCCCGTCCGTCCATGGAACAAAAGGCCCCAGTGGAGAATCCGCCTTCAGGATGGCAGTACCCCTGCAGCGTCCTTCCGCCTTAAAGCTGGCAAACATATAATAGGCTCCCTGCCAGAGATGTACCTCCGGTGCCCAGTAATTACGGTCTGCCCAGAAGGTTCCGTCATTCTCAAAGCAGGGAACCGGTCCGTCCCAGTTCGCAAGATCCCGGCCCGTGTAAACATCAAAACCGGTAGCCGCTCCCCAGCAGGTTGCCCCGCGGGTTCCATACAGATAATAGGTATCCCCCTGCAGCAGGACAAAGGGATCCCGTATATTGATTTCATCCGTTCTCATGACTTTCCTCCTGCTCCATCTTCTCAGGACTTTTCCGGCCGCGCCGGTACTGAAGAGGCGTTTCGCTGGTAACCTGTTTAAATCGGCGGATAAAGGATCCGGAATCATAATAGCCAACCTGCATGCTGATATCGCGGATCGTCATGGATGTGGAGGACAGCAGTTCCTTCGCGTGCTCCACTCGCAGCAGCGTCAGGTAATCCAGCGGGGACATGCCCGTTTTCTCCTTGAAGGAAAGGCTGAAACGGGCAGTGGAGAGTTCACAGGAATCGGCCAGAGCCGTAATTGAAATCTCCGGATCGCTGTAATGCTCTTCCATGTAGCGGACAACCTGGGTCATCTCATCGGTATCCTCCGGAGCCGCCTGAATGGATCCTTTTTCTGTCATCAGATAGTCACACAGCCGGCGCAGCATTTCATCCAGGTCGTCAATCGACTGGCAGGATGTCAGCGAAAAAATATTATTGAAAGCCAGGATGGATTCATCCCCGGAAAGCGCGTCGACATGAGTGTGAATCAGGGAATGAATGACGTCGTTGTAGATCATCCGGAAAGCAAAGGGAGACATATCCGTGTTTTTCAGAAAATGCAGGAGATCATCAATTCTTTTGTCCAGCACTTCACGGTTGCCCAGTGTCAGCGCCTGGCTGATCGACGTGGTGATTTTCCGGGCCTGGGGAAGAATATCTCCCAGATTCGTTGTAATCTCGCTGAAGAACAGAACCCCGTGATCTCCTTTCACAAAACGGTTCTCATAAGCCGCGGCAGCCTCCAGATACGCGGCGGGAGCTTCCATGAAATCCGCGTGCACGGCTGAACTGGCGGTCACACAGCGCCCGCCGTCCGAGAGGCCTTCCCGGCGGATCTGCTCCGCCAGGGCGAAAATCGTCTCCGCTTTCTCCGAAAAGATTAGGTACAGATTGGCTTTCAGCGCTACCAGCTCCACGCCTGCGCCGGAAAAGCCCGCATACTGTGTGAAAGGCGGCTGCTTCAGATCCAGGGGATGATCGCTTCCCTCTGCGCCGCTGCAGAGAATAATTGCATAGAAGGGACGGTCAATTTCCATCTCCACTGCTTTTCCCGCTTCCACAGCTTCCGTCCGCGAACTGAAGCGGCCTTTGACAAACCCGAAAATAAAATCATGCCGCTGAACGGGAAGCGCCTGGTCCAGCCGGGAGGTTAACTCCAGATTACGGGTGGTCAGCTGCCGGATCCCGGTCGATATCTGCTGCAGTTCATCCCGGCGGATATCCGGTTCCTCCTGGGAAAGAAGGCCGGAGATGGCTCTGATCGGCTTCGCGTGGCGCTGGGCCATCCACAGCGCCAGCACCAGGGACAGCGCCACAAATACGGGAAGGATCGCCAGATTGCTGAAAATCTGCCGCGCAATGGCGGAATTGATATCCGCGTTCCGCAGAACCGCACTGTAGGAAAGGCCCCAGTTCTGTCCGGAGAGGGTGACCTGTGTCCAGTCCTCGTTTTCCCAGCGGAAAGTCCGGACAGGCTCTCCCTGGGAAGTCGCCACCTGTTCCCGGGGAATCCCTGCTTCTTCCGAAGCGGAGAGAAGCATGTCATCCTGAAAAACATAGGTACTGATGCGGCTCCTGGCTGCGTCGGCAAACAGCGCCTGATAAACGTCATCCTTGATCAGAAAGACCAGGACGCCTTTTCCGGAGGCTGGATTCGATCCCAGAGGCACAAGAAAAGTAATGATGCTGGAGCTGTCCACAAGTGTGGATGAGACATGCTGGGACGGCAGAATCGTCAGGCGGTTCGCGCTTCCGATCAGGGAGGACAGCTTCTCCATCGGAATATACTCATATCTCATCATTCTGGCAAAGAGTGCCAGAGACATGGAGGAGGACGAGGAATAGATTCTGTCATCCCCGAAAAAATGAAGATAAATCTGATTGCAGAAGGTGCTGGTTGTTGTATAGGGAACCAGCTGAAGCTGAAGGTCATAAGCCTTCCAGGGCTCCTCATCATACCGGAAAAACTCAATATACGGACTAAAACCGATCTCTTCTGCGGTATTCAGCATGGCGGAAATATATGTCTCATGCTGACCTGCAATCCGGGACAGACGGTTCATCTGGTTGTCAATCAGTTCTCTCCGTGCCTGTCCGCTGAGCCTGACATACAGAAAACCGGTAATACTGAAAAAGAGCAGCAGAACAACAGCAATATACGACAGCGCATATCGGATAAAAATGGAGGATCTGCTCTTTCTCATCACGTTTGATTACTCCCCCTGCCACCGGTCGTAAATCTGCTGGTAAACTGCAACATACTCCGTGCTTCCCTTCTCCTGCACTTCCCGCAGAAAGGAAGCACGCCGCTCTTCCGTGACGCCCTGGGTAACCATGGAAACGATCGCCGCGTCCACCACTGTTTTCAGCTTCGCCTTGAGTCTTAACACAGAAGCGGACTCCGTTGTTGTTTTGGGGGCAACCGCTGTCAGCAGCTTGCTCGGGATCGGTTCCAGAACGCCGCCCTGTTCATACAGGGCGCAGTAAGCCGCTTTTTCCTGACGATGGGTTGCAGGGACATACACAGAAGCATAATACGATGCGGGAGCAAAGAATTGCCCGCAGATTACGGGAACAGACTGGTACAGTTCATTATCCGGAGGGACATACTTCACTTCATACCGGCCGTCTTCCCGCTTTGTCAGGGTCTCTCCCACAGGGCCATTCTGAGAGATCAGCATGTTTTCCGTTTCGAACTGTGCGTCCAGCCAGCGCAGGCTGGCCTCAATATCCCGGTTATCCGTAGTCAGTGCTGCTCCGAACTCGATAATATCCATGTTTCGGGGCAGGCATGCCTTCTTCCCTTCGGCATGTACGGGAAGCATGACCTGATAATCCGATGCGGTCTCCGGGGTAAGCGCTGTGTTCTGCAGACGCCAGTAGCTGAACATACCGGTGTTTCCTTCATTCACCTTTGCGGCCCAGATACTGCTGCCCTGGCTGATAAAATCCACATCCAGCAGTCCCTCCTGATACATCTGGTGCAGCCACGCCAGCGTCTCGAAGAAAGGATCCTCCTCCGGTGCGAAATGAACCTTTCCGTTCTTCTCCATGTAAACATAGTCTTCATTCAGCGGAAGTCCGAAAAAGGAGAAAAGGTTATAGATCCCGGTGGTATTGTCATCAAAGGTAAATTCCAGCGGTATTTCGTCCTGCAATCCGTTCCCGTTCAGATCCTCTTTCCGGAATCGCCGGAGAATCTCCGTCAGTTCTTCAACCGTGGACGGCATCGCCAGACCCAGCCGGTTCAGCCAGGTTTGATTGATAAAAAAATGTCCGTTGGTATTCACACCCTGGGAAATCAGAAACCCCAGCTGATAGATATGGCCGTCAGATGCCGTAAGCTGCTCCCGCAGCCCCGCCTCATCCATCCGTGCGGTGTAATTCGGAAGGAATCCGCGATCCATGTATTCATCCAGCGGCACCAGCTTGTGCCGGGTCACCCCGTACTCCTCCACATCCAGAGAACCGCGCAAAATCAGATCAGGCATTTTCCCTTTGGCAAAAGCCAGGCTGACGGAACTGTTCCATTCAGGATCTTTTACTTCGGTAAAATCCACATGAACGCCGGTCTGCTGTTCAATCTGCCGGAAAAACCACAGATTGCTGAAATCCACAGCAATATTCTCAATCTCGTATTGCAGTGCCGTCAGAGTAACGGCCGGCTCCGTCCTTTCCCCGCCGGACCGGGGAGAAGAGCAGCCTGTCAGCAGCAGGATCAGGGCGATCATCAGGCTGATCAATTTCACAATCCGACTCATAAAATCTCCTCTATACTGCGAAAGGGCACCGCCGGCGGGATGGTTCCTTCGGCGGTGCCCGGCGGCTTTCAATGCCTGTATTTTAGCATTTCATGCCGCATCGTTCAAGTTTGCAGTTTTACTTGGCCAGATAGGCGTCGTAAGCATTCTGATACAGCTCAATATACCGTTCGGAACCGATCGCTTTGGCCTGATTCAGGAAATTGTTCCAGCTGTCATCCGTGACACCGTTGCGTACGAAGTTGGCAAAGGATTCTTCCACAAGCTTCTGAAGCTCAGTATAGATATCTGCCGCTTCCGTGGCGTCTTCATTGCTCATCTTGCTCAGGTCACGCAGGTACTGGAAACTTCTGGGTTCCAGCACGCCCGCTTCCGCGTACCACTTGCTGTCTTCATAGCGCTCCACGCGATGGGGGGCCATCTGGTAGATCGAGGTGTAATAATCACCGGGGGCAAAGAACTGGCCCATGGTGACAGGAACAAACTGATACAGTCCGTTGTCTGCGGGAATATCAATCACTTCGTACTTGCCTTCGTCATTGAGCACAATCTGTTCGCCGACCCGGCCGTTCAGGGAAACCATCATGGTCTCTGTTTCCATCTGCGCGTCAATCCACTTCAGGGCAGCCACCGGATCCTTACAGTTCTTTGTCAGGTAGGCGCCTGCTTCCGGAACCTCCAGAATCTGGGATACACAGGCTTTGGTTCCATCCGCGGCAGGAGGCAGAATCGACTTGAAATTCTCCACATTTTCAGCCTTGATGGCAGTATTGATCAGGCGAAGGTAGCAGAAGTATCCGACTTCGCCGTCATTCACCTTGTTCGCCCAGAGGTTGGAATCCTGGGTCAGGGATTCCGGATCCATCAGTTCCTCGCTGTACAGCTCATGCAGCCATTCAACGCATTTGCGCCATCCGTCCTGCCCGCAGGTGAACTGCACCTGGTTGTTCTCATCGATAAAGTAGTAGTAAGTGTTCTCCGGCACGCCGAAGGATGCGAACTGATTCCAGATGGTTTCCGGGCCAAACTGGGTATAGGAAGCGGAGAAAGGCCACTTGATGCCGTCCGCTTTCATGGCACGAAGCAGTTCCGTGACTTCGTCAATGGTCGTCGGAGCCGTCTTCCCCAGCTTGTCCAGTTCCTTCTGATTGACATACCAGGTGCCGGTGTGGTTGACGTTCTGCGCCATGAGGAATCCGATATAATAGGTTTTTCCGTCGCTGGCGGGAATCGAGTCACCGGCATTGTTGATGTTCAGCCGGCTTACGTAATTGGGCATGATTTCCTCAGTCAGGTATTCATCCAGGGGCAGGAGCAGGCCCTGAGAGACGCCGTATTCCTCCACATCCACAGCATGGCGGAGAATCATATCCGGCATCTGGTCCGGCACAGCGAACATCAGGTTTACGTTGGTCGCCCAGTCGGCGTCCTTGACCATCTGGAAGGTCACGTGGGTGTTGGTCTTCTTCTCCAGTTCATCGAAAAACCAGAGGCCGTTGAAATCCGTGTTCTGGTTTTCCAGCGCATACTGGAAAGCGGTGAGGTTCACCTGTGCCTCCGCGAATGCGGACGACAGGCCCAGCAGCATGCAGCATGCCATCAGCAGGGAAATGAGTTTCTTCATCGGGAATACCTCCTTTTTTATTTCAGGGCTGTTGCCCTTGAATACTTATCCCTTCAGGGAGCCGATCATAACGCCCTTGACAAAGTATTTCTGCATGAAAACATACAGAAGAACAGCCGGCACCGTGGAAACCACGATACAGCAGTATTTCGCAACCTCTGCTTTTCGCAGCGCTTCCTGCAGTCCGCCCAGGTTATCCGCATAGGCCGCAAAGAAGGTATCGGAAGAGCCGGTGGAAGTGAGGGAAGCCAGGATTTCCCGGAGAACCAGCTGCAGGGGGTACAGGTTCCGGTCTCTCAGCATCACCAGCCCGGTGAAATAATCGTTCCAGCGGGCCACACCGTAATAAACAGCAAGCACAGCCACGATCGTTCCGGACAAAGGCAGAATACATTTGAAGAAATAGGTGAAGTGATCCGCTCCGTCGATGACCGCGGCCTCATACAGGTCATTGGGAATACTGGTCTGGATATAGGTTCGGGCAACCATCAGATTCCATACGGAAACCAGATTCATCAGAATCATAACGGTTCGGGTATTATAGAGCCCCAGATCCCGGATATTCAGGAAAATCGGAATCAGGCCGCCGGAGAAAAACATGGTGAAAGTGATAGCCAGGTTGACTGCTTTTTTCCCGGCAAATTTCCGGGAAAGAGCATAGGCGGCTGCCAGGGTAACCACAACGCTCAGCGCTGAGCCGGCGACTGTGTAAAAAATAGAATTCAGATAACTTCCCCACAGCTCCTTGTACTGGAATACGGCTTCATATCCCATTAGGGAGAAATCCACCGGCCAGATCAGCACCCTGGCCTGCAGCACAGCATCCGGGTCGGATACCGAAGCAATCAAAATCAGCCACAAAGGATAGAGCACAATAAACAGGACAAGAATCCAGAAACAGAGATTGATTCCGTTAAAGATCCGGTCTTTCCGCGTTTCGCGGACCCGGTTCTTTTTCCCGCTTGCCCGAACATCCATGCGGATTTCCCCCTTCTCAGAATAGGCTGATATCGCTCATTTTACGGGAAATGGCGTTGACCAGCATGATGATGCAGAAGTTGATGACATTCAGGCACAGCCCGATCGCAGAAGCATAGGAATACTGCGCTTTGGAGGCTGCGATACCCACGTTGTACACGTAAACCCCGAGAATATCCGAAGTGGCCATATTCCCGCTGGTCTGCAGAAGCAGTGCTTTGTCCGTGTTGGATGACAGCAGTGAGCCGCAGTTCAGGATCAGCATCATAACCGCAATGGGGATCAGATGCGGAATATCGATATGCCGGATTTTTTCCCACCGTGTTGCGCCGTCAATGGTTGCGGCCTCATACAGCTGAGGATCAATACTCGTAAGTGTCGCAATATAGAGGATGGTATTCCATCCGGCATTCTGCCAGATTTCGGACCCGATAAACAGGGGACGGAACCATCCCGGTTCCATGATAAAATAGATGCTTTTGCCTCCGGCTGCCGTGATCAGATGATTGATAATCCCGTTTGTCGGAGAAAAGAAGAGGTAGATCATCCCGGCCAGCACGACGGTCGAAATAAAATGAGGAACATAGATTGCAGTCTGGGCAAATCCCTTGAAACGCTTCCGGTTCAGCTGATTCAGCATGATTGCCAGCAGAATCGGAATCGGGAAGCCGAAGAGAAGGCCAAACAGGTTGAGAAGGAATGTATTCAAGAACATCCGTCCGCAGTAATAGCTGGAAAAGAACTTCTCAAAAAACTTCAGTCCCACCCACTTGCTGCCAGTGATTCCAAAGGCAGCTTTATAATCCCGGAAGGCAATCTGTACGCCGTACATGGGAAAATAGCAGAACACGATGAAAAAGGCGATGGCTGGAAGCAGCAGCACCCACAGCTGCCAGTCGTTTCTCAGTGTCATCATCGCCCGTCTTCTCAGACTGGTTCGGCGCGAAGCGGCCATTGCGCGGATACTCATCCAAAATCTCCCTTCTGAATGATAGTCTGTTCCTTGCCTGTTGCGTTCTCTTTTCGATGATGATTATGAACTGTATCCATTTGAAACGGAAGAGGCGAAAATTTCGCATACCGTTGATTTTTCCTGTGTTTCAGTCATCAGAAGAATAAGCGAAATTTTTGCGCCTTTGAAACGGTATTGGAAAATGCTATAATTGGGGGACTTGATTAGGTTCGGATGACGCCATTATTCCGTCGTTTCAGTTTTTCAGCAATAATGAGGCAAGCCAGGTCATTCGCCATGATTCAGGGGTGATAGCAATGATGCCTGAAACCGGTGTAAGCTTTTTCACAGAAGATAAAAAACTGCAGCGTGTATACGACGCTGCAGAAAAGAAATGCCTTTTGAATCTGAAGGATTTCGGTGGAAGAACGGTACTGGTGGAAGGCGG
>JAEEGL016722458.1_pt1 | contig 10740 bp, 6 predicted proteins | sample 9134231 | NCBI WGS metagenome assembly JAEEGL01 (sample SAMN16246548, study PRJNA631951) | gut metagenome | biome: gut microbiome; feature: rumen; material: fiber-attached | host: Bos | place: Iran: Karaj | collected 2018-10 | reverse complement strand
TGTAGAACTCCGCACTGTCTGCGGGAATAAGGCCCTCGCCATAGTCGACCTTGTTGTCCCTGACGGAGAAATCGCTGAACCAGCCGTCTACTACGTACATTCTGCGGGAGGTATTCTCCGCGCCGTAGGGCTGATCCATGTAGACTGTATTATTCTTGAAGGTATGGTGGTATCCCCAGCCTTCAACCTGCTCATGGACTTCAAAAGCAGCTACTATCTTTGGATTGCCGTTACGGTATCCCACATTGTCGTGAATATAGCAGTCATTGCCTTTAAGGTCAAGGAAGCTTCCTGTGTAGTTCTCACCTGTCATGCCGTCGCCATAGAAAGTACAGCTGCATATCTCGGTATCTGTTGTATACTCCTTTACATCAACGTGCTCAGCAGCAACATTTCTGAACGTGCAGCCGACGACCTTGTTGTGATCGCATTTAAAATCAAATTCAGTCTTTTCCTTTGAGCTGCCGATATAAACGCCCTCACCGTAACCCGGTGAAACAAGTCCTGTATCGTGGATACTGCATGACTTTACTGTACAGTAAGAACTGCCGTCGCGGATAGCTATAGCTTCCGCACCAATATCATAAAGCTCGCAGTTACGTATAACTGTATTATCCGAATTATCGAGTACTATCCCCTTCTGGGAATTGGCTAATGCAAGTCCGTCAACTATCCAGTTATCGCCTGTAATGTGCATCACATAGCCATGCTCGGGAACAGCACCTTTCAGCACAGGCGGATCGTTTTTATCCTGCGATTCAATGACTATGGGAGCTTCATAAGTACCGTCAGCTGCCGCAGTAAGGGTCTTGTCGCCGCAGTTATACTGACCTGATGCAACTCTTATAATATCACCCGCTTTGGCATTACTGACTGCGCTGAACAGCTCATTTACATTTGAGACATTCACGACCTCATGCTCCTGCTTTCCGATAAGAGCCTTTCGCATTTCACAAAGATCAAATGTATCAAGCACACCGTCACTGCAAAGGTCTGCGGCTTTCCAGTTTTCAAGCTTTACATCTTCGCCAAGCAGCCAGCGCTGCATAAGAAGCAGGTCTGCAACACTGAATTCGCCGTCTGAATTAACATCGCCCTTTACGCCCTCATCAGCATACACCGCTTTCACGCTTACACTGCTGCTGTTCGGAACTATAACAGCTTCGGTGCTTGCTTTGCTGCCAGATGATATATCTGCACCGCTTATATCCCAGCCAATGAACTTTTCGCCATCCGAAGGCTCTGCTTTAAGAGTAAGCGGAATTCCCATCGGATATGTTCCCTGCCAGTCGCCGTCCGCACAGTCTAAGGTAAGGGTATTGAATTTTACACTTCCGCAGCCAGCATTGTTTTTCAGAGTGACCTTACAGGTCTCGCTGCTTATCTTGTCACCGAGATAGTCTGTAAGCTGCTTTTTGGCAATATTATCACGCACCTGCCAGAACTCATAAAGCTTTCCAAATTCATGTTCAAAGCATTCCATATTTATCAGATGCGGAGTATTTACATCCACAAAAGAAAAATAATCGAAACGATCAATAGTTTCAGCCATAGGAAAGGCATACATTTTCTTCAGTTCATCAAGCCGTTTCAGCACTTTTTCAGCAGAGAAATTCTCGTTGCAGAGATCAAAGTATGTGCGCACGAAATCTTCGCGGAACTGAGGGCAGTCCATCATAAGCTTATTAAACAGCGAATACAGCCAGCCGCTGACAAAAACAGATCTTTCAAATAAATTTGTTTCGGGTGTATCGTCCATGTACAGATTTTGTCCCGATTCAGTGTCAAACAGCAAAAAACGAAGCTTTGCATCCGCATAGGTATTATCGGGATCAACGATTTTCGACCGCCAGTAAGAGAAATTATTTCCGCCCGAGTCAGGGTTTGCAATTATAAGCTCTGTTGCCACATAATCCATATAGCTCTGCATATCAAGCAATTTTGCAGCCTTATCATACAGTTCATCATCATGTGAGTCATCATACAAAGATACGGATATTTTATCAATATCATCTGATATTTCTTCCTGATCGCCCTCCCAGTTTTTCACGAAATACGTGTTGTTTTCATCGACCTTATAGTGTGCTGAAACATAGTCCTTGTCAAGCTTTTCGGTAATATTATATACTCCCCAGAACTCGCCGTCTATAAACACAACGCACTCAGTCTGCATCTGAATTCCGAAGCTTCTGTCAGCCACCATCTCCTGATTAAGACGGTCACGCATCTTTGTCATATAATCATTTCCGCCGTTTCGGAGAGTTATGGAATCAAACGAGTCGATGACCTTGCCGTTTTTGTTTTTCAGCCTGCCGCCGTAGAAATCATATTCAATTTTACGCGGTCCATACTCGCTTCTTGCATACAGGTTAAAGCTTTTCTGCACATCAAGAAGTGATGATCCGCCTCGCATTCTTATACCGATATCAGCATTATAAGAAGCTGTACCGTTATCAAATATAGTTATATTCGCAGGGCGCTCCCATTCTTTTCCGCTCATAAAATAATTAGGCATATGCTCCTCAGGTCCGTCCTCAAACGCAGCCATTCCGCCTTCGCCGTCAACATAAATGCCCTTTTTCGGGTCGAAAAGATTATCGGGATCAGTAACAAGAGATATCACACGCATATTCTTTTCAAAGCCTTCATCCGAATATCCGATAAAGTAGGTATTGTTAGCTGTCCTGCTCGTATTTCCGTCAGCGTCAACAGCTATAGCCCTTACGATCATGGCTTTTTTCACAGGATACTGCGGCGGATTTACAGCAAACGAGATATCCGTTATCGCTGAGTAGACATTCTCCTCGGGCGATCTGTCATAGACAGTTATGGGAGCTTCATATTTGCTCGAAGCTGTGGTCGGATCGCTTCCGTCAAGAGTGTAGTAGATCGTACAGCCATCAGGAGCTGAAAGCGTCAGGTCAAAACCTGAATTATAGAAGCCGCTTCCCTTAGAAAAAACAGGCTCGGGAACAGTCACGGAAAAACTGCTTTCAGCATTGCTCTCATTCGGAGTCATTTCGCTGAATATACCGTATTTTCCGTCAGCACACCTGCCGTAAGAGCTGTTGTCAGCAAGGGGAGGTATCTCTATAGACTCTATCTCACTGCCTGAACTTTCGCTCAGTATCAGTGTTTCTCCATTTTTGGAAAGTCCGAAAGAAGTACCGTTCACGGTGCTGCCTGCCTTGACATTGCAGTACACAACGTAAAATCCATGAGGAGCTATTTCCGCATCACTCGGAAAGACATATTTCATCGGCATCGCAGGATCATCGGATAATCCGTATCCGCCAATGGAAACTGCACTGTCTGTGGGATTGTAAAGCTCCACAAAATCGTATTTCTTTCCGTCAGGAGCGGAATATTCCGTGTTCGCAGTGCAGACCTCGTTTATTACCACTTTTTCTGCCGCCTGCGCAGACAGCGGAACTGCCATCGATACGTTCATCATTGCAAGAACAGCCGATACCCCCATTGAAGCAGCTCTTGTGCAAGCCTTTGAGCCGATTTTTCTGTTTGTTTTCATTTTTGCCCTCCTATATTATTTTGTTTCAGCGTTTTACACAAAAAAGTATTGCTAATTCCTATTAATTATAACACATATCTATAACAATTACAATACCTTATGGTCAAACTATCCCAAAGAAACGCAAAAAAACGGACAGCCAAACGACCGTCCGTTTTTGTCATTATTCTTTTATCAGGCAGTTTCCTCAGGTTTTCTTCTGCCGTGGAATATCTCTTTCTGAACGTACAGCTTTTCATCTGCCTGTGCAATAAGCTGTGTAGCCGTAACTGCTCCGGATCGGCACTCAGCACTGCCTGTGCAGACTGAAAGCTTGGGTATAAGATCCGCACATCTCTTGCGCAGGATATCCACTTCATTCTGTATCTCATTCTGCACCTCTGCCTCTTCACTGATTATGAGCACGAACTCATCACCGCCGTATCTTGCACAGAAGCCATTATGCTTATCAGAAACATTATGCAGTGCATCACCCACAAGCTGAAGCGCTCTGTCACCTACTATGTGTCCGAATTTATCATTGACCTGCTTGAAGTCATTTACATCAATCATATATATCCTGAAAGGATTATCGTCTGTAGCATTATGTATCATATCCTGAAGGAAGATCTCCATACGCCTGCGGTTATTGAGACCGGTAAGGGCATCGGAATAGATCTCGCTGTTCTGTATTTCCAGAAACGCAAGATGTATAGCCAGAAATGTTCCCAGAGGAACTATAGGTGTAAGCGGCAGTATACCCTCAAGAATTCCCGCAACTGACGGTATAATTATGAAAAGCAGCGGCAGACGATACTCTTTTCTGATCTTGATCTGCTGATTTGAAAAGCTTTTCCGGAATGAATAGATGCCGCTTCCGAAAAGCTGAATGAATATAAATACAAGATGAAACGTATAGCCTTTTCCAAGCTTATAGATATCATTTTCATCAATATAGAAATAGAAATCCGTAAAAATCGAAGATATGGTGATAATACAGTCAGCTAAAGCTACTGCATAATGCACATATCTAAGTTTTTTCGTATTATTCGAGTTATTCTGATCTATACGGAATATTACGAATATGCACCAGCCAAGAGTAAGCAGCATTACCGCTATAAGTCCGACAGCACTTGTCAGCTTGTTAAGATCTCTGCTGAACGGAATAAATTTGCTCTGTCCCAATGCCCATATAATATCGCTCAGAAGATATACAATAAAAAACAGTGCCATTCCTCTGAAATATCTCATTTGAAGATCAGTACCAACATTCTTGTTAGCCTTGATTATAATACCTATTGAAAAGAAAATACAGAAAATCTCTGTAATAACATAAGATATATATATTTCCGATCCGTTCATCTGATCATCTCCATAAAAAATCACAAAAAATTATAGATCTCACAGTAATATTATAACATATCTGTATAACATATTTATTGCATTTTTGTTAATAGTCCACTATATATATTATGTTTGTAAGTTTCAAACAAAGGATATCATTCAGTTTTGTAGAAAATGTTCAGTCAGAAACATGAGGAATTTCTCACATTTATCTTGACAAAAAATAGCTTTTGTGCTATATTAAAAGTGAGAAAAGTCTCATATTTATGCAAGGAGGCAGAAAAATGGAAAAAATCAAAGCTGTTATCGGTACTAATTCATGGGGCGGAAAAGCCTATGGAAAGCTCCTGCGAGGAAGCTATACAGACGATGATACTATCCGCCTGGCTATGAAAGAAGCAGAAAAACACGGTCTTATGATATACGATCTTGCCAGAGATTATGGACTCGGTAAAGCTCAGAAAATGATAGGAAGATTTGGTACGGAAAATATTATTCTCTCAGCAAAGTATACTCCGATGAAGCATTATAAAAAAAACTGCGTCCGCCGTTCACTTGAAAAGGATCTTGCAGATTTCGGACGCGATCATGTGGATATCTACTGGCTTCATCTGCCTGTGGATATCAGAGAACATCTTTCCGAGATCGCAGAGCTTTACAAGGAAGGAAAAATACGAAATATCGGTGTTTCCAACTTTGATCCGAATGAGTGTAAGCTCTCAAAGCAGATACTCGAAAAGGAGGGTATACCTCTCTACGGAGTACAGAACCACTACAGTATTCTCGCCCGTGAATGGGAGAAAAACGGTCTTACAGACTGGTGCAGGGAAAACCATATAGAATTCTGGGCATGGGCAGTCCTTGAAGAAGGTATGCTCACCGACCCGCGCGTAAAAGGCAAGACATCTGTAATGAAGCTTATTATGAACCGACAGAAAAAGAAAATGCATGAGCTTTATCGCGTGATGATAGCTGTGGCAAAACGTCACAGTATAACCGTTCCTCAGGTTGCAGAAGCTTTCTGCGCAAACAAGGGTCTTGTTCCTGTTTGCGGCTGCCGTAAGCCCGAGCAGGTACGTCAGCTCGCAGAAGCCGTAAACGTAAAGCTGTCAGCTGCCGAGATAAAACGTATTGAAGAAGCCGCCGACAGCTCGAAGGCAAAAGTCCTCGGATACGATATGTTCCGTGCTTTTGTACCTAAAAAGGCGGTGAAGTAATGGAAATCACTGCAAGACCGATACAAAAAAGGTCACATGAAACAAGAGAAAAACTGCTGCGCGCTGCGCTGTCAATGTACACAGAAAAAGGCTATCACTCCACGACTGTTGATGATATAGCCGCCGCCGCAGGAGCTTCAACAGGCATCGCCTACAGATATTTCCGAAACAAAAAGGATATCCTGCTGTCTGCAATAAGCTATGCAGCCGAAAATATCGAAAGCATAGCTAATATCAGCGATTTTTCCTTTCCCGAAGATACCTCGGATATCAGAGCTTATTTTGAAGCTGTGCTGAAGGCTTTTGAGGATATCCATGTGCGTTTTCGTGATATCCATGAAGAGCTTGAAGGCTTGCAGCACACCGATGAAGATGTAAGAAGTCTTTATAACAGCATCACACATGAAAAAATGGAAAAGTTCACTGCAATGCTCACGCCTCTTCTTGACAGCAAGGAAAATATCCGCGAAAAAGCTTATCTTGCTGTAAATATTATGGAGCAGTACTGCCATTTGCAGATGAACTGCGAGCTGAAAGAGCTTGATATTGATGTGTTGCGTAAAAAAACTCTTGATGCGGTATTGTGTGTATTGAATTAACAGCGTTCTCCCCTCTCTGTCTGATATATGAACTATTTACAACAGAGCCCGAAAATGCTATAATTGTTAAGGGGTGATGTTCCTATGGACAACGAGATAAAAACAGTCATCGCAATAGATTCATTCAAGGGCAGCCTTTCTTCACTTGAAGCAGGAAAAGCCGCAGCAGAAGGTATACACCGCGTCTTTGAAAAGGCTGAAACAGTAATAAGACCTGTTGCCGACGGCGGTGAGGGTACAGTAGAAGCTCTTGTATCGGGACTTGACGGAAAATTCATCAATGCTGAGGTCACTGACCCTCTCGGCAGAAAAATAACCGCAGGATACGGCATACTCAAAGACAATACAGCTGTTATCGAAATGGCGGCTGCTTCCGGACTCACCTTGCTCACTGAGTCTGAACGCGACCCTATGCTGACTACTACATACGGCACAGGAGAGCTTATCCTCGATGCTATAAAACGCGGCTGCCGCGATTTCATCATCGGTATCGGAGGAAGCGCCACTAACGACGGCGGTATCGGCTGCTTACAGGCACTCGGCTTCGGTATGCTCGATAAAGACGGCAAACAAGTCAGCTATGGAGCAAATGGACTTTCACAGCTTGCAGCAATTACCGACAAAGATGCTGCTGCGGAACTGAAAGACTGTCGTTTTCATGCAGCCTGCGATGTTACAAATCCACTCTGCGGCGAAAGAGGCTGCAGTGAAGTCTTTGCTCCGCAAAAGGGCGCAGACAGGGATATGATAATGCGCATGGACGGTTATCTCAGAAACTACGCAGAGCTTACAAAATCTATCGTTCCTTTGGCTTCTCCAGATACAGCAGGCGCAGGCGCGGCAGGCGGTCTCGGATTTGCACTGATGTATTACCTCGGCGCAGAGCTTCAATCGGGAGTCGACCTTATCATAAATGCCGCAAGGCTGGAAGACGCTATAATGAATACCGACATAGTAATTACAGGTGAAGGCTGTCTCGACAGTCAGACCGCTATGGGAAAAGCTCCCATAGGCATTGCAAAGCTCGCAAAGAAATACGGCAAGCCTGTTATCGCTTTCAGCGGCTGTGTGAAAAAAGGTGCAGAGCTTTGCAATCAGAACGGGATAGACGCATTCTTCCCTGTATTGCGCAGTGTTTGTTCACTTGAACAGGCTATGGACAGTAAATGCGCTTACAATAATCTCGCAGACACGGCAGAACAGGTATTCAGAACTATCAGTCTTTTCAAGTGAGGTAACAGATATGCAGTCATACAGAATAACAGCCGCCGAAGCCAGAGAAAGGCTTATCACAGGCAATAAAAAGTATATCGCAAACAAAGAGCTTACCGCTGACGTTTCACCTGAGACTCTTGCAAAATTCAGCAAAAGCGGTCAGAGACCATATGCCATAATTATCGCCTGCTCGGACTCAAGAGTAGTGCCCGAGCTTATATTCTCGGCAGGCATAGGTGACCTTTTCGTCATAAGAGTCGCAGGAAACGTTATCGACTCACACCAGCTCGGAAGTATAGAATACGCCGCAGAACATCTCGGCACAGGTCTTATCGTCGTTCTCGGCCATGACCACTGCGGTGCGGTAGATGCGGCTATCAACCATGAACCCGACGGCTATATCAGGTACATAACCGACGAGATACTGAAAGCTGTCGGAAACGAAAAGGACGAGGTAAAAGCCTGCTGTCTCAATGTTAAACACAGCTGTGATATCATCGAGCACAGTTTACAGATACAGAAGGACGAAAAAGAATACGGCTTAAAAGTACTTGGAGCTATATACCGCCTTGAAAGCGGCGAGGTAGAGTTCCTTTAAGCCGATATCATAAAATTATTTAAGAACAAAAGGACAGAGAGAAAATGGAAAATTTCTATGAGAAACTGAATGAGGAATGCGGCGTAAGACTTCCCTTTTCCGGCGAGCAGGACCGTGAACTGTGCGTCGGTGAACATGGACATACAAGTGATTATATAAGCTTTTACAACCGATATTCCGACAATATGGATATATGGCAGAAATATCTTGCCGTAAACCTTATCGTGCAGGGGTTAGAGGATATGATGGAGCAGAATGAAGATCAGTCCGTAATAGATAAGCTATGGAAGGAAACTCAGGATATCCTGCTCCGTGATAATCACAGGCATACTATATTCTCATGGTCATGTGTAGATGAAAAGCCTGAAAACTGCTGGCATATCACTCCACACATGAGGGCGCTTTTGTGAATGTCAGCGATTTACGTTATATTCAAATTTATTGTATAAAAAAAGCAGTCCTGATCGGACTGCTTTTTATGTATCAGCGGATCACTTTTCCGCTGCCTTAATTGCTTCCTCAAAAGCCTTTTTAAATTCTGCAAAGTCGATCTGATAGTTAAACGCACCGCATGGCTCCCACTCCTTCTTGGAAGGGTCAAATCTGTACGCACAAAGCGATGCTCTGTCATCATCACATACAGAATAACCGTATCTTACAGGGCAATTATCCTCATCGGGCGCTGTTCTGAATATGTAGTAGTACTCGTCTATTTTAACCTCACTCAAATAAAGAGCATCATCAAAATCGATCTCTGTCAGCATATTTTGGAATGTATTTGCTACAAAATCATCAAGTATTTTATGATCATGTGTAAGTGAAGAAGCTATGGTATTATCATATTTATCTGTTATAGTAACATGAGGTCTCGGATCATTATAATCATCATAATACTCCTCCTCAACAGGATCAGTTACCTCAGGCTCAGTGACAACAGGCGGATCTTCAGGTTTAGTCGTTACCTGTTCATCACGATGATCGTTTTCCGGCTCGGTCTGATTTTCGGTAGCTTCCTGCTTTACAGGCTTTTCAGTTGTAGGCTGAACATTGTCCTGCTTTTTATCATTGTTCTGCTTCTTATCGTCCTTCTTTTCGGGAATGACCTCGTCATACTTGCCTGCCATTATATCATCGAGTCTTTTCTCAAACGCTTTTATATCGATATAGAAGCCATCTGCACCTGTAGGTATCTCATCATCTCCGACTATTTCATATGGATATAAAGCAACGCTTCCATCAGAGTATATGTAGAAGCTGTCTCTGCGTTCAGTTGTTGCGCTTGACTTATAGTAACGAACAACAGTATATATTAAATCATAATTGTTTTCACCTTCTAAGCTTCGCCTTTTCAGCATAGTCAGGAAATCCTTCTCAAGGAATTTCTCAAGAGCTTTATTTGTTTCAGCCTTATCAGAGAGTATCTGTTTGCTTTCAGACTCTTTTTCCGAATAGATATCAGCCCTAAGGTATTCGCCTGCACATAATTTTCTGATATCTCTCTCGGAAAGACCATCGCCTGTATTCGGAATATCCTCATCCAGTATTTCCTTTACGTCTTTGTCAAAGCTGTCATAGTCGATATCAAAAACTGCGCTGTCAATTATAGGATAATAGAAAGCTCCTCCATCAGGAATACACTGCTTTTTAAGATAATAGACTTTTCCGTCTTCGGTAATGTAAATTTCAGAATACATATCTCCGATTTCCCACGAAATGCAATATCCGCTGCCTTCATATGCATCGAAATCAGGTATATCTTCATCTGCAAGCTCAAAACTCTGTCCCCATTCAAAACCGTTTAGATAATCAGCAATCTTATCATAGGTATCATCAGAATACATCTTATAAGACTGATTTAAAATGCCTATGCGGAATAAAAGGTGATCAAAATCACCGAATGGCGTTACAGAACTATCGCTCATATTCTTTGCCTTTTCATTATCAGTTTCAGTTGCTTCGGTAAAAGCGACCTCGTCTTTGAAAATCATCTTTTTATTTTCCTTGTTTTTATGCAGCAGATAACCTGTTGCACCAATACCTGTTACCAGTAAGGCTGCTGCTGCAACAGAGCTTACTATGCGCAGTACATTGTTTTTGGTTCTGATATTATCTGTACCGCTGACAACTTCTATATATTCATCTTCATTTGTTCTTTTTTCTTCTTTTATATTTGTCTTAGCTGAAAAAAACTTATTATCTTTAGAATGTTTCATTTTCTGTTCCTCCTCATATTGAGCTATGCGGCGGTGTACATTCTCG
>JAEEGL015379586.1_pt1 | contig 10740 bp, 8 predicted proteins | sample 9134231 | NCBI WGS metagenome assembly JAEEGL01 (sample SAMN16246548, study PRJNA631951) | gut metagenome | biome: gut microbiome; feature: rumen; material: fiber-attached | host: Bos | place: Iran: Karaj | collected 2018-10 | reverse complement strand
TACACATAGATTTAGAAAATGAAATGCTCCTGAAACTTTGGAAGCAAAAATATTATTTGATGCTGATAAATTAGATTGTATATGAGCTGTTTGAATTGGTAGAGCTTTTATGTGTGCATGAGAACTATGATCCAAGTTACAAAATGATAAATGAGTAGATGTGGAAAATACTCCAGAATATAGCAAAGATGATACTGCTTACAGAGAATATCTAGTAAAATTACGTAAAATTAAAGATAAAATGTTTACTGAAACTTGAAGAAAATTAGCAGAAAAAAGACATAAATTGATGGAGATATTCTTTGATGAGCTGTTGGATGAAACTTGGTATAACGAATGTAGTTTATAATCAGATTTATTTACTTTATAAATGATAATTTATGAGCCTTACTATTAATATCTATTATACATGAATAAATGGAAATGCTAGAAAATTCGCAGAAGAGATGAATTCTAGCTGATTAGTGGATAGAATTCGTGCAGAAGAGTGAAACGAAAAATATGAATATTTTTTTCCTATGGAAGATTCTGAAACTGTATTATTGATTGATAGATGGAAAGATAAAGAAGCCTTGGATATCCATCACAAATCAGAAATGATGGAAGAAATAGCTAAACTTCGTGATAAATATCAGCTTCATATGAAAGTGGAAATGTTTAATGAAGCTTCTAAATAACTGGATTTTATATATTACTGATAATAACATGCAAAAATTAAAACTAACACAAGAATGGGATAAAACTTTCCCAAAATCTGATAAAGTAAATTATAGAAAAGTTACATTTCACAACAGATTCTGAATTACTTTAGCAGCTGATTTATACGAACCAAGAAATGCTCAGTGAAAATTACCAGCAATCGCAGTTAGTGGACCATTCGGTGCTGTAAAAGAGCAATGTAGCTGACTTTATGCCCAAACTATGGCTGAAAGAGGATTCTTAACTATAGCATTTGATCCATCTTATACATGAGAGTCTGGTGGAGAACCAAGATATGTAGCATCTCCAGATATCAATACTGAAGATTTTCAGGCTGCTGTAGATTTCTTATCTATTCAAGATAATGTAGATTCCGAAAAGATAGGAATAATTTGAATTTGTGGATGGTGAGGTATTGCTTTGAATGTAGCAAGTATAGATACCAGGATTAAGGCTACAGTTTGTATGACTATGTACAATATGAGTAGAGTAAGTCATAACGGATATTTTGATGTAAATGATGAAGATGCTGTATATGAAATGAAAAAAAATCTGAATGCTCAAAGAATAGAAGATTACAAAAATTGAGAATATAAATTAGCTTGAGGTTGCTTAGAATTACCAGTTCCAAATGATGCTCCATTTTTTGTAAAAGATTATAGTGAATATTATAAATGAAGAGCATACCACTCAAGAAGTCTTAACTCAAATGGATGATGGAATATGACTTCTTCGCTATCATTTATCAATACCCCACAGCATACATTCACAAAAGAGATTAGAAATGCTGTATTGATTATTCACTGAGAAAAAGCGCATTCATGTTATTTCTCGAAAGATGCTTATGCTGATATGACTAAAGATTGAAAGTATAATAACAATAAAGAATTGATGATAATTCCTGATGCTGTTCATACAGACCTTTACGATAATTTGAATGTTATTCCTTTTGATAAAATTGAAAATTTTATGAGAGAATATTTGAAATAATTTTTATCTGATATACCAATAATCTAATGACTGACTTAAAAGACAAAAAAAGTATCGTGATTTACTTCTCTAGAGCAGATGAGAATTATGGAGTTTGATATATAGAGAAATGAAATACAGAAGTTATCGCTGAATATATCCAGGAATTAGTTTGAGCAGATTTATTCAAAGTGGAGAGAAAAACTCCTTATGCCAAAGATTATAATACTTGCATAAAAGAAGCTCAAGAAGAAATAGATAAAGATGAAAGACCTGAAATAGTGAATACTTTGGAAAGTATTGACGACTATGAAGTAATTTATGTTTGAGGACCAATCTATCGGTGACAATTACCACAACCAATGGTTACTCAATTAGAAAAATTAAATTGGGTATGAAAAATAGTTAGACCGTTTACTACTCACGAAGGTTATGGTTTAGCTTGAGTTCCTAGCCAATTAAAGAATCTCTGTCAATGAGCTGAGGTTTTGGAATGACTGGCTATCCGTGGTAGCTCAGTTTATCAAGCGAAAGAAACGGTTGAAAATTGGCTGTAAACCAATATTTAACATATATGAAAAAATCTAAAGCAACAAGCATAACTTGAATAATATTGCTATGAATTATTTTAATTCTATGCTTGTTTTTCTGATTAAACTGAAATAAAAAATCTGACCGAAATTTTGCGATAATTCCCCATTTTATGCTAGATAATGAAAAGGTAGATAAGTTTTACGATTTTCTCAAAAATGAATATTATAACGGTTGAGAACCTGAAAAAATAATTCTAATTTCTCCAAATCATTTTCACACAGACACGAAAGAAATTCAAACTATATGTGAATCTGCTGATGTGAGTTATAAATCCACGACTGAAAGTTTAAGTTCAGAACTACATGATTTATGAATTAAATGTGATGAGAATTGAGAGATTTTTGATGCGTGGTGAGATATTCAAAAAACGAATGAACATGGAATTTGAGAGCATTTTCAATGGATAAATAAGTATTTTCCCGATAGCGAAGTTTTGCCAATTATTTCTCCATGTTTCCAATTCTCTGCCGTAGAAGACATTTTACCAAAGTTAGTAAATCTGAACTGAAATATTTTGGTTATTGCTTCGGTGGATTTTGCTCATTATCAAAAAGAACAACAAACATTGCAACACGACCAAAAATCCATAGAAACATTAAAAAGCATGACATTAAATCAGTCTGAATTTATTGATTGAATTGATGCCGACTGCCCTGTTTGCTTATATTTGCTACAAACTTTAGCAAATCAAAACTGAAAAAAAGCTGAATTGCGATATCGTGATAGTTCATCTACAATTCTGAATCAAGATATGAAAGAAGAAAATACATCAAGGATTTTTATGTGGTATAAGTAAAGCAACCAATTACAAGAGATACCAGAAATTAGTCTTGACAATATTAGCTAAAGTTATTATAATACAAATTATATCATTTAAAAACCATAATTTAAAATTATATAAAATAAATGCTCGAGAAGCCTAAAAATATATATGGTATGGCTATATCACAAAACGATTTACCCAACATTCTATGATCTTTTCAAGATAATATACCAAATATTACCAATGCTGTATGAAAGCGCTTGTTAAGAGTAATGCTTTCTAAAAAATTTCCAATAGATACTCAAAAAATTTCAACCATATTAACTAATATTAAAAGAATTGAAACATCTAATCAGAATGATAATAAAAAAGAAGAAGCAAAACAAATTGAAGTAAATAAATTGACAGAACAAGAAATTTTAAGTTTACTAATATACAACTATAATTTTCCATTTTGGGAAACTCATAAAAAAGATTGAAACAATTTGAATGATTTAATTTTATACGTACCTAATGTTGCCAATATAAAAGATTATCCAAAACAACCAAACAAATCAGATTTTCAATCTCTTGAAGAATATAAAAAAGCATACAATCAATGGGAAAAAGAAAACAAACGACGAAACAAACAAATAGAAAAGACTAGACGATTAGAATGTATACTAACTAATTGAGTAATAAAAAATATAAACAATATTTTAGAACAATTAACTTGAGCTTGAATACAACATATAATTGAAAGAAAATTTCATCCAAATATTTTGGAAATGTCTAAAGATGAAGAAAATCTATTTATAGATATAATAAATGGTGTTAAATGTGGTAAAAAATATTTCATTTTATTAAACCACGAAACCTTTGCTAATATACCAATCACAATAATAAAATTTATGCAAGTAGCTTATAATCTTTGAATAAAAAATGTGAATGAATATTTCACTACAATGATTGGACCTCTTATTGCTACACATAAAAAACAAATAACTCTGATAAATTCTTTATCAAATATTTTAGTTACACATCCTGCAGGTAAGGAAATTCCTTGAGCAAAAAATATCATAAAATACCAACAAGATAAAGCTAAAGCTCAAGCGGAAAACGATTTTGATAGCGAAAACTCTAAATGACAGATTTATTTCTGTGCTCCGAGCTGAACTAGAGATATTGTACATTATTGAGACGACTGAATACCTCAAATATTTATTCCTGACGCTTCATGGTGATCAAATAAAGCTACATGAATACTGCTTACACGTTTACATAAAAAGAATCCAGATATAAAGTTTTATACTATGTCTACTGATACCACGAAATTAAAGAAACCTAATACTAAAAACTGAGTTTCACCGAATAATAATAGATGGAATAAAAATGCTAATGTATCTTTAAAATTACAAGAACTCAATCCTAAAGATCTTTCAACTGAATACTTTATTTCAACAATATTAAACGGTCTAAACAGAAGTGAAAATAGTCATGCAACTGCAATTCCTGCTGATATCTTCAAATTTTTGAAAAAATTTACAAAAACCCCTGAATATACTTTGACCTGACAACTTCCAAGTAGATTTTTCAATTCTGAATGAAAGTTAGATTTGAATATCGTAAGAGCAGAAATGAATGCACAAAAAAATTAAAAGCTCATCTTGTTTTTTTCTCATAAATTATTATTAAAAAGTGTTTATATTCCATCATTCATGAATCTAGAAAAACTATTCTGAAGTAAAACAAAGGTAGATATACTAAAATATCTAATTTTTTGTAGACAATGAGTTTCCATGAGAGCTTTAGAGAGTGAAATCTGATGGACTTTCCCTGCTATCAAAAAGCAAGTCGATTCTCTGGAAGAGTCTGGAGTAGTTGAAGTTCAAAAAGAAAGTTCTGGTTTCTCTATTTCTATCAAAAAAGAATATTTTGATTTATTCAAACAGATTTTTTTCACTTCATTAAAAGCCGGCCTCACAAAACTATTTGATGAATATTCAGTAATGATAGACAAATATTTTTTGTGAAAGTTTTTCTGAACTCCACTGGATATGGATATAATTATAATTTATAAAAACATGGAAAAACCTCAGATAGATACGCTTAAAACAAGCATTGCTGAACTATTTAGAGAGTTTTATGTAGAAAATGTATCTGTAGTATTTATGTCTGCTGACGAATGGGAAAAAAGATATAGACTAGCTGATAAATTTGTACTACAAGTAATTAGATTTTTCCCTGATATTAAATAAAAATATTTATAAATTATTATAAATATCTCCATGAAAAAAATTCTACTAATTCTATTATGTATATTTTGATTAATTATTTCTATCCGTGAAATTTACGCATATAAACAAACAAATCATACAAACAACATAGACTATACCATTAATAAAACAATTCAACAACATGAAGAATGTAGTCATTTTGTAAACACAAAAACTTTTATCAACTACGATGTACTACGAATTGGAATAAATGATAATTGAAATTTTATATATAATATCATAGCAAGCTGAAGATGATATTATATCGATGATAGAAAAAATCTAAATAGTGATTGTTCTTTTTCTTCAATTCCAATAGTAATAGAGATTTCTGAAGATAAAAAATGATATTTTGTAGAATTTTATAATAGCGAAACAAATAAATCTAATTACACAAAATTTGCTAAAGAGAATTTTTCTTGAAATGGTTTTACAGCTTGGCAACATAGACAGTTAAATAATGATAAAAAAATAGATACATTAACTATGGCTGAAAAATACTTTTGAATAAATTTATATGAAGACAAACGTTTTGACTGTAAATTTTGTGATATCAATCGGTATTTTTATGATACAATCAAAGATAAAGAATGAAAAACAATGAATTTATACGGTAAAGAAGCATTAAACAATAAACATTTTATTATCAATTCAGATTGAACGGCACAATTATTCTGAACTAAAAATGATTGAAAGTTTACACGATACTTTGGTAACAACGATTCTACTATAATTCTAAAAAATAATACAAATAACGAAAGTTTTGATAGAATAATTATAGATGATTTAAAAAACGATGAAATGACTCTTTTCACTGAAAAAATTGAAGTTTATTAAAAAATCATTTTTCATTAGAAATTTCAAGCAATCAACCAAATATTTAAATTCATCTAAAAATAAATTTAACTAAAAATTTTCATCTTCATTTTGAAACAATTGTGTTTCATTACAAACTTAGATACGTTCTTTGATTTCTTTACTTAACGTTTTATATTCCCAGATTTGTCTATCATAACCTACATTAAAAATTTTCCAATAATTATGTTTTTCTCCTTATGCCTTATTTTTAATATCATCTACAGTTTCTGCAATATTACTAATCTAATTTACCAATTTTAGAATCAATATGCCTAAAATTGTCAATACAAATTTATATCATATACTTGATACGTAACTATTTTAATCTATACGACCTGAAATAACACATAATACCATACCATTACAATCAAATTTTCTTGCAGATTTTTTGCTTTTTTTTTAATTTTAGGTATAATTATTCGTATAAATTTTATCATATATTTACCAATTAATGAAAAAATTTACAAAGATTTTAATCCTATTAGGTATTTTAATATGTGGAGGAACTATTTATTTTGTTTCTGCTCAAAATATATCTTCTAGAAATTACAGATACAACAACGTTCCCAATTATTACTATGCAAATTACAAATTTGCTGATAGTTGGGATGATATATGGAATATATTCAATACAGTTAAAGCTAGAAATGATTTAGGTATGGGTATCGATACCTCATATTTTAGACAGCTTTATTTAGATTTTTCAAATTCTTTTAGATACTTAACGACTGATTATAGTATCACATACGAAAAATGTACCGCACTCGCAAGAGAACTTTCATATAATATTTCAAATACGAATTTACAAGCCATTTTATGAAACTCTTGTTATAAATGACTAACAAATGCTGTTTCAAATATTAATTCAAACTATACAGTAAGAGCTTCTGTTACATCAAACCCATCTCAATGATTAGCCCCTCTTACTGTTACATTCGATGCAAGAAATAGTATCGACCCATCTAGTGAAACAATTCCTACTAATAATTTTTTCTGGTACTATAGAGATGAAAATGGTGTAGATACTCCTATTGGAGAATGACAAGTAATAACCCACACTTTCAATGAACCAGGTAAATTTATAGTCCATCTTGTAGTTCGTAGCTCAAACGTTAATCAATGAATTTTGGATTGAGAAAAAGATATCACCATAAATGTTTCACCTAAAGCTGCAAATATTGTTGTGTATGCTAACACAAGAAAAATGTCAAAAGATACCCCATTAAAAATCTGAATCTCTGAATGAGCTAAATGAGTAGTCTTTGATGGGTCTGCAACTATGCCAAGATGAGAAAGAAAGATTTTATCACATAGATGGACAATCACAAATTCTTCCAATGGATTTTCTTACTCAAAATCATGAGAATGAGCTCCAGGCTATATAAATGTTCCTCTTGAATGAAATGGTGAATTTAGGGTAACACTTACAACTAAAGATAATGAAAATAATTCTGTATCAGAAACTTTTTATTTATATATGTCCGATCCAGTAACTATCATAAAACAAACACCCGAAATATGAAATACATCAACTACATTTAACTTCGATGGAAGTGCATCTTATTCAATCACAAACAGATTAAACACATACATCCGAGAAATTTTCGATGAAAACTGAGATAAAATCGTAACAGAACAATGAAAAAGAATGGGAAAAGTTTTTTATAGACCTTGAAATTATTTAATTAGATTAACTGTAACTGATGTAGCATGAAATACAAATGTAGATTTTAAAGATTTATATGTAGAATCTACTATTCCTACACCACAGTTTAGTATCACTCCAACAAGCAAACGAACAAATCCCTCAGAATTTACACTTGATGCTAGCAATTCATCAGATAAAGATGTATTAAATAATGTAGATGCTTTAGAATATGATTGGAAATTCTCTACAGAAAAATATTCTATCATTTCCTCAGAAAATGATAATCAAAAAATCATTGTACAATTCAATGAAGTCTGAAAACACACTATTCAACTAACCGTAAGAGATCAATATGGAAAAATTTCAATTATTACAAAAGACATAGAAGTAAAATCAATTTTAAGACCAGAAATTGAAGCAATTCCATGAGCTATCACACGATGAAAAACTCTTCAATTTAAATCTACTGTGAATGCTCCAGTAATTAATTATGTATGGAATTATTGAGATTGAACAAATACGAATAGCCAATATGCTACAAACACTTCACATATTTATTCTCAAAAATGAATTTATACAGTGACACTAACTGTTTATGATATGCAATGAAATTCAAACACCGTAACAGAAAAAGTTTTTATTTGAGAAATCGAATATCCTATTGCAGCCTATAGAGTAAAAGATAATAGATGATTCTATATTCAAGCTTCTGATTCATGTATTATTGAATGAGAATGAGGCGTAAAAACCACACAAGATGCGTATACTATAGACAGATACAAGAATTTCACAATCGACCCATCAATTTCAGTAAACAGCATGTGAAATTCCAATGGATTAAAATATGTTTTTGAAAAAGAATCTTTAGCTTGATTAAGTCAAGCTGTAACAAACAAACAACAATATAATGATAATTTTAAATTAGTATGATGTCATTATGTAGATTTAACTATACAAGATTCTAACATATGAAAACAAGATAAAGTAAGAATTCGATTCAATGTAAAAAATGCTGAGCCAACAATACAAAACGTTACACTATCTTTTCCTCAATATTCAAATAATAATTCTATTGGTTTTCCAAATACCACAAACTCAAACAATGTTCAATTTGATTGCTCCTGAACAAATAATCTAACCGTAAAAGTAACAGCAGTTAATGCTAACGATTCTGATGGATCAATATCAAGATTAAAATTTTATTATTACAATGCATTCGATCCCGACAGAATTTTAGGATACAAAGATACACGAATTAGCACTCCGTATGCATATTTTATCATTCCAAGAATAACATGAGAATATAAATTTTGAGTTATGGTATATGATAATGATGAATGAATGACTGACAGTAAAGATGCACTTTGAAGCAATCCTTCAATATATTTTCCAGCTTCATGTGATAGTTCTGAAATTCCTACAGTTTCTTTAAAAGTAAGTTCACAAAATATAGAAGTCTGAGATACTGTTACATTTTCAATAGCCTCTTCAATTTCATCATATGAAGAAAATTTCAAAACAGATAGAACTTTTTACTACGATTTTGAATGAGACTGAGTATGGGATTTGGTAACAAAAAAAGACTCTGTTACATATACATTTACAGAACCTTATGAAAGCTGAGTCAAACCAAGAGCTGCTGTAGAATACAGAGGTAAGCTATGAATTTGAGATGGAGCCACAATTTTAGTCAAAAATTGAGTAAAACCTATTTTATTATACAATTCATACAAAAATACAGTAATATTCAGAGATATGAGTATCTGAACGATACAACAAAGACAAATTTGTTTTGAAGAAGATGAATGTAAAAAATGAAATACTAAATTCCAAAAAACTCACATTATCACTACATGATTAAATTCTATAACATGATGAACAAATACAACTATCAAACAACATGATAGTTTCATATATAAATATTCTGATTACTGATCTCATAATGTATCCATATATGTACAAGATAAACATTGAATATCCGTAAAAACATGATTTACTGTCAAAACTTCATCCAATACATCTAATGGCCATATAGCTGCATGAGTAAACATGATTACCATTCCAGAGACCACATTTAACAATTCCAATCCTGAAGTTTTCTTGAGTAAGGTAATGAATAACACACTTTTAATGTACATCAACTATGAAAACGAATGAACATGTTATGTAGATACAGATATTTCAACAGATTCTAATGGAGATGGAGAGCCTAATAATGATGTAGATATAACATGTAATAATATTGCAAAAATTATTTATCAACCAAATTATGAAAGCGCTATTTGAAGAATATATTTCACAGAGAATAATCAGCTAATGTTCAAAAATTTTTATGTAACATTTGAATGATATATACTTGAACTAGATGAAGAAAAATTAGAAATTTATAAAGATATTACACTACTCATCAACTGAATAGAAGATACTTCAATAGACAACATTGATTTAAAAAATTATTTAGATACTTTACGTAAAAATCTGAATAGCACAAATATATCATCATCATTAGTAGCCACAATTCAGACACTATTAGATGAATGAGGAATTAAAATAAGTGCTAGCCAAAAAGAACGTTTAGATTCTATTTTAGATCGTTTATCTAACTGAGATACAATAGTCGCGGTATGAATGAATGAATATGAAAAGAATAAGCTTGAAATTTTAGCGATACTACCATCTTCACTTAAGCCAAAAATCGAATGACTATTTTCATCTTTTGAAGAAAATATTAGTGCATACGATCCAGAAAAGAAAGCTCAAGAGCTTCAAAACATTCAAGATATAATCACAAAAGAATGACAATCAACGTGATGATTAGATGAAAAAGATATAGCTTTAGTTATACAACCATCTTTCTGTAATATATTTAAATATGATGATATAGTACGTGTTTAAAGTACGGGTGTAATTGATACTATTATGTATACTATTACAGTTTCATCAAACATAGTATC
>JAEEGL014700775.1_pt1 | contig 10740 bp, 3 predicted proteins | sample 9134231 | NCBI WGS metagenome assembly JAEEGL01 (sample SAMN16246548, study PRJNA631951) | gut metagenome | biome: gut microbiome; feature: rumen; material: fiber-attached | host: Bos | place: Iran: Karaj | collected 2018-10 | reverse complement strand
GATGACCACGGGGTCGATGTGGATGCCCGCTCCGCTTGAGATGTCGACGGTGAAATAGCCCCACGCATAGCTGTTGGGGATGGTCAGGCCGCTGTCGGCAGCAGCCTTTTCGCCTTTGGCTGTCGTATGGTCGAAATAGCCGCCCGTGCAGTTGACAGAGAAGAGGCCCTTGATGTCGATGTCGAGCGAACCGGCATAGCCCTTGTCATTGGTGCCGTCGGCAACATTCAGCTCACCCTTGAGATGGAGCATGGTGAAGTCGCAATCGAGCTTGATGCTCCTGAACTCCACCTTTCCCTCGCTGAGCTGGTAGCCCGAGATGTTGGTAATGTCGGAGGGGATGGTCAGCTTCGAGGTGATGGCGATGCCAACAGACGTGTTGACTTTGTCTTCGCAGAGGCCGATGGTGCCCTCGATGCCAAGCGTGAGTTTCTCATTCTCATAGCCGAAGCTCCAGTCGGAGAGTTCCACCGAGAATGCGCCAAGGTTCTTCTTCGGCGAGGAGAGCGACCACTCGCCAGCGTCGAAGAAGCATTTGCTGTTCAGCTCCATCTCCTTGGTCTCTAAGGCCACCCATCTGCCGCTGTGAGCCGTCGCCCATGCCTGCTCCGAGCGTAGGCGCTTGGTGCCGAGGCTGTCGCCGAAGTAGGTGTTGATGGTCTTGTAAACGGCGGCACTGTCTTTGTACGAGAAGTTGGCCAGGCGCATCTTGGCGAAGTGGATGCCCTTGAAGTCCATGTTCAGGGGCAACTTCTTGGCATACTCGCGGATGCTGTTGATGGTGGAGTTGGAGTCGGCAATGTTGATTCGTCCACCCATGTTCAGCTCCACGTAGGTGTCGGTATTGTCCTTGTCGCGGTCGATGGCTGTGACCATGAAATAGGTTTGCTCCTTGATCAGGTTCACGTCGGCCACGAAGCACGAGAAGTCGAGCGAGTCTATCTGCTGCGTCTTGAAGTAGTAGGCCATACGCATGTCTTCGCCGTATGTCTTCTTCTTGTGCTCCACCTTGTTGCCCTTGCGGTCGTAGGTGTAGTAAGTGGTAGTGCTGTCGGTGAGGTGACGGATGTCGCAAGCGAAGCGTATCTTCCCCTGGTCGGGGGTGCTCTTTTTATTTGAGCCGCCTGATTGGCCGGGATTTCCAGATTTTCCGGAAGAGCCAGCCTGGCCTTTGGCTTTTGCCGAGTCGTCGGTGTTGTTCTTCTTGCCGAAGAGGGGGATGGCGAAGCGGCCTTCGATATGGCAGGAGTCGAAGTTGTTCTGCGTGATCATCACCTTGGCCATGTCGAGGTCGAACTCCCATCCGCCGGCCTCGCCCGTCTCGGCCTCCATCAGGTTCAGTGCGGCGATGTCGCAGGTGATGCCGCTATTGTCGAAGAACATCTTCTGCCCGGCTATCTTCAGACCCTCCTTGCCTTTGCCAAAGACGGCCCACTTGGGAAACTGCACGCTGATCTCGTCGACATAGATGCCCTGCAAAGCATTCCAGTTGCTCTTGCATTCGTTGTTCACTTGTGCAGGGTCGTAGGTGGAAGGCATGCGCGAGATGTCGGGGAAGTGCACGCCGTTGCCCTGGTAGTTCTCCTTGCAGCTATGGTCGAAGATGATGTCCTTGCCTGGGGCGAACGTCCATCCCGCCAAGTCTTCGGCCTGGAAGGGATCCATCGAGATGCGCCCCATCCAGTCGCTCCAACTCTCCTTGATGGTGGCCTGCAGGTCGAGGATGGGCGGTGTGTCCTGCACCTTGCCGTCGATGACGCGCTTCAGGTGCGGAATGGTCATGGCAATCTCCAGTCCCAAACCGCCAAACTCGTCGTTCTCCCACTTCAGGAAGCAGCCGTCCTTGGGGTCGAGCGGTTCCAATGGAGCCTTGAAGGTCATGTTCCACCCGCTGTCGGGGTCTTTTATCTTGAAGTTCGAGAGCAGGGCGAGCACACCATCTTCGGGCAGCAGACGGTCTTGCTGCACGCAGAGCCGGGGAGCGCCGAAGATGAGCACGTCGTTGTCGAGGATGTCGCTCTTGGGCAACACAAACTCGCCGATGATGTTCATCACGGCTCCCCTTGGCGTGTATGTCATGCTGGCAATCTGCAGCGACAGGTCTTCGGGCAGCAGATGTGCGATGGTGTCGGGCAGCTGCACGGGGAGGTAGAGGTCGAGCAGGTTGCCCCCCTGCTTGTTGTCCCATTGGTTTTCTGCGTTCTTGAAATAGGAGTAGTATTTGCCCAGGTCGTACTGCTTGGCTATGTCGGCTGCCCCGCCATTGGCCGTGGTGCTCACCTTTGCCGCCACATCGTCGGGCAGGGCGAGGTCGCCCCAGATGTTGTCGAGTCCCCACGCCGAGAAGAGCGTGTCGACGGCTTGCTGGATGGAGAGGCCCTTTCCATCCTTCTTAGGATAGGTGTTCAGCACACCGTCGTAGACCACGAGGTCGCTGTTCACCATGATGTTGTCGAACTTCACGGCCACGCGCACGCCCATGCTGCCGATGTTCCAGTTCACCCATCCCGTGCCTTTCAGCCCCCTGCTCTTCTCGTCCTGCTCCACGTCGTCGCCCAGCGTCAGCGTCCAGTCGCTCATCTGCAGCCTGGCTCCCTTTGCTGGCAGATGGTCGATGGGTTGCTTGTTGCTCACGTCGGCCGTGCTGGTGCCACAGGCGAAGGTCTCCTTGAAGTGCTCGGCCATGGCGAAGTCTACATAGTTGAGCGAGTCGCCCAGCATGGCCACCACCTCCTTGCCGTTGGTGTTCTTGGCGGTGACGCGCAGCACCAGATAGTCGCCAGCCTGCACCCTGCCCCTCAGCTTGCTCCATTTGATGGTGTCGCTGAGTTCCCTGGCCTTCTCGTCCACTTTGTTCGAGTAGACGGGCTTGCTGAGGAAGATGTTCTTCATCGAGTCGGCGGGATTGCCCTTGTAGAGTGCCACGGTGTATTCAAAACTGATGGTGTCCTGCCGGGTGCCGCGCCCGTCGTGAAGCCACGCCTTGCGCCAGTCCACCACGATGCTGTCGCCCACGAACACCTTGCGCCCCACCTTCGTCGAGAATTTAGGCCTGATGAGGGTGGGCTGTTCGAAGGTGTAGGGCTTTGCCTTACTGGTCTCAGCGCCGCCATCCTCGGGGGTGAGCGTACCCCTTCCGCTCTTCAACGAGTCGTTGGGATTGAACGTGGGGTCGCAGAAGCGGAAGAGCTTGATGTCGCTCCTGCCCCCGTTCTCGAGCAGCGAGAAATTCAGTGAGCTGGAGCTGTGCTGTATCATGCTATGGGCCGTCACCTGCATGGCATAGACCACGGTGGTGTCCTTCTGCCATAGGCTCAAGTAGGCCTGCGGCAGGGTGAAGGTGGGCGTCAGGAGCTTTGTCTGCTGATATTCGGAAGCGTTCTTCTCGATGGCCTCGTCGGGCATCAGTCCGTAGAGCTTCACCACCTTCACGTCGTAGTTGAACTGCACCAGCGAGGTGTTGCAGGCGAGCGTGGGCGGCATCCAGGTGAAGAGGTGCACGGGGTTGTTCACGTCGAGCTTCACCACTGCCAGCTGCCCCAGGGGGTCGTCGTCGCCCATGATGGGACTGACGGGCGTGAGGAAGCGTGGCGGCTGCGCCTTGTAGCAGATGGCGAACTGGCAGTTGCCGTCTTCGGGGCGGTTCAGCTGCACGGGCTGCGTCAGCTGCGGGTCCCATTTGTAGGCTTGCATGAACAGCTCATACTGTCCCTCGGGCAGCAAGCCCACCACCCCATTGGCATCGCTCTGGTAGATGTCGGGGCGCAAGCCAATCTCGTCGAGGGTGAAGTGGCGAAAGAGATTGCGCATCTCCACGGGGTTCAGAATCTTTGCCTGGCGCGGAGCCAGCACTATCGGTTCGCGGGGGATATGGCCGTTGGCGGGGGTGGCCATCACCACCTCGCGGTCGGGGCTGAGCATGTCGACATGCATGCTGATGTGGGCGAGCTGCTGCTCATCGCTGTTGTTCATCAGCTTCACGCTGAAGAACTTTCCCGGATTGGCCATGTATTCGCCCGCCTGGGGAGGCAGCACAGGCGCATGGGGCGTGACACTGATGGTGACATCCTGCGCCCACAGCGAGCCACCCCCTGCCACTCCTTGCAGCGAGGGGAGCGTATAGACAATCTGAAGATTCAGAAGCACCAGAATCAACAGTGCCTTGAACGATGAACGTTGAACGTTGAACATTGAACGTTGAACGTTGAACGACAATACTTTTCACTCTTCACTTTTCACTCTTCACTTAAAAAGATTCTTCACTCTTCATTCTTCACTCTTCATTTTCTCATTCTTCACTCTTCATTTAAAAAGATTCTTCACTCTTCATTTTTCATTCTTCATTTAAAAAGAATCTTCACTCTTCAGTTTTCTCACTCTTCACTTTCTTCGCCAGGTGCAGCAGCGAGAAGGTGTAGGTGTAGCCCAGCGAGGCCGTGACCTCGGTGGTGCCCCTGCTGCTGCGGTCGGCAGTGATGTTGGTGTCGCTGTATTTGTTGAAGCTCGATGAGAGCGAGAACGCGTGCACCTTCTTGAACGTATAACCAGCGGTAAGATAGGCCCCGAGCGACAGGTTCCTCTGCTGGTGGCGTATGTTGTTGTAGCACAGCGACAGCGTGGCCGACGTGCTGAGCGATTTGTCTTTCAGGAATGCACGCCCCGTGCCAACTGAGAGCACGTCGCTGGTGTAGCGCGTCTTATAGCCGTCGCTCTGCTGGTGGCTCAGCGAGGTGGTGAAACTCATCTCCCAAGGCTTCACCTCCAAGGAGTGCGACAGGCCCAGCGCCAGCGTCGTCACGTCGCTCTCGCCCGTGGCGAAGCGATTCAGGTCGTTGTTTTCCGTCCAGCTGCCAGTGAGGGAGACGACATGCGACAGCCGGTCGCCATCGACGACGTACGACGGTGTGACGTAGAGTGAGTTCATGCGGCGGTCGACGCGCGTGGTGTCGTTCACACGAGCCGTGCCGTCGCCCTGCACCTGACGGTAGCCGTTGTAGCCCACCGACAGCTGCAGGCAGTCGCCTACCTGCGTGCTGGCCGAGGCGTTGTAGACGAAGCCACGGGTGGTGTAGAGCTGGTTGCGGGTGATGTTGTCCTCCTGACCTGAGAAGCTGGCCACGAGTGCCATCTTCCTTAGCAGGGTGGCCGAGGCGTTGATGCCTAACGACTGGAAATTGTTGCTGGTGTAGTAGAGGCCCAGCGTGGTGTAGTCGGGCTGCACCATGCGATAGAAGATGGAGGTGTTGAAGTTCTTCAGCGAGAGGTTGGCGCTGACGTCGGTGGCCATTCGCATCAGCGAGGAATAGCGTGCCGAGAACACCTTGTCCCAGCGGTCCAGCTCGGTGGAGTGTATGCGCTCGGCCTGCTTGTCGGTGCTGAAAGCCGTAAAGGCCAGGTTGCCGCGCAGCGAGAGCCACTTGGCAAGGCCCAGACCGCCACGCAGGGCGATGGCCACATTGTCCTGCGGACGTATGCGCTGCTGCCATTCGGGGGCCACGCTGCTGCTCTGGTCGTAGGCACGCAGCAGGAAGAGGTCGATGTAGCTGCGGCTGCTGCCATAGCCAGCCTTGAAGCCCCAGCCCAGGCGGCGATACTGCGGCTGGCGGGCCGAGGGGTCGGCGGGGTCGTCGTTGATGGCATTGCGCAGCTCGCCATAGAAAGCGCCGAAGCGCGCCTTCTGCGAGTTATACTCCAGGCCAATGCCATTGAACGACATGTTCATCACATAGCTCGACATGGTCATGGTGGAGCGTCCGAAGTGGCCGCGCCAGTTCTTGTACGCAGGGTCGATGTGGAATGAGAAATGGGGATAGTTGAACGACGAGTTGTCGTTGCTGTAGTAGAAGGCGAAAGGCATGGCAATGCCGTAGACGGAAACGTTCAAGTTGGCATAGAGGCTGTTGGCCCACGGCGAGCGGTAGCCGTCGCCCACGGACGAGTGGTAGAACGTGTTTTGCGTGCCAATGGCACCAGTGATGATGAGCGGGTCGCTCTTGGCGATGTTCGACATGGTGTTCTGCCCCAGCGTGAGCGATTGCGCCCTCGCCAGCCCACCGCCCAGGGGAGCCGTGGTCAAGTCCACCGTGCTTATAATACATGTAATGTACGCGCGAAGCTGTTTCATGCTCATCGAGCTTTGTACAGGGAGTGTTTCGAGTTAGAAAGCCCCCCTCCCCGCCCCCCCATGGGGAAAGCCCCCCTCCCCGCCCCCCCATGGGGGGGAGTAGTTAGCTTTGCGGGGCGTTGGGTCTATTTGCTCCCCCCCATAGGGGGGGCAGGGGGAGGGGCTATCAGTTTACTTGATGACCTTGCGAACCGTGCCATCCTGCTGGCGCTGCAGCTGCACACCATTCTGGCGGGCATTGACGCGGCGGCCACCCAGGTCGAAAGTACGTTGAACGTTGCGCTCGGCTTTGCCGCTTCGCTCGTCGAAGAACGTTGCGCTCGGCTTTGCCGCTTCGCTCGTCGAAGAACGTTCAACGTCATGGATGCCGGTGGTGACGGCGTGGCTCGTCAGCCTGAAGGGAGCGCTCAGCGTGCCCAGCATCTGCTGCATGGCCACGGTCTGCTCGGCCTCGCAGATCTCGCCCGTCAGCTCATCGTAGAGCACGAACTTCACCTGCTCGCCAGCATCGGCATGCACGGTGATGAAGAGCTTGCCATTCTGGCTGATGCCACGGCCGCGACACTCGTCGCCCACGAAGGCATAGGCCTGGTAGTTGTCGGCATCGGCCACATCCTGCACCTCGGCCACGATGGTCATGTTGTCGCGGAAGCGGCTGGCATCGTAGCCGAAGAGCGACGACTGGGCGGGAGCCTGCATGCGGGCACCCATGGGGCCATCAACGCTGGTCGCTTCTACCACGAACTCATCGGCACCGCCCAAGCCGAACTCATCAGCATATACGAGCGTGCGACCTTCGCTGCCCGCATTCCAGAAGAGGTAGCCATTGCCGCTGGCCAGTCCTTCGAGGCTGCCGCTCCAGCTGGTGCCGTCGTACTCAGCGAAGCTGTCCTTGCTGATGAGGCGGTCGCCCTGCTGGAATCTCATTCCGCTGAAAGCGTTGGCAATGGTGCGGTTGAAGATGTAGGGGCAGGGAATCCAGTTCCAGCCCTTGCGCAGCGCTACAGTGCCCAGCTGGCCCAGCCGTCCACCGTAGAGCGCATACGTCTCGGGACTGCCTACGTTCATCTTCAGCTTGAAGCACTTGTTCTGCGTCAGCAGGTCGAGATCGCCAAAGTAGCCATATTCAGGGTCGTTGTAGAGCTGCTCGCCCTGGGTGCGAATCTCCACCAGATTGCTGCCGAAGACGGTTTCGAGGCCGTCCACCTCAGGATGGCCGTAGGGGATGGTCTTCCACGTCCAGCCGTTGGACTTGGCGAGGGGATATGCCACCTCCACGGGGTCGCTGGCCTTTGTAATCATCAGGTCGGCGCCATCGTTGTAGGTCACCGTGAAGACCACCTGCCCGGGAACGAGGGGATTCACCGTGGCAGTGAAGGTGTTCGCCGCTCCTTCTGCCAATGCGCCGATGGTGGCGGCATCCCAGCTGTCGTTGTCAGCGTAGGTGGCCGTCAGGGCGAGATGGCTGATGTCGACCTCGGCATCGGCAGGCACAGGAGTGATGGTGATGGTGCTGCCTGCAGACTGCACCAAGTCGGCAATGCTGATGGTGAAGTCGTTGACGCCCTGCGTCACCACAATCTTGAAGGTTTTGCTCTCGCGAGTCACATATTCATTCTCTGTGTCGAAAGTGGCTCTCAGATAGTCCTTCACGTCGATGCCCACGGTGATGTTGGCCTCGCCAGCACCCATCACCCGAACCTCGCAGTCGATGGCGAGCGGGGTGCCGGGAGCGGCTATGTCGCCAATCTTGACGACCGAAGCGTTGTCGGACAACACGTAAGTCTGGTTGGCATAAATGGTAGTGGCCGTCGTGGGAACAAACTCCACATTGTTGCGTAGGACATCGTTGGCCAGCTGGTTGGCCTCGCCTTTATAGAGCAAGCTGACAGTCTCATCGACAATGGCGATGGCCGTGGCATCGTTGTGCACGGTGACCATCAGCACGGTGCTGACACCCGAGCCGTCGACGGCCGTCACGTCGATATATCCTGTGCCGGCTCCCGTGGCTGTCACCTTCCCGTCGACCAAAGCGAGCACCCCCTCTGCCGAGCGACTGCCAATCGACAGCGTCACGCCCTTGTCCGAGGCGTTCAGGGGCAGCACGTCGAAGGCGGTGCCGTCTATGAGATAGGGCGTGAGGTCGTCGGCCACATTACACTCTATCGCCTGGCTCATGCCAGGTCCGAATGATGTGGTGATGGCCGTCACGGGCTGCTTCACATGCACAGCCACGGTGATGGGGCTGATGGTGGTGCGCAGTGTGCCGTCGGCGCCCTTCACGGTGCCCGTCAGCACCACGTCGCCAGGATTCAGGGCGTTGTAGCGCGAGTCTACGATGTCATCGCCCATCTCCCACGTCCACTCCACCACGTCGGTGGTGTTCTCAGGGGCAAGGGTATAGCAATCGTCGAGCAGCCTCTTGATGTAGGTGCCTGTGTTCACCGTCAGCTCCGTCTGGGTCTGCACGATGCTGGTGGCGGGCTGATAGATGTACACCTTGCCCTCGGCATCCATGTCGCCCATCATCACCCACACCGACACGCCGTCGACGCTGGGACTGATGGCCTTGATGGTGGCACCATTGTCCTTGAAGCTGTAATAGCCGTCGGCATCGGCACCGTAGGCAAACGACACGTTGTTGGGCATGGTGGCGTCGGCAGGGGTCAGCCTCACATAGTCGAGCGTGGTGGCCGTCTCGCCCACGTTCAGTTTGATGTCGTCCATCTCGATGTCTGTCACCTCCGTCAGGTAGAGATGGAGCGGATTGTTGGGCGTGCCAGGGTCGAGGGTCTCACCGGTAAAGGTGGGCAGGGCTTGGTTCTTCAATGCCAAGTAGTACTCAAGATTGTTGTGGTAAGCCTTGAAGGTGATGCTCTCCGACAGATCCTGCTGACTGCCCCACACGCGGAAGCGCAGCAGCAGGATGCTGGTGTCCGAAACGGGATACACCTGCCCCTTCGCTCTCACCTCGTCGCCAACAAAAGCTGCCACCTCGTAGTCGCCTATGGCAGCACGGTCGTACAGCGCGCTGCCATCAACCACCAGGTCGGTATAGACCACGGTACTCATGTCGTAAGCACCCTCGTCAAAAGACCAATGGCCTTGTGCTCTTGCCGTGCTGGCGAAGGCCATCAGCGAGAGGGCGAAAATCAGTAATTTTTTCATACGCTTTTTGATTGATTGTGTTAAGGAATTGTGAAATCTGATGCAAAATTACGGCTATTCAAACAATCTGCAGTTGTCAAAACGCGCCAAAGTGGTTGTCAATACGCGTCAAAATGCAAAAAACGAATCATATTGATACACCAACAAAGGGTCGCAACAACAGGTTCGACTGGATAGCTTCAACGATAAGGAGTCTACGAGCAAAAGGAGGGGACATTTCATGCCCTAAACCCTACAGCCCTAAAAAACGCAATATGATTAGCCGCAATTGCCCGCAACTGACGCTGAAAGGGTCGATGTACCTCACATTCCGATTGTCCGAGGGTACTGCGCACCCTCGACTAATGAGCGAGGACCCCTTCTGGGTCACATACGGCAGTATGCGGATAATCATATAGGGAATCATCAAGCAATTCGCCAAAAAAGTGATGACATGCAGGCGAGCATTGTTGATGACGACCGAAATGGGGTGGATTCAGGAGATTCGGCGCACGACAAACAGGGAGCGGGAGGCACCGCAGAGGGAAAAGGGGCATGCTTTTTAGGTTGGCAGCGGGCGGGAAAATGATTGGCAGCGGCCGCTGCCAATGATGGCAGCGAACGCCGCCATGAATGGCAGCGGGCGCTGCCAACCAGTTTTTACTCCTTACTAACCATTCATGAATATGATTATCCGCATGTACCAGATAGGCGGATAATCATAATAATATATGGAGAAACAAGGAACGGGGAACCGAAGCCGAGGATGTTGACACGGGTTCCTTATCAATATATTGGTTGATCTACAACTAATCACAGTATTCGGTAATATAGTGTATAAAGAACTCTATGTACTTCCTTACTTTCTCAGCTCTTTCTTTAAATTCATCTTCTCCATGCAAATAGGGAAGAGGTATTTCCATAGCTCTTTCTCTGTTTATCTCAGCATTCAGGGGTATGTCTTTATCGAATGCATATACTAAATGTCGAAACTCTCTAATAAAGTCATCGTATTCTACATAGAAATTCATCTTAAAGGCAGCATTCTGATTCTCTTTGATAATGCTGTATACTCTATCAGCATTTTCTCAGCTTTCTCTTTGAACTTTTTCAAGGTACGGTTGAAAATTGGTGGCGTTGTTTGAAAACTTCAGACGCTGAAAGCGTCTCCGCTCAATAGCCGTAGGTCGGTACGACCTGCGGATAGTAGATACTGGGTGATAACGACCCTGAAAGGGTCGCCCGTACTCACGTGAGTCCTTTCCAGCAGTATAGGTGGGCGACCCCTCCAGGGTCGATGTGTCTTCTATCATTCTATCCGCAGGTCGTCCCGACCTACGGCTATTGAGAGGAGACGGCTTCACCGTCTTTTCAACCGTAGCAGGTTGAACTTTTTCACTCTTCACTTTTCACTCTTCACTTTGTCAGGCTGTTTGATGCTCTTGACATACTCTGATGGTGTGATGCCG
>JAEEGL014168324.1_pt1 | contig 10740 bp, 10 predicted proteins | sample 9134231 | NCBI WGS metagenome assembly JAEEGL01 (sample SAMN16246548, study PRJNA631951) | gut metagenome | biome: gut microbiome; feature: rumen; material: fiber-attached | host: Bos | place: Iran: Karaj | collected 2018-10 | reverse complement strand
TCGCAGGATTAAACTCGGGGGACTGTATTTTCTTCCAAATCTGGGTAATGTTATCCATAACGGTTCCTTTTAAGTTTAGCAAGGAAAATTTAGTAAAAATGTTTCGTCTATTTGCTATATTCTGCCCCATGGTTTACGTTCTTTTGATACTCGCTAGTCTTATCGGCATTGCCGTATCTGTTTTTTATCTACGTAAGAATATTGTACGTATTCGTGAAAAGAACAAAAATGAGCCTAAGGCCTATAAACGAGGCCTGAACTACGTACTCACTTATCTGTGGTACGGGTACTTGCTGGTTTTCTTCGTTGGACTGACGGTTAACAATCTCGGGAACTGGTAGCCTTCAGCCACCGTTCATACAAGAACAGCGCAATCAAGTTCTTTCCGTCAATGAACTGACGGGCCGCTTCTTCGTACGGAAGCACCACTGTCTTTATCCATTCGATTTCTTCGGTATATTGCTGGTCTCGCCCGTCCATGGCGGCAAGCTGTTCCGGAGTCACGTCACGTTCAATAGCGTACAAGCGAATCCGTTCGTCCAAAAGGCCACAGCTGGCGGCAAAGCCTTCGCTTTTTCCCTGGTACCAGAAGTCCATCAGGTCAATCAGTTCAGAATCTTCAGCCTTAATCTGAGCCTCTTCTTCTAGCTCCGAAAGGGCCACCTTGCGGTAGTCGCCAGTCCAGTCCAGAATTCCAGCCGGGATTTCCAGAGAAGCCTGTTCGCTGATGGCGAACCTAGGCTGACGCACCAGGAGCAAATATTTTTTGCCTTCACAGCGAAGCACCACCAAAATCCCGACGGCATTGCCGCGCACAAGGACTATCCCATGAACCGGTCGGCCATCAGGGAGCGTTGCCGTAGCGTTCAGCTTTATAAAAAGCGGCTGACGTCCATTGCGCAAAAAATCCACCGATGTAAAATGAATCTTGGTAACCTTGAACTGCTTTTCAGTAGCCGAAAGCCAATCCTTGAAAATGCGGCTCTCCAAAATCAAGGGATAGTCGGCCTCAGCGATTTCAGATGCAAAAGTATATTCAATAGACGAGTTCATTCGCTTACTTGGTTTTTCGCTTATTGGGATTCTGGCTTGTTGCAACTGTCGCCTTTTCCCACACTCCACGCAAAGAATCCATGCTTATGGAATCCGGAACCACACTACCGTAGTTCATATCGAACCAGAACATGTCTTTCTGGGTAGACGGGCCACAGAAAGTTTCAGAAGCACTTGGAGTGTACAGCTGTCGAATCACATTCATTTCACGCAAAGTCCCGTAGGCCGAAGACTCGTACGAATTGACCGCTCCGCACTCGGGAATCTTTTCTACATAGTACAGATGAGTATGCCAAATGGTATCCAGACGTTCCTGCACCAAACCTAAAGCATTGGAATCGTTTTCCCACCCAGCCGACTTACAGTAAAACAGGGTGGAATCAGCACATTTCTGACGCAACGGGACCAACGCTGTATCGAGAAGGCTCCAACTTCTGGGGAAAATCGTGTCGGGAACCATTTTGTCGCACTTATCCATGGTAAACTTACAGGTCGACTTCATGGGGCGCCAATAATAGACCCTCGGGGTCAAAGAATCTAAGACCTTCAAAAAAGAAGGAGACCCTTTTGTCCGCAAAGGCAACACCTTTACAGAATCAAAAAGGGAATCTACGTAAATCTTGAAGGTATCAAGACTGAAAGAACCACGACGAACAAGAATTGTATCTAGCAGAGAATCGACGTCGTTATAAATCTCTATTTGGGATATTCCATTCAGCGAATTCCTACCAAAAAGCACCTTTAGAACCGTGTCTGGCCTAAACATCGGAGAGGCGCAGTCTTCTACCTTAGACTGGTACTGGATAATGGGTTCCAACTCCAGAGCCGTATCCCGCCACACCGTATCAAGTTTTATCGACTTCAAGGCGCAATTAGAGAAAGACCAGATACTATCCAGATGAATGTACAAGGTATCATCTGCCAAGTGAATCAAACTTCCAGAATCCAATTCAGCCTTCAAGAAAAAGCCCTCACCACCAAAGACTTCTGTAGAATTGGAAATATCGATAGAACCGTCATCGTCCTGGGTGCAAGCAACAACCAGCAGCAGCCCAAAGACAAACAGCAACGACATTTTCTTGATAAAATTCACAAAAACCTCTGGCCAGCCTTACAGGCCAATCTGTTCCTTGAATTTAGAAATTTTGGCAGAGTCTACCGGATGACTCTCAGCAAAGAACTCATTCCAGCGAACAAAATGGCCATTGCGACGAATCGTCAGGTAAACAGCAGAACTATCCCTTGGAGCAATACGCCCAACCAGCGTATGCAAGTCCACCCAGGATCCCGGCTCAAAGGAGACAGAATCCTTATCGTAGCGGAAAAGCCCCGACATTTTGGATGTAACATTGTAACCATGATCTATTTCAACAAAATATCCGAGAGAATCCTTGCCAGCCGCCAAAACCTTTCCCGAAAGAATCGGCCGAACAGGCGCCTCCCCTATGCCACGCAACTTGTCCATAGCAAGCAAGGCTTCTTGGCCGCTAAAGTCAAAGTCATCTGAAATGGATAGCGAAGACCAGCCCAAGGGCTGTTTTGGGCAAAGCCCAGGAAAACGACAACCCGTAGAAGCATCAACCCATACCAAAGATGAGTCTGCCAAAGGAATATGCAAATAGGCACTAGATACGGAATCCTCGTGAAGAACAAAAAGAGCCTTTGAAAAATCGCCTACGGGAGCGACCCAATGAATAGAAGATGCAGGCCCCTTGCGAAGAGACGCCACGTAGCGTAAGAAACTATTCGGCAATTCTGCCATAGAATCCCGGACAATCCAAGAACACTGCCCCAAATTTCCATCTAAGTCAAATGCCTTTCCTGAATACTTTTCGCAGGAGACTTTCCAAGAAGGCTTATCGGAAGTATCATCTGTCCCAGGCAAGGGCAACATTTCCACTATCATGGAAAAAAAGCCCAAATGGTAGGCTAGCAAAAGAGCAAGCCCCAAAAGAATCAGCCGAAATAAAGGAAACTTGTGGGATCCCGATTTGTACTTACGTTTACAGCGGTATTCCGAAAACTCGACAGGCATTCATTACATCAAGATGAATACTGCTAATGCTGCAAAAATCAAAAGAACCACCACAATCACAGGAGCAACCTTGTGAGTCGTAGGTTCTTCTTCGAAAGGATCCTTTATTCCCTGCTTTTCCAGGTTGCTTTCCTTTTTCTTGATAATTGCATTGAAGCTCTTGGTAAAGCGCCTGTTCAAACCGGTCTTTCGTTCTGTGCGTTTCGCAGATGCTGCCCCACCGCCTACGTTCTGCGAGGCCACAGCCGCTACAGACGGTTCTTCAGGAGCACTTGCCGAACTCTCTTCGGGAGACTGGCTATGCAGGGAGAAGGACATCATCTCCGCCTCGAAGGAAAACACCTTCAACTTAGAGGCGAGGCCCGCCTTCATAAGGCCATCGGCAATGGTCTTGCTGTTAGAAAGCAAGGCAAGCATTCCACCCTTTGAAGACAGTTCCTGCTGGAACTGAATAAAAGCATTGTAGGCATCACTATAGACGAAATCAAGTCCCATCAGGTCGACTGCCACAAACTTGTCATCGGGATTGGCATCGATCAGGGCGCGAACATCTTTCTTGAATTGCTCTGCATCGAAAGCTCCAATCGGGTTAAGAGGAGCAGACAAGAGGTCAAAAATTCCGACTTCGCGATAGTTCTTCAAAGGATTCATGGTCAAAATATAACCAAAAATTAACAGAATTAAAGGTTTTTACTCTTTTTTATTGAAAAAAACACCAGCTATTCTTCCCAATAAACACCCCCAGCAGGCGCCTTGTACAAGACTTCATCTGAAGTTTCCGTTGTTTCTTCTAGAGTTTCAGTTGATTCTTCTGGAGCTTCCGCAGATTGAGCTGGTTTTTCAGGCTCCGGAGATGGTTTTTCTTCAACCTCAGCAGGAGCCTCTTGCACCACAATCTCCTTTGCCGGATAAACTCGCGGTTCTACCGGTTCCGGTTTTTCTGGATGAGAGAACAGGTATGGGCTGATGCTTATACTCACCCGATGGACCGGAGAAAGTACCGGGTGTGATTCAAAGGCGTAGTCCACCCGCAAGAATTTAGCGATTACAAGACCCGCACCTGCGGTTACACTCTTAAGCGTAGAGAAGCTGCTTAGACCAGCCCGGAGAGATAACCCGAAATCAAACGTAAATTCTACGCCCCCACGGCCACCAGAAAGCCAGTCCACCGGATCGTCCCAAAGGCGGCCACCACTACCTTCGTCGGTATCAAAATCCAAGGCTCGAGCCTCATGATGGAGCCACCCGGCACTCTGCCAATAAAGTCCCAAATTTCCATACAAGTAGGAGACCGGCAAAGAATAGCTGGCCGCCAGGTAAAATTCAGGCGAGCTATACTCCACTTCTCCTGATTCCCAGGTGACAGCAGAAGAAGTCCACCCCTTCAAGAGTCCCGAGACAAACAGCTTGTCCACCAGGCGGTAACGAATGCCAGCATCGCCACGGAAGCCCCAACCAGTCTGGTCCATCTCGCGGTACAGGCCATGAAAACCCACACCTATATCCAAGCGGTCCATAATCCTACGACCAAAGGTCACAGAAAACATCCAGTCCGCGTAAGACAAGGTGTTGTAATCGCTCCCTTCGGGAATGGGTTCCCCCTCGCGAATATAGGGAATGTCATCGGCGCCAAAGCGGGCAAAAGAAATACCAAGGCCCTGCCCCTCACCCAGGGGAACTGCCGCCGATGCAAAATCATACTGGGTATCCTCAAAATAGGCTGTATGGGAAAAGTTGGCCCAACCATACCTGATACTCGACAGCTGGTATGGATTAGAAACCAGGCCCAGGTAATCTCCATCTACCGCCATCGTGGCTGAACCGAGAGCCGCAGAACGGGCACCAGGTTCAATATCCAGAGTTGCATTGGCCCCGGCTACACGGTCGGCAGCAAAAGAATGCCCGCCGCAAGCCAGCGGGAGCACTCCACACAGGAGTACCCGACAAATGCGATGGAATGTATTTTGGACCATTGACATTTTTACAGAATCAAAATAGATTTTTTCATAGTCACAGATGTAACGAAATGGATCTTCAAAACCACATATCCAATTTTTTGACCTACCTGGAAACCCAACGGCGGTTTTCGCCCAAGACTATTGACACCTACCGCAAAAGTCTGGATAAGTTCCTAGAAATGGTGGGCAAAGACGCCCTTCTGGAATCCTTTTCAGAAATGCAGATCAAAACATTCGTGTGGAACCTGAAAATGCAACAGAAGCTTGCCCCTACAAGCATCTGCGAACACCTAGCAGCCCTAAAGAGTTTTGGGAAATACCTGGTCCGTTCCTCTATTTTGGAGAACAACCCCGCAGGAAACATTCCCATGCCCAAGCGTCCTAAACGTTTGGTTTCGTTCCTTAGCCAAAAAGACCTTTCCGAAGAGAAGTTTCCCGATTTACCTGCCGACGCCTCACTTCCGCAAGTTCGGGCCCGGGTATTGCTGGAACTCATCTACGGTTCGGGGCTCCGCATTTCGGAATGCCAAAGCCTAACCTGGGATCGCCTTCGTGAAAAGGAACGGCTGGTCCGGGTGCTGGGAAAGGGCAACAAAGAAAGAATCGTTCCCATCACCGACACTTTAATAGAGAAACTAGATCTTTTCAAAATCAAACTGACCGAAGCAGGCCACATGCCCACTACCACTGGATACGTTTTCTTAAGTGAAGAGGGTAAGCCCTACGGAATACGCACCCTCCGAAACGACATCCAGAACCTGCTACGAGATATCGGCTGGGAGGGAAAGGCAAGCCCCCACGTGCTTCGCCACAGCTTTGCCACCCACCTGTTGGAAAATGGCGCCGAAATCATGAGCGTAAAAGAAATGCTGGGGCACTCCAGCATTTCCACCACCCAGATTTACACCCACGTGAATGCAGAACGGTTGAAGCAAGCCTTCAAGAAGACTCACCCCAGAGCATAAGTCTCTCTTTTCTATATTAGCCTTCTGTAACAAGGAGTTTTTATGGTTGCCGAAGGTGAACACAACAAGTGGATAGCGCTGCTTCTCTGCATATTTCTGGGATACCTGGGAATCCACCGTTTCTATGAAGGTAAAATCTGGACGGGCATCCTCTGGCTCTGCACGGCAGGTCTTTGTGGAGTAGGCGTTATCGTCGATGCCATTCTCATTGTCATGAAGCCCGAGAAATATTAATTCGGAGTCCAGTGTGAAACACCTATTCGTTATTGCTACCGGAAGCGCCGGTAAAATAAGGGATTTTGCCCATATCCTTGGAACCGACCACTACGAATTTCAGACACTGAAAGACATCGGGTTCGACAGCGACATCGTAGAAGACGGCAAGACCTTTGCCGAGAATGCCATTATCAAATCCAGCACTACCGCCCGATGGCTTATGGAACGAGGCATCGAGGCCACCGTACTGGCTGACGACTCCGGACTGGAAGTTTTCGCCCTAAATGGTGAACCTGGAATCTACAGTGCCCGTTACAGTGGGGGCCACGGCAACGACACCAGCAACAACGACCTTCTCCTGAAAAAACTGGAAGGCATCGAAGACCGCAAGGCCCGTTACTTCTGTGCCCTCTCTTACCAGACCGTTTCACAGGTCGATGGCAACTTCAGCATCAGCGAGCCTCGTATTTTCGAAGGAGAGTGCCGCGGTACAATCAACCACGCTCCCGTAGGCGACATGGGATTCGGTTACGATCCGCTCTTTGTACCCGATGGCGAAACCCGCACCTTCGCCCAGATGGAACTTGAAGAAAAGAAGGCTATCAGCCACCGCGGAAACGCCATCCGCGCCCTGAAGGCAGCGCTTGCTCCTAAAACAGCGTAAAAAGCTACTGCGGAAAAAGTTGGTAGTGTTCCTTGGTGTAGGCTCGAGTGTAGGCATTAAAATGCCACCACTCGCTCCCCAGCGGAACAAAACCAGCCCGAGTCATAATAGAGCGTAGAATTTTGCGATTGCTCACCTGCTGCTCGGTCAAGCGACCACTCTGAAGAGCATCAGCCTCCCCTACCTCACCAGCACAACGTTCAAAGGAATCAAAATCTGTTCCCATGTCCAGCAAGTTCCCTTCGCTGTCGGTGATGCTCAGGTCCAGAGCCAAGCCGTAATTGTGAAGCCCGCCAGTCACCCCCGAAGAAACAAAATTGGAATAAGGCGTTCCTGCCACGGTCCGCTTCAGGGCCGACTGGGCGTACATCGGTCTAGATGCATCGAAAATCACCAGCGTAGAACCAGGCATTTCACGTTCCATAATCTTGATGGCCTTTTTCAGTTTGGGCAGGGCATCTTTATGAACAAAAGCCCGTTGCACACCGCAATAAAGGTCGTGTCCAGTCACATTGTTAAATGTCCCGTAACGCAAATCCATACGGAGCCCCTTCAGGTGCGTGATTTCCACCATGTTGGAATCCGTCGTGGCAAATTCAATCCACTTTTTTACCGAAGAACAAAAGCGCAGAGGTTTCTCGGGCTTGGGCGGCACGAACACGCTGTCCGTCTCATGGGCAATAGCGAACACTGCTAAAAGCAAAATGCACACCAGAGAAGGCCGCACTTTTCTCATCACCCTAAATTCCTAGCTGTACTTCTACGCCAAACTGTACGTAAAGCCCCATGCCTTTCGCCATAAAGGGCACCAGATCGTAACCATCGTTGGAATCACCGTTTTCATCGCGGGTCACCCAAGAACGTTCACGGGCGTTCTCGCCACCCAAGAACTTGAGGGCAGGCACATCTAGCTTGGCAAAGATATTGTCTACTTCTAGGTAAAAGCGAGCGCTCCTAAAGAAGTACTTCGAGGTCATCAAATCCAAATTCAGGCGAAGATCGGTGCGGAACAAATCCGTAAATTCGTTCATGTCTTTAAGCCTGCGCTTGCCGTTGGTGCCGTCGGACTGAGAAGGTTCAATCTGGTAATAGTAAAGGGGCCTATGCCACAGAGCATGGTGAGTCAAGATAACCGAAATCAAGGAATCTTTGCGAGGATAATAACGGAAGTGAGAAACAATGTCTAAGCGGGAATTCGCTTCCCAAGGCAAAGAATTATCGGAACCTTCCAGTTCGTATTCACCGTAGACAGAACTTACGTTGGTAGACATGGAGAAATGGTGAGAAGTCTTCCATTCCATCTTGGCACCACCACCCATAACCCAGGCAAAATCTACGCCAGTCACATCTTCGTACTGAGCATAGGCCTTAGGCATAGGCAGAAGCGGATCCGGATAGTAACGACCGAAACCAGAAGCCTGTACATCTAGGTACTTGGAACGGTAACCCAAGCCAAGCTTGGCAGAGGTTCCCGATTCCAGACGACCCGTCAGGTCACCCTTGTCGTAGTAAGGCTTCCAGTCACTACGGTAGGCTGCGTTTCCAAACAGCCTCCAGTATGCCGTATCTGCACCCGACAGATTCCGTTCCATGTCCAAAGATGCCGTGGGAGCCGCCTTGTGATCTACGGCGTCAGCCACCGCACCGGCAGAGAGGATATACTGGTAATAATCCTGCTTCCAGTCCAAACGGCCCGTTCCCGAAACCACGCCCGTCTGGTAATCATCGGATTGCTTTCCAAAATTCACGTAATTGCGTTCTACGATGTGCTGTTCGTATAGGAGCGCCCCGCTAAGTTTGGAGCCCAAAATATTTCCCTTAAAATTCTTGTCCAAGCCGCCCGAAATAGTGGTATGGGTGTAATCGTAGCCGTCAATAAAGGAACGCTGCAACTGGTCCATATCCACATCTTTGGCCGGAGTCTTGAAACCCGTAGTATCTCGGAGGGTATCGCTCAAATATTCCCGGACAAAGCCTGCGTGGGCGCTGGTCCCAAAACGAGAAGCGTATTCTGCACCCAACACCAGGTAATTCTGCTCACCCGAGATGATGTTGATGGAATTCACCTCGTCATAGGCCGTAGAGGTATCTTGCCGAATCTTGTATTCGTCGGAACTGTACAAGGTGCGGATAGCCCAGGTGTTGCCCATGGAATCGGAACCATTCAGCTGGGCGTAGATATCAAAGGCTGTTAGGTCGAAGGGATCCGAAGACTTAACCCGGCAATCGTTTACGCACTCACCGTCACGCTTGCGGAATTCCGTAAAGAACTTCTCACCCAGGTTCTTGAGCATCTCACCGTCCAGTCTGCGGAAGGCAAAGCGGAAGCTGTCCCAGAATAGCCAGGGCGCGTCTACCACAACTTCTTGAACAGTCAAACCAACGGCGCCCTTAAGGCCCCAGTCTCCCTTGGTCTGTTCTGGCAGGTACTGGATAGAGGTTGCAAGCCCCTGACCAATAGGGCCCGAACCATAATGGTCGTGAACCTCAATCCCGCTCAAAATGTGGGGATTAATTATGGAAAGGTTTCCCGGGAATCCCACGTCCAGATGCCGCATGTTGGGAATGCGGAGCCTGCCCAAATGGTAAGCCACGTCCCCAGCGCGGGAGCCGTCGTAATAAAGGGCGCTACTGAAATCCTTCTGGCCCGAAATGCCTGGCATCTGACTCAGATGTTCTGTGACATCGAAACGCATGCCCGCCGCATCTTCAAGCTTGTCCACTGAAACAGTGCGTTCTGGTTCCCACTTGACAGGCTCACCTCCCCCGACGATAGTGCTTGCACCCAGATCTCGCAAGTTAGAGGAAAGGGTCACCACCATGTCGAGAACATCGGCAAAATCCTGAAGTTCCACAAACACGCTGTCGTAGCCGGGCTTCTTGAACACCAGGGCCGCATTACGGGAATCTACCGTATACTCGAAACGGCCATCAGAATCCGTTGTACCCACCTTCTTGCCAGAGCGGTAGGTTACCTCTACATCGGAAATAGGCAGTTCAGACTCCGAATCCACCACCACACCAACAATGGTTGTAGGCGTTGCGGCAAAAGCATATGCCGCAAGCAGCGCGAAAATCCAAAGCCATCTAAACTTCATATAGAGTAATTTAGAAAAATTCGTAGTTCAAAAACAATTTAAAAGCTGGTTAGATTACTACATTTCACTCGTATGCAAGTTTATCTCGTACAGATGGAATCACTTCCAGGCGAAAAAGAAAAGAACCTGGAAAAGGCACGGCAGATGATACTTGGCGCAAACCCTGTACCAGAAAGCTTGATCCTGTTTCCCGAGATGTTTGCCACCGGGTACATTCCCGAGCGCGCCGAAGAACTTGCCGAAGATTTTGAAAAGGGCGACGACCCTACTGCGCAAATGCTGAAGCAACTTGCGCATGAGACAGGCAGTATCGTCTTGGGCGGCGGCATGCACCGCATAGGTAACGGTTTCACCAACCGCACTTGCCTATACAGCCCCACAAATGCAGCAAGCGAGCAAACCTACTACGACAAGGTTCACCCCTTCTTTCCGGAGCAAAAAGATTTCGCTGCCGGCAAGAAAATTACTTTGTTCAAAACATACGATATCACCGTTGCCACCAGCATCTGTTTCGACCTAAGGTTCCCAGAGTTGTATCGAGAAGCTCGAGCCAAAGGCGCACAGGCCTTTACAGTACAGGCCTCGTGGCCTGCCGTGCGTAACGAGCATTGGGAAACATTGTTGCGTGCGCGGGCCATTGAAAACCAGGCTTACGTTATGGCGGTGAACAACGTTTCTACCGATGGAACTTACATCGGAAATTCTCAAGTTATCTCCCCCGACGGTGAGTGCATAGCAAAAGCAACTGTGG
>JAEEGL012924488.1_pt1 | contig 10740 bp, 13 predicted proteins | sample 9134231 | NCBI WGS metagenome assembly JAEEGL01 (sample SAMN16246548, study PRJNA631951) | gut metagenome | biome: gut microbiome; feature: rumen; material: fiber-attached | host: Bos | place: Iran: Karaj | collected 2018-10 | reverse complement strand
TAACGTCAATAAAGGCTATGCAGTCTTTAAGCAAATAGAATATTTATATCAGAACGATGATTATTCCATAATAAAAACAGGTACTAAATACGGTATATCAATGTATGATCATATTGTTCTTCAGGGAACTGAAGTAGAAGAGAACACAATTATTAATTAAATTTGAGGTGTATTAGATGAGAGCAGATGAGTTAAGAGAGAATTTAACAAGAGTTGAGGAAAGAGTGGCAGAGGCTTGTAAGAGAGCTGGACGTGATCGAAGTGAGGTAACCCTTATTGCTGTTAGCAAGACCAAGCCTGTAAGTGATTTACAGGTCATTTATGATGCAGGAATTAGGGAGTTTGGTGAAAATAAGGTTCAGGAGCTTAGCGGAAAAATTCCAGAAATGCCAGCCGATATAGATTGGCACTTAATCGGTCATTTACAGCGAAATAAAGTGAAATATATTGTAGACAAAGTTAAGCTTATTCATTCTGTTGATAGTTACCGCCTTGCTGAGGAAATTAATATTCAGGCAAAAAAGCATGGCGTAGTAGCTCAAATTCTTATTGAAGTAAATGCTGCGAATGAAAGCACTAAGTTTGGCGTTAAATTAGAGGAGGCTAAGCAGCTTTGCGAAGAAATTTCTCATTTGGACGCTGTTCACATCATGGGATTGATGACAATAGCACCAAATGTTGTGGTTTCTGAGGAAAATAGGGAGATTTTTCACAAAATAAAGTGCTTATCGGTTGACATAGCAAATGAAAACTATGATAATGTAGATATGAGAGTTTTATCTATGGGTATGACCAATGATTTTGAGGTCGCCATAGAAGAAGGCGCTACTCATGTTAGAGTGGGTACTGCCATCTTTGGAGAGAGAAATTACAGTATATAAAGAGGAGTTTGTTATGTTTGAAAGAATGCTTGATGCGATGCATCTAAATGACGATTACGACGACTATGATGACGAGGAACTTTACGAGGAGGAAGGAAAATCATTCTTCAACAAGTTTTCAAAAAAGGATGAGGAGGAAAAGCGTCCTGTTTTAAACAAGCCTTCTGAAAGGGAGACTAGAGCGTCTAAACCAGCGCCAAAGATTACACCAATGAGAAATAAAGGGAAAGGAGCTGTTATGGAGGTTTGTGTTATTAAACCATCTTCTTTTGAGGATGCTCGTGAAATATCAGAGACACTTTTAGCTGAGCGTACAGTATTGCTTAATATGAAAGGCTTGGATTTAGGAGTTGCTCAGAGAATTATAGATTTTACCTGTGGTACATGCTATGCAATTGATGGCAACTTACAGCGTATCGAGGACTACATTTTCATTATTACACCTGCAGGAGTTGAACTTTCTGGTGATTTAGCAGGAATCGTTGATGCGTTTGACTTCACAGGAATTCAAACTGGATTTTAAATTTCAAGCACCAGAGTAAATCTGGTGCTTATTTCTTTAAATATGCTTGTTACACTAACAATCCTTATGAACTACACGCTCGACAGCACGTTTCGCATTGTAGTTATAAGAGATTGCTAGCTACAAGCTTGCTTTACACAAAGGAGACAGATTACTCATGGATTGCTTGAACGTTAAATACAATGGTGAATCGTGTTACAACATATATTTTAAACCAGATTTTAGTGAGCTTGCCACATTTTATAAGTCCGAGTTAAAGGATTATGACAGTATATGCATAGTTACGGATTCTAATGTGGCTGAACTCTATTTAGCAGAGGTTGTTTCGATTTTTAAATCAGTCTGTGATAATGTATGCTCCTTTAGCTTTCCCGCTGGAGAGCAGTCTAAAAACTTAGACACTGTCAGTATGCTCTACGAACATCTTATTATAAAGAAATTCACCCGTAATTCTCTTTTGGTTGCGCTTGGTGGCGGTGTTGTGGGGGATATGACAGGATTTACGGCAAGTACTTACCTTAGAGGAATTGATTTTATCCAGGTTCCAACCACCTTGTTATCACAGGTAGATAGCTCTGTTGGCGGAAAAACAGGCGTTGATTTCAACAAATACAAAAATATGGTAGGAGCATTTTATATGCCTAAAATGGTATATATGAATCTATCTACTTTACAGTCTTTAGATGATACCAATTTTGCCTGTGGAATGGGAGAAGTAATTAAAAGTGCTTTAATTGCTGACAATTCATTGTTTGATTGGTTGACATCTGAATCAACTTCATTATTGGGCAAGAATTTTGATGCTTTAAAACATGCCGTTGCAGAGTGCTGTAAAATTAAAGGTCACATAGTAGAGATTGATCCAACAGAAAAAGGCATTAGAGCATATCTGAATTTTGGACATACTCTAGGTCATGCAATTGAAAAATTATGTGATTTTACATTAGGCCATGGTCAGTGTGTAGCCCTTGGTATGGTTTGTGCCTCATACTTGTCAAATAAACTTGGGTATATTTCTTTGGATGAACATAATTCAATCATCAATTGCTTGAAACTATATGATTTACCTACATCTGTTTCTGGAATTTCACGAGAGGCTATTTTAGAAGCTTCTAAGTCTGACAAAAAGATGGCTGGTAAAAAAATAAAATTTACTATATTAAAGGCTATAGGCGAGGCAGATTCATATTTAGACTTTACTGATGAGGATTTGTTGGAGGCTATAGATCAGGTGTTAGATTAATGTACTATCGTTTTAATAAGTTTATTTCTATCATTTATAGCATCATTTTAATTGCAGTTTTAGTTATTTTAGATCAGGTCACTAAGGCGTTAGCTATTACACATTTGATGAATAAACCTGATTTTGTCCTTATTCCTGGAGTACTTCAGCTTCATTATTTGCAGAATACAGGTGCCGCCTTTTCCATGTTGGAAGGCAAACAATCATTATTTGCTATTGCTACACCAATTTTTTTAATAGTATTAATATATATTTTAATTAGGATGCCTAGAATTAAACGTTACGTAGTTTTAGACTATATAATTGTTTTTCTTATAGCAGGAGCGATTGGAAATTATATCGATCGTATTTCTAATAACTATGTTGTTGATTTTATTTATTTCTCTTTAATTAATTTTCCAGTATTTAATGTTGCAGACTGCTATGTTACAGTATCAGTAGCTGTTCTATTATTGGTTATTCTTTTTTACTACAAGGATGAGGAATTAGAGGAAATTAAGCAAAGCTTATTATTTAAGAAAAATGGATGAATTTACACTTATAATCGAAGAACCTGGGGATTCAGGCATAAGAATCGATAAATACTTAGCGCAGATATTACCGGAAAAGTCACGAAGCTACTATCAAAAAGCCATTGATAGTGGCTTTGTTTTGGTTAACGGAAAAACTGTTAAATCAAAATATCAGACTAAGCTGGGTGATGAAATCATAGTTAGTGTGGAACCAGTCAAGGAGATTGATATAGTTCCTGAAAATATTCCTATAGATATTCTCTATGAGGATGAAGATGTAATTGTGGTCAATAAACCTAAGTGTATGGTGGTACATCCTGCTCCAGGTCATTATTCAGGCACTTTGGTTAATGCCCTTATGTTTCACTGTAAAGACTCTTTATCAGGGATTAATGGGGAAATACGACCAGGAATTGTTCATCGTATAGATATGAACACTACAGGCTCTTTATTAGTTTGCAAAAACGATAAGGCTCACAATAATATAGCTTCGCAAATAAAAGCGCATTCGGTAAATCGTATTTATAAAGGTATCGTTATTGGAAATTTTAAGGAGGAAGAAGGCACTATAAACGCTCCTATAGGTCGAAATCCCAAGGATAGAAAGAAGATGGCTGTTGTACCTGGGGGCAGAGAGGCAATCACCCATTTTACCGTTTTAGAGCAATTTAAAGGCTATTCCTACGTACAGTTTAAGCTGGAAACTGGACGTACACATCAAATTAGAGTTCATATGGCATCAATTGGTCATCCTCTTTTAGGTGACGATGTATACGGCAAGCCAGTAAAGGGACTTGAGGGACAGACCCTTCATGCACAAACCTTAGGCTTTATTCAGCCTAGCACAAACCAATACGTGGAAGTAAATGCTCCATTACCTGGGTATTTCGAAGCGTTGCTTACAAAATACCGGAATATTAACTAGCGGCTACTCAGTCCTTGGCGAAACCTAGCCTAGGTTATGTGTTGGCTAGTTATCTTTTTTATTAAAGTTTACTGCATTACGTGCCATTTTTTTATGCTCGTCCTCAATGGCAGCATAATAATCAATAGTAGTATTGATATTTTCGTGTCCCAGCACATCGGCTACAAGGCGTATATCCCCTGTTTCACGGTAGAGGGCAGTGCCATAGGTGCTGCGAAGCTTATGAGGCGTGATTTTTTTGTTAGGGACTACAATTTTGGCGTATTTTTTTACAAGATTTTCTATTGCATCTACACTAATTCTGCGTCCTTGCAGAGAATAGAAGAGTGCGCTTTCGTGACCTTCAATGGGATTAATGTATTCACGTTCTCCGTTAATATAGTCCCGCAAAACTTCAGCAACATCGTCATTAAAGTAAATAATATCCTGTCCGCCACCCTTTCTAACGATTGTTAAAGAATTAACATTAAAATCAACATCATTTATATCAAGTCCATTGCATTCGCTGACACGAATCCCAGTATTAAGCATTAATGTTAGAATCGCCAAATCACGACCACGGGTCTTTTGATTGTATTTTCGTTGACGCTCAGAGGTAAAAGCATTTCCATTGTCAATAGCTTCAAGAATTGCCTGAACCTCGTAGTTGTTCATTCGAACAATATTTTTGTCCTTTTTAAGCTTTGGTAAAGCTACCAATTGTGTTGGATCTTTTGAAATATATTCACGCTGTAGCAAGTATTTATACATGCTTCGTAAGGGCGACATTTTACGTGCAATAGCTTTTTTGCCATTTTCATGTTGCTCACCAATTACGTTTAACTCAAGGTAGCGTTGGTATTCCTCAATATCATCTGCAGTTATTTTATCCAAGAGCTCATAATCAATTTTTTTGACTTTTAAACCTGTAAGTGTAGGGTTAGATGCAATTAAAAATCGAAAGAAAGTTAAAAGGTCGTAGCTATATGAAATCAAAGTGCTTGTTTGAGTCGTTTGTTCCTTAGAATAGATGTAATCAACAGCTGGCTTTGGAAGCTGCGATATTAATTCTCTAAGCTTAAGCTTTTGAGTTTTTGTTTTGTTTTTGTAGAATTCTGAATCTTTTCCCATTTTTCACTCCTATTTATCGGTAAAACAGATATTTATCCGATAGATACATATAACTATTATTACACTCTTTTCACGTAAAATTTATTCTGAATTTATTCTTTTTGTTCTACCAAATCTACAAATGAATTATCGAAAACACCATATTCGTCCATTGTTTCGATAATTGTATTTCTAACTAAGTCGGCAACCTCTGGTGTCTTCATATCTTTGTAGCAATCATATGTAATTGGTTTGCCAAAAATTACTTTTGTTTTGACTGGTCCTAACTTTGAACTATTAAAGGCTAAGTATGAATCAATTAAAGTTACTGGAATGATTGGCACTTTCGCTTTCATGGCGCATTTAAAACTACCTGGTTTAAATCTCTGAACCATATTGCCATTTTTATCGTATCCACCTTCAGAAAAAAGTATAAAACGAGTTCCTGTTTGTACTTCTTCTGTAATTTGCTCCATAACCTTAAGATTCTGACGAACGTCTCCTAATACAAGTCTCTTGGCTCCAAGTAAATCTACCATCTCACGAACGAGAAAACCAAAAGACTTTGCTTTATCCATTACAAAAGTACAAGGCTCCTTGTGAGCATACATTATCCCTAAAGCATCGTATTTTCCCTGATGATTAGGGTACATTACATATCCGCCTTCCTTAGGCAGATTTTCTAATCCGTATACATCTGTTGTAATGCGAGCACTTTTCATTAATATACGAATAAAACGCTGGGCATATGCATATCTGACCTTCTCTGGGTAGCGATCCTTGTGCTTAATCATTTTACGCATGGTGCGTATTAATTTTGGACCTCGTTTTAGATTAACAAGTATTGCTAAAAAGAACCTTAACATATATTCTCCCAATATAATAAACAACTAAATATAGCTGATAATTAAGAATAATTTACTACATACTGTATTCTATCATATTCGGGATGCAGATGAAAATAGCCTAGAGCTCTTCAAATGAAGAATATTCAATTATTAAATAATTGCCTGCGGTAATTTCATCAGAGGATAAATGATTCAGCTCCTTAATGTGCTTAATAAAGGCTTTTCTATCTGAATTCTCTGCTGTCATAAACTTGTCAGAAATGGTCCAGAGTGTGTCACCGGACTGGATTTCGTAGCTGGTAAAATATGTATAAACAGCCTGGCTGTTCTCTGCTGCTGCTCTATTACTAAAGAAAATGAAAGCAAAAATAAATGAAAAAATAAGTGCTGCTATAAGCATTAGTTTTCTATTTCTAACAATAACTTCATTTCTTGTTCTCATATGCAAACCTCCAAAAAGATGTTCGAAAACGCTTGTTCTGATTAACAATATAATTTACGAACAATCGTTTGTCAAGAGTTTTGTCGAACAAAATTTCGGAAAATTTGTTTGCAAAAGTATGTTCTTTATGCTATTGTATAAATAGAAAATTATTGAAAGGAGAAGCATCATTATGGCATATGGAAAAATTTCTGCGAAGCAGCGCGAAATACTCGAGGTTATAAAAGCTGAAATTCTAAATAGAGGTTATCCTCCTACTGTTCGTGAGCTTTGTGATGCTTGTAATCTTAAATCCACATCATCTATACACTCTCATCTTGAAACTCTTGAAAAGAATGGTTACATCAAACGTGATCCTTCAAAGCCTCGTGCTATTGAGATTGTAGATGACAGTTTTAATATTGTCCGTAGAGAGGTTGTTAATGTTCCCGTTGTGGGAAAAGTTGCGGCTGGTCAGCCTCTTCTTGCTATTCAGAATATTTCTGAATACTTCCCTATTCCAGCTGAGCACATGCCTAACCAACAGTCATTTATGCTGAAGGTAAAGGGAGAATCCATGATTAATGCTGGTATTCTTGATGGGGATACTATTTTAGTTCAGCAGCAGCAAACAGCTAAGAATGGAGATATGGTTGTAGCTCTTGTTGATGATAGTGCCACTGTTAAGACCTTCTATCAGGAGGATGGTCACATTCGTCTCCAACCAGAAAACGACACCATGGATCCAATTATCGTCGAAAATTGTCAGATTTTGGGTAAGGTTTTTGGTGTATTCCGTTTCTTCTAAACGTTCGATTTTCACTTGAATATGCTTTGATAAAGTAGCTTGAGAATAGCATCATTAACTAAAATAAAGCACTTTCAATATATCTTATCTTTTTCAGTGAGTATAAGTAAGTCTTTGCTTGACCGATATTGAAAAAGGTAATGATATATGAAAGTGCTTTTTTAAGGTCTAAAATGCTTTCTCTTAGAAATTATAAATCTGCAGCATCAATAAGGATTCCATCTTTCCAGATTCTCTCTAAATCATAGAAAAGTCTATCCTCCTCATCAAATAGATGAACAATAATATCCTCATAATCCATAAGGAGCCATGTGCTTTGACGATTTCCTTCTATTGATTTTGCATGTATTCCCTGCTCGTAGAGTACTCGATCCACCTCATCCTGCATTGCATTGAGCTGGTTAATATTTGAGGCTGAAGCAATAATAAAATAGTCAGCCATTACACTTACACCAGAAATATCGATTGCTTTTATATCAATAGCTTTTTTGTCTTCAAGTGCTTTACACACAAGTTTTGCCATCTCTCTAGTTTCCATAATTAATTGTTCCTTTCGTCTCACTAAGATAATAGTTATAGGTGTCTATTGTGGTTGGATCTACCATTTCCGGATTCTTATTTAAATATTCTACTGTATCTTCTAAAATCATGAAAACACAGCGGTCTAAATCAGAATATGCAACAGAACGAAGGATATCTAATCGTGGTTGCTTATCTCGTCCAGGTTCAATATAATCTGCAACAAAAATAATTTTATCCAGTAGATTCATTCCTGGGCATCCAGTGGTGTGAACAGCTATAGCATGCTGAACCTGTTTGTCATTAACCTCATATTTTGATTTGCAAAAAAATGCTCCTACCTTGCCATGTAACAAATGAGGAAATTTATATTCTATCTCAGTAATTGGAATATTGTTCTTTTTACATATAGATAGTCTTTTTTCATCAGAAATACATTTAGCACAGTCATGAAGAATTCCTGCAACCATTGCTGTATATGCTGGATAATTCCATTTAATAGCAAGTGTATAGGCTGTTGTTGCAACCCCAAGTGTATGAATATATCTTCCTGGCTTCAATTCCTTTTTCATTAATTCTGAGAGCTTTAATACGAAATTATAATCATAATTGTACTTACTATATAGATTATGATTAATAATATAATCACAGACATTAGGATTTAGCCACTCTCTTACTTCTGAGTTTTTATAAAACTCTTTGCGAATTACTGATGAGGCAAGACCATTTGCTGTATAATCAATGACATAAAACTCACCTAAATACTTATTATTGTATTCCTTTATGACATTATCAAGTTCAATTAAGTCGTCTCCAAGTCGTGGCGCTACAAGAATGGTGGCACATTGACTAATTATTTCAGGATTAACCCAATTTTTAAAATTCAAAAGACTGTCGCTGCCCATGATGAAAAAAATATCATCAGTGGAGTGCTCTTCACGAAACTCCTTCATGGTTATGTAAGAATAACTCTTTCCAGAACGATATATTTCTCTATCATCAATTTCAAAGCAATTTTCTTCTTTTAGGGCCAGCTGAAGCATTTCAAATCTGCATAAATCTGCAGTTGATTCAGCCGTTTCCTTATGTGGTGGTGTTCCCGCAATTAAAAATATTACCCTGTCTAAATTAAACTGCTGTTTGGCGGCTTTTGCTATTTCAATATGTGTGTTGTGAATTGGATTAAAAGTTCCACCATATACACCAATTCTCATTGTAGTCTCCTTTGGAAAAGATAGATGTTTTATTGTGGTAATTTTATAGAAGGTTTTTTTGCTGCTCTATAAAGTATAATTTTTCTACCAATTACACGTACAACTTCTGAATGTGTTCTCTCGCTCAGAATTTGCGCTATTTCCTTAGGATCGTCAAAACAATTTTTTAATACATTTATCTTTATTAACTCTCGTGCTTCCAAAGCTTCATCAACAGCGTTTGTATATTCTGGTGTGAGTGAAGCTTTACCAATCTGAAGAATTGGATTCATATCTGAAGCTAATGAAGATAAATAAGCTCTTTGTTTATTTGTCATTTTATAAACCTCTTTATTTGTAATAATCAAAAACTAATCCATACATTCTAACGGTATCGCCTTCTTGATTACCCTTCTCTTCAAGCTCCTTAAGAATTCCCTGCTCTTTAAGGAAGTTTTGGAAGAATAGGAATCCTTTTTCGGACTCGAGATTTGTATATCCAAGCATTTTTTCAATGCGAGGTCCTTCAACAACGAAATCTCCTTCGTCATTAATTTCTACAGTATAAGGCTCTTCACTGAAAGCTCTGATAGTTGGGTCAAATTCCTGCTCATAAACGATAGGTGCATTGTCGCATGTATCAAGCAGTCTTACAACCTCGTATAAAAGCTCTTTAAGGCCTTTACCGGATACAGCTGAAATAGGATAAACCTTAATTCCCTTAGGCTCAAATTCAGCCTTTAAAGACTCTATAACCTCGTTTGATTCCTCGCCAATTACATCCATTTTGTTGGCTGCAATAACCTGAGGTTTCTTTAATAACTCAGAATCATAGGCTTCAAGCTCTGCTGAAATAGTTTTAATATCCTCGATTGGATCTCTTCCTTCAACAGAAGCTCCATCGACCATATGGACTATAACTTTTGTACGTTCAATATGGCGTAGGAATTCATGTCCCAGACCAATTCCTTCTGAAGCTCCCTCGATAAGACCAGGGATATCAGCAATAACAAATCCATTTATATCATCAACATCTACAACTCCTAAATTTGGAGAAAGGGTTGTAAAATGATAATTTCCAATCTTTGGTTGAGCATTTGTAACTCTAGAAAGGAATGTTGACTTACCAACATTTGGATAGCCAACTAGACCAACATCAGCGATTACTTTAAGCTCTAATATAACCTCAAGCTCGATAGCATCTACACCTGGCTTTGCATATTTTGGAGCCTGCATAGTTGAGGTAGCAAAATGCTGATTGCCTAGACCACCCTTACCGCCTGGAAGAACTACCTGACGTTTGTTATCGCCAGACATATCTGCAATAACTCTTCCGCTTTCTGCGTCCTTTATTACAGTTCCCTCAGGTACTTTAAGAATAAGATCTTCGCCGTTTTTGCCGTGACAATTATCCTTACCACCCTCCTGACCGTTTTCAGCTGCAAATTTGCGTCTGTGTCTATAGTCAACAAGAGTGTTAAGACCTGGATCTACTTCAAAAATAACGTCGCCACCTTTACCACCGTCGCCACCGTTTGGACCACCGTTTGGAACGTATTTTTCCCTACGGAAACTAACGTGACCATCGCCACCTTTACCTGATTTTATAATAATCTTTGCTCTATCAGCAAATGACATAGTAATCTCCTCAATTCATCAAATCCGCTTGTTACGACTACAAGCTCACTTAACTAAATTGACCCGACGTACATACGTAAGTCGGGTCAAATAATTACTGTTCTACTGGATAGACAGAAGCCTGCTTCTTGTCTCTACCT
>JAEEGL011427027.1_pt1 | contig 10740 bp, 9 predicted proteins | sample 9134231 | NCBI WGS metagenome assembly JAEEGL01 (sample SAMN16246548, study PRJNA631951) | gut metagenome | biome: gut microbiome; feature: rumen; material: fiber-attached | host: Bos | place: Iran: Karaj | collected 2018-10 | reverse complement strand
TCTATCTCGTAAAGACGTTTTCTTACAACATATCTCTTTTTATCCGAATACAATGCGTAAGTTTTTTCGTCTTCAACGAAGAAGCATTCAACATCTTTTATTTCCAAAAGCCTTATCTCATCTTCAAGATATCCTGTGATTCGGTCGGTAGCATCGTCCTGTGTTACCAACCTTTCAATCTCATCAATCAGTGACGTTCTCTCGTGAACATTCGCTATGACTTCTTCTTCACATTTAGGATTAAGATTCAGTCTGAAAATCATTATTCATTCCTCTTTTTATCTTTTTTAATTCCAAGAACCATCCATCTGTAAACGGGAATTCTCGAAATAATTTCATATAAAACATACGCTGGCACAAAAGCTGCAATCGTGCTTAAAATATAAGCAGGAACAGCTGAAATGTATCCGGGTTTTACAAGCAATATTGCAACCATTGAGATTCCAAGATAATGGAATACATAAAGGCCGAAACTTTTCTTGCTCATAAATCCCGTAAATGCGTTTTCAAAATCTCCGTATTTTGCCATGCCGCCTAAAACAGCCATACATGCGAACCATGCATATGATGTATATAAAGGTGTACGGTTAACGGGTGCATCTGCATATACTTTACCAAAATTGAAGATACAAAACAATACGCCGAGAATCACTGCCGGAATAAGGAATAATACAAAGTATTTTTTCAATCTCTCGATAACTTCTTCATGTGAAAAAACGAAGTATCCAAAGAAGAATAGCAATCCGTATAATCCGAATCTGTATACAGAAATAACAGGTGTGTTAAGGATTAAACCGGCTACCCAAACAGGAATTGTAAAAAGTATTATTGCTAAGATGTTTGTTTTTTCTCCCAATTTCCATAAGCGATCCTTTTCAATCTTTCTTATAAGTAAAAGTAACATTGATAAAATCCAAAGCACCTGAATGTACCATAAAACTCCGATTCCGCTTAAGCACATTATTATGAATACGATGGGTGCGGGAAGTGTTTTGGTCATTTCTATTCCGTCTCCCATACTCATGTTGAAATAACCTTGAATAAACTGGAATGCCAAAATTCCGATTGTTGAAGGAACCAAAAGTTTTCTTGTTCTTGATTTGGCAAATTCTTTGCCTGTATGTTTTTCTAAATAAAGTCTGGAACTGATTCCGGATACAATAAACAAAATGCACATAAACCAAGGATATACCACATACTGAAATACATCATAATACTGAACCTCCAAATCAGTTATTTTTCCGATGGTTCCAAGAATTCCTTCACCGTTATACATGTATAAAACGTGGTAAATAACTACGAGTACTACAGTCATCCATCTTATATTATCCAAGTATTTTCTTCTCATAACATTTCCTCCAAATACTCCAATAATTGTTTCTATGATTGCATCTTACGCTTTAATTATCCCCCTGTCATAAGATTTCGGTATTCGGTATCAAAATGAAGGTGAACGGTAAAAACTGCATACTCATTAAGAATAATTTTGGCAGGAAATGAAAAAATCGGGGAAGGTTATCAAACCATCCCCGATTAAGGTAAACATATTTTTTATTCGGTTGTTTTAAATAAATCTCTCATACAGGTGATCATCCTGACCACCGTAATTAGTGATATCTTTTACGTATGAATATCCGAAACGCTCATAAAGTCCAACCTTGTCGGAAGGGATGAAACTCTTCTTGAATCCGAGATTTCTTAAATATTCGTTGGCATAATCTATAAGCTTGCCGCTGACTCTCTGACCCCTGTATTCTTCGCTTACAAATACGCTCGATACCCAGGGTGTAATCTCGGGAAGAGGATAATAATCTTCTTTCATGACCGAAGTCATTCCGATTATTTTACCGTCTGCCTTCGCAACAAACATTGTTTCCCAATCAGTGAACTCCCAGTTCTTTACGAGTTTAATCATGTGATCTTTGACATCATCCCATGAACAATTCTCAATAAATTTTAAAAGATCATCTGAAAGCTCGGTTCCCTTATCAACCTTTTGAATTGAAAAATCATTCAAAAGTCTCCATCCGAAATGCTTCTCAACCAATTCAACAGTATCTTCAACGCTTCTTGTGTTATCACGTTCTACCCAGAAATAACCGCTGTTTTTAATAAAATTATAAGCATCGACATTTATCTCTGTGAGTGTCTGTTCGCATGTTGCCTTCGCCTTTTCGTAATCGGTAGCCGAGTGAATGAAATTATTAAACGGCTGATGATCGGGACGGTTGCAATATGTATCCACGATGTTTTCAGGCTTATGAATCATGAAAGCGATTCTCTCGGGATCCGTAATCTTGTCTGCTTCTTCAACTACTATGTGAAGGTCGCATAAGATAACACGATCCTTTGAAAGTTTAATCAAATCCAGCAATACGAAATCAAGTTGTTCGGCTTTGTTTCCAAGAAGCCACTTCTTGTACTCTTCAACGCTTCTTCCGAAAAACTCATCCGCATCCTTGAAGAATGTATTCATGGTGGGCTGATGTTCCTTATCGGACATGAGCTGATGAATCGTAAACTGATCATCGATTACATATACGGGAATTCCGTATTTCTCACCGAGTGCTTTCGTCACTGTGGTCTTACCGCCACATGCCGTTCCTGAAATAAAATAAACGTTACGTAAATATTCTTTAATTATATTGTCTTGAAATATCATAATATTGTTCTCCTTAATTTAAATAGTTTTTCTCGCAACAATTCTAAGCATGAAACTATTCAGTTAAGGTTTCATGCTTATTAGATATTTCTTAATCTTCTGAACATCAACATTTCTGTTTCCTCCGTAAAATAAATAACAGTTACATTAAAGATAAATTAACATTTCCTTCTGTTAAACGTCAACCTGTTTTTTATCATCCTTTAACAAAAATCAAATGATTGAAAAACGAAAGTTTCTTAAACTCATCCAAAGCATAAGTCTTTTTCTCAAGTTCAAGCATAGGCTTATACCAATCATCAGAATACTTGATTTCATTATTGGAAGATAATCCGAAAAATGTTCTTATTCCGAATACATCTTTAAGCTTTGCTTCATCCTTAAGACAATTAACAAGGTATTCGTTATCATAAACATTTCTGTTTCCAAACATACTGTTCTCTGTGTTTTCTTCACCAAGTAAATCAAGTGCAGCCTTCGGGTTATCGCCCAAAACTGCCATAGCCATCACCCTGCCGTAAAGATTATGTTTTATAATCGAGATTTTTCCTTCGGGTTTAACTACTCTTATAAGTCCTTTTATAATCTCGTCTTTGTTGTCGACATATTCCAAAACGTTGTGGCAAATCACAAGATCAAATGAATTGTCTTCAAAGTTTGAAAGATAATCCAATCCTCCGTGAATGAGTTTATAATCGCCTTCGACGCGAAGATTAATCATCTCTTCGTTCGGCTCAAGTGCAATTACTTCGTGATCTTTGGCATAATGTGTTGCACTTATACAAAAACCTGCACCGAAATCAAGTATCTTAATTCTTTTATCATTAGGAATATTCAGTTGTTCGAAAATCATGTCGTAGAACATTTTGCCCCAGGGCTCGTCTACCATTTTTCTGTAATCATTAATCGAGTTTGACTTTTTCTTTCGAATTCGAGCCATAAAAAATTCTATTTCTTCACCAAGCGGTCCGAAACAAAATGACATTCTTGCGCGAAATTCCGGTTTGGATTTCATCGTAATTTCTTTAGGCTCTATGAAAACTTCATAGCCCGCCTCTTTTACTTTTGCAGCCATTGCATCAACATCATCGGTTGCGAATGCAAGATGTCGAAGCGCTCCTTTGGTTTTGATTCCTTCTCCGTTGTTAAAAATCTCAAGCTGTCCGTTGCCGAAATCAATCATGATTCCTTCAGGCCACTCTCTGACAATTTTGAATCCAAGAATATTTAGATAAAAATCTTTTGCTTTCTCGAACTCTTCTTTTGTTCCGCATTTAAGTGAAATATGATGTAAGCCTTTTATCAATTTTGTTTCTCCTTTTTTTCTTCAAGCAATTTACGAATGTCAGATACACAAATCTATTTTTATAATGCAATTTTATTTTTGCTTTTCTTCCTTGGACTTTCTCCAATATGCGTTATAAAGTTCCTCGGTCGCAAGCGCCATTTTGGTTACGGCAAACTCGCATTTTTCAGGATCCGGATAAATGTACCAGGTATCCTTAAGTGTATTTAAATCAACACAATCTCCGAACTTTCCGAGATATTCATATTCGATATGGCACGAATACAATGACGGAACATTCTTAACCATCTCATGCGTATCTCCGTCCTTATCGGTTATCTTCACCGTAAAGCCGTTCATGTCATGAATCATGGTACCTTCGCCAAGCGGAATGAACTTCTTGGCATTAGGAAGCGTGTCTGCTCTTACAGGCAATTCTCCGGTAAAATATCTTCCCTCTTCAACTTCGCGTCTGACATTTTCTCTCTCCCATTCATACCAATCGTGAATATGTGAAAATTCAGTCTCTCCGTTTAGAGCTTCAAGCTCTCCGAGTTCTGTCATGTTCCATTCTTTATTACACGAATCGCATTTTAATATCGTGCCCTTTGATGACATCTTATACTCGGTTTTGCACGCAGGACATTGATACAAAACTTTATGAAGACCTTCTGCTCTTCCTTCGTAAGTAATCTTTATTCCTCTCTCTTTTTGCCATGCAAAATCGTCGTACTGAAAAGCTTCGATTATTCTTTTATTTATCTCTTCAACCGAAGAATTCTTTAAAGTTTCGGCATCGAAGATTTGTGTAAATTCTGCTTCGGTGGGTTTCACTCCGCGGTCATGCAAATTCCAAAAAGGTGAATTGACATGATGTCCGTGACAGACCAAAGTTACAACAGGTACTTTTAAAAGTTTGCAAAGTTTTCCAAGAGACTCCGGCAATACAGCTGTCGTACCGCACAAAGAATATCTGGCCTCCGGATAAATAACAGCAACATCTCCGTTATTAATCGTTTGCATAAGCTGCTTAATAAGCATTGTGTCATTCGTAAATTTTCTTTTGCAAATACATCCGACATCACGAAGAAGTTTTTCTCTTCCGATAAAACCGTCGATGGCAACAACATAGTTTGCTCTCCAAGGGTAAATCGCTTTGGTCGCAACCTTGAAATCCATAAACGCATTATGGTTACAAAGCATAACAAACGGAGGTTTTAATCCCTCAGTACTGATTTTGGTTATTTGGCATTTATGCTTGGCTACATCCGGTGCACTTAATAAATATGTTATCGGTCTAAGATACCACTTCGTGCGAACGGGCGGAGCCTTCATATCGAATCTTTCGAAATCATCTGTCATATAACTCTTTCCTTGTTCTTATCAAACTATTTTTCTGTTTTTTCTTTTTCTTTTTGAATCTATTTATGAATATATAACCTCGTCATCTCGGGTTCATCATCACCCTGCGCCATGCAGTAAAATTCCCACCCGTATCTTTCGTAAAATCCTGTGTGATCCGTTACCAGATAAAGAGGAGAAATTCCATTTTCTTTCATATCTCTTACAACAAGATTAAGTAATTCTCCGGCTATACCTTTGTTGCGATACTTCTCATCGGTATAAACAGCACATACGTTAGGAGATAAATCTTTTCTGTCATGAAAATCGTTATCGATTACACCCAAGCCTCCTACTATCTCATCTTTGTAAAGACATAAGTACCAACCGTACTCTGTTTCTTTACTTAAATAAGCATTCATGCATTCAAGATAAGCTTCCTTGGGAACGCCCCATTTGGAACTAAACCATTCTGCTGCAGCGTCTTTAAGTTCGGGGTTTTCTCTGAGCGTAATGTATGAATAATCCGTGTAATCCAAAATCTCACTTTGATGATTTGCATGAGAAAACTCTTTGTAAATCGGGCTCGGAATATGCGGTTCGAACGCTCTGTCATGAAACCATGTACACTGAACGGGATGCATGCCTGCTTCTCTTGCTGCGAATAATTCTCTTGAACCACCGTCTCCGACATAAAGAATTTCGCCGGGTTTAACTCCGAGAAGGTCAATCATTTTCCGAAACATTTCCTGTGAAGGTTTGCATATTCCAATCTCGTATGAAATAAGCGCCACATCGAAAAACGGATAAAGCGGTGACTCTTTTATCTTATCTCTTTCATCAGAAAATGTATTGGTCATAAGACCTATTTTGATTCCTTTTGATTTAAGATCTTTTAAAAGCTTAATCGACTCTTCAGGGATTGCATTAAATGTATCTCCCAACGCTTCAAGTCTTTTCTCTGCCGCAAGATTAACTTTCTCTTCTGAATATGCATCAAGCTTTTTAAGGGCAACTCCCAATCCTTCTTTTATTGTATATTTACCTTTGGTTCTGTCGCCTTCTATTTCATTCCAAACCTTTTTAAATTCGGCTACATCTACGCCGATATCTTCTGCAATATTTTCACTGAAATATGTTCTCCCCTGAAACAAAGTTATGAGAGTTTCAAACATATCAAATACTACTGCTTTAATCATTGTGTCTCCTCCTTTTAGCAATTCAATCAGTATTCTGTTTTGATTGTTTCTATCTTGTAAATCTTTTTAAATCTTTCTTCGTCAGCGGCATTTCTTATAATCATTACTTCTGTAAAATGTCCTGTTTCCTTATCCTTAAATCCGGCAAGTTTTTCGCCGGTGCAAATCGAACTTTTAATGACCGCATATTGCTTATTTTCATCGAAAGGAATTCTTTCTTTAAGATCTTTTTCGTAGTGAGGAACCTTACCGTTATCCTGTTCCATTTCGATAATAAAAACTATTTTGAAAGCAAGCAATATAATACCGCCGGCAACGATAAAACCCCAAAAAAGTTTACCAAAGATAAACCATAAAATAACAGGTATTACCGCACCTATAAAAACACCGGTTGCTATCCACGGCAAGCCGAAATTAATTGAATTGATTTTCGGTATTTTCATGTTTATTTCCTAAGAAATTTTCGAAACAATTAACTGTTACAATTCCAACTCGTAGCAAAAGAAATTCTGATTGTACATGAAGCATTCACCTACGTTTTTATATCCGAAAGAATCATATAAACGAAGTGCTTTCGGATTGAATTTGTTAACCACAATGTGAACGCCTTTGTATCCTCTTCTTTTTAATTCTTCATGGAAAAATGTAAGCAATGCTTTTCCGATTCCTTTTTGTTGCGAATCGGGAAGCACACATATTCTTGCGAACTCCGCTTCGGGTTCCAAATCTTTGTTCCAGTATGGAAGTGCATTTACTTCTTCATCATCTTCAAGAGAAATCGCGCCGTATATTTTATTGTCGATTTTCAAAACAAATAATGCGTCTCTTGATAAATCAAAAGTTATTGTTTCGTTTGAAGGATATTCTTCCGTCCAGGGGCATCCTTCTCTGCCCACCTGCGCGTGATATAAAGAAAGAAGTTCTTCTCTGTCTTCTTCCTTTGCCAATACTATCTCGTAATCCATTTTATATTCCTTTAACTATTAAAATTGTATTGCATAAAGTTTCCGTTCTTTTTGAATCCAAAGTCGGTGTACAATAAAACACCCATATCGGAAGCCGTAATCTGTACGCATCCGCATCCGTATTCTTTAGCTTCATTAACAACTCTCGAAAGAAGTTCTTTTGCAATTCCCATGCGACGATAATTCGGATCCGTAAACATACTTGAAAGAAGTCCGATTTTTCCGCTTGGACACGAGAAATACGGAGGCTTTTCTACGAATGACATTCCGCTTGTTCCGACAATTTTATCTCCATCCATTGCAAGCCATGACACGAAAGTTCCGTCTGCCATGTGTCTGTCGTAATAATCATTAAGTGCAGGTATTAAATCAATGTCTTCCGTTGCTCCTTCTTCTCGAAGCTGTTTAATTCGCATATTTATAAATGTATCTAATTGTTCTTTGGTTAGTTTCTTGTACGTAATCATATTGTCACCTTTTTTCTTTCTTATTTAGATTCCGAATTAATCTCTTCAATTACGCTTAAAGGTTTAATTGTCATCTCAACCCAGGTCGGAACAAATGAACATTTGAAAGCATTTCTTACCGAACGAATATTGGACCATGCCGTACAGTAAAACGGTACTTTATCGCGCTCCAAAATCTCCATCGCAAGTCTTGTCGTTAATGCTGATGCAATGCCTTTTCTTCTGTATTCAGGAAGAACATCGATTCCAATCTGCCACATCTCATCAGCGTCGGATGAGCATCCTGACATACCGATTAATCTGCCGTTATCATATGCACCTACACCAAGCACATCAAGTTCTTTTCTGTCCTTACATATTGCATTCGACCATTCGGGTAAGTACAAACTTGCAAAATCATCGGGAGTTAAAACTTTAAGTTCACAGTCACAGGGCAATGCCTTAAGTGTCCTAAGATCCGGAAGATAATACTCTGCCATGAAACAAACTCCATATCCTTTCGGAGCCAATTCATTGTTAAGCCATTGCATATTCGGATTCTCAAAACAATGATAAAAATGAAATTTGTTTATATACGTATTCATTAAATCATAGAGTTCTTCATTAGCTGAAACAACGATGTTGTTGCCGTACGAAATGCAGTTGCATCCAATCGGCATCTTATAATATTTTTTAACATTATCACCGAATTTAAACGGAACAATAACATTTATATCACTAAGAAAATCTTCAGTCTTACATCCGATATCCGCAGCCGATTGTTCCATCGCAATTCTTAGTAAATCTTTGTTAGTCATTTTTCATTTCCTCAACTTCATGACGTAATTTTCTTTAATTACTTTTACTATACCTGCACTTCCGTCTACCGTAACAGTATCTCCTGTATGTAAAACCGATGTCGCATTACCGCATCCTACAACTGCCGGAATTCCACATTCTCTGGCAACTATTGCCGCGTGCGAAAGCGGTGCTCCTATATCCGTAACTATTGCGGAAACTTTGGTAAAGACAGGAGTCCATCCGATGTTTGTCGCACCTGTGACAAGGATGTCTCCTTCTTTTATTTCATCGATATGTTCGATATCCGTTATTACGCGAACCTTTCCCGTAACAACTCCTGATGCTCCTGCAAAGCCTTTTATATCAGCATCTTCAATCGACGAATTATCCATGTTTTGGATAAATGCATCATATCTTCTCTTATCGTCAGACATCCAATTATCCGCATCAAACCTACCTAAAATTATATTGGGAAACGGCTTGTATGTTAAGTATTTTTCGTAAGTTTTACGACGTGCTTTTATTATATCATAAGATACTCTTTTACCCTTAAGATATTCAAAAAGTTCATCGAATGTAAGCATGAAAATATCATCGTTAAGACCGGTAAGTCTTCCTGCCTGCAGATTATATTCCCTGAATACGCAGAATATCCAAACACCCTTGCTTCTTAACTCTTCTCTGAAAGTGTTTGCCTGAACAAATTTTGCAATCTGTTTATCAATCCAAGTCTTCTTCGAAGGATACTTTTCTTTGAATTCCGAAAGTGCTTCTTCGTATGCTTTTCTTTGAACTTCCTGAAGCTTATACATATCCGTATCATCGTTTCGATGTTCTTCAATCAATCTGTCTGCATATGACTCATCTTCGTAAGGATGCTTGGCCATTAGCTCCATTTCATTCGGGCATCTTTGACCGCACTCTTTTATATAATCTTCCTTCGTAATCTTTCCGCTTATAACATCATTTATCAAGAAAAGCGGTTTCATCGATTCAACAATTCCAAGACATCCGCCACAAAGTTTGTTAGCCATTTCTTCACCGGCTATTTTGCTAATCTTATTTCTTGTATTAAAAAGCGGAACCATACTTGTTCCAGACTGTCCGATAACGGATGCCATTCCGTCTCGAAGTTTCGGTATGCAAATTTCTTCCCAATATTTTAAAAGATTCTCTTCGCTCTCGATGGTTTTAATCTCGCTTATCATTTGTCTTGAAATATCTGCAAGATTATCAACCATTTCTTTTTTCTGTTTTTTATTTAATTTGCTTTTCTCTTTCGGGAAGAAAAGTTTGAATATTCGTTTGATAAAATTCTTTTTATCAAACAAAGAGATTGGGATTTCAACACCATCGGGTGCTTTACCGACTAAACTCTTTATTCCCTCATATGCTTTTTCTTTTTTGACACCGAATGCTACCAAAAGAGAACACATAACGGAAACATTCATATACGCCTGTCCGTTAATGTTATCAAGCCATTCAGGCAGTCCCAATATTTCATTGATCTTTTCAAGAACGCTGAATGTCATTGGAGAAACCGGCTTCATAAATATCTCTCCGACATTGGTACGCGTGAGCATTTTGTATCCCGAACGCGTTCCGTTAACATCGTACGTATCCATGTTCATTCTCTTAAGCGTAGTTATCGGACGTGCTTGAAGAATATAAACTTTTCCGTTGGATGCTGCCCACTCTATATCCATATGCATACCGTAAAGTTTTTTTATTTCTTTGCAGTATGCCCACAACAACTTCGCGAACTTTTCGAATTCATCAGGACCTTCATATGCATACTTCACTGTATTAATTGAAAATACATCTGCATTCTCTGAACCCGATACGAGTTTTTCTCCTTCACCGTGAACATAATTACCGACCATTTTATCATCTTTTCCGGTGATAACATCAGCAGTAAAAAGAACACCTGCAAATTCTGCTTCAACGAATCTTTGAATAACTATACCGATTCCGTATTCGTCTTCTCCTGAAGCTTGATTCTTATCGGAATTTATATTTTCAATTTTATTCTCTTGAACAT
>JAEEGL010977166.1_pt1 | contig 10740 bp, 12 predicted proteins | sample 9134231 | NCBI WGS metagenome assembly JAEEGL01 (sample SAMN16246548, study PRJNA631951) | gut metagenome | biome: gut microbiome; feature: rumen; material: fiber-attached | host: Bos | place: Iran: Karaj | collected 2018-10 | reverse complement strand
CGTCATTTTCATCCACAAGTTCCAGAAGCTCCATGGCAAACTCGGAAAAGCTCTTTTGCTCATCAAAGAACGGACAGTAAATAAATCTGTAAGCCCCGGAGGCAAGATCCGTGTAGATGTTTTTACAGTTAAAGACAACTCCCTCATCGCCGAGAAGGAACTCCGACAATCCCTCAAGGAGCTCCCTGATGCAGGACAAAAGCCTCTTTAGCTGGGTGACATTCATCTTATTTGATGAAAACCTGTCATAGAGCGTCTGCATGGAATTGATCTCATAGTAAAAATACTTCTCACCGTTTATGCTTCTCTCTGCACAGGGCACAAGTCCTTTGATCCTGCCGCTCTCTGCAATTTTGTACTGATACCTGCTGCCATCTTCACTCTTGTCCTCAAAGACAAGATAGTTGTGCTTTAATTCTCTGTAATACTTATAATCCATTATTAATCTCCTATCTGATCCATAATCTCTTTTCCCAAATCGCGAAGCCTTGTGAGCTTCCTGATATGCGCAACATATTCAAATTTCCGGGCTCGTCCGGCTGCTTCGTATTCCCAGCCGCTATCGGGCTTTAGAAAATACCTGCCCATGGCGGCGTGTCTTGCCTCTGAGCGCCCATAAACCCGGATGCTTTTTCCCTCAGTTGTGGTTTCAAATGTGGGAAAAGAGCTTCCGAAATATTTTTTACCTGCGACAAGTGATGCCCTGCTGCTTACGAAATCAGCAGGGGATCCGCTTATCTCCTCGTCTGCGACACTGGCTCTGAATGCCAGGATATACGAATCCTGAGAGAGGATGCACCTTCCGTACAGGTAATACGAAAAATAGATGAGCAGCGCAAAGATGCATATTATCATGGGCACTATAAATGCTGCCTCCAGAGTCATATATCCTTTAAACCTGCGCAAGCATCATCACCCCCATTCCCAGCGTCATGAAGGGAACAAAGGGAATCCTGGCCTTTCGTCCCACTTTCTTAATAACAAGAAGGAGTCCGGAAATAAGGCCACAGGCAAAGACGCCTACGATCATTCCCATGACTGTTATATTCGATCCCAGGGCCGGTCCTGCGCACAGTATCAGCAGTCCGTCTCCATATCCCACATTCTGGCGGCTCACATAGGCCAGCAGCAGGAGAAAGGCTCCGGGCATCATCGACATCAGTACATCAGAGGCATCGAAGCCTCCTCCGTATATTGAATATGCAATTTTGGCAAAAGACATGACCAAGCACCCAAGTATCTCCCACATGAGTACGGCTCTGCTCCTGATATCGCCAACGGAAGTAATTATCATTATCAGTAAAACACCTAATCCAAAAAACACTTTAAACTCCTTATCTCAAACAGCTCATCCGCAGGTACTGCAGGGCCTTCGCCCTCCCACTTCAGAAATCGGTATCGTATAGATTTTCCTCTTTAATCCCAGGCAGTTTATGCTGCTGTGATATTTCTCGCCATATCCGGTGATGAACACATTGCCACCTCCGATATTTTCTCCGCAGTACTCGCAGGCATAATACTTTTTCCTGTCGTTGTTGCGAAGATGGGAGAGCTCATCAAAGCTAACGCTCTGCACCTTAAGGCGCAGATGTTCACAGTCAATGCTTCTGTGATACACCTCTCCATACTCCGTTACGTACACCATCTCCTCATCAAGGCCCTCAATCTCAAGGCCTGATGAGATATCGTATCCTGTCCAGGCGTGGCCATAGTATCTGGATTCCACTCCGAACTCCTTAAAACCGATAAGAGGGATCATGGGATGGACTTTATAATCCACCACCAGATCGATGATGTCGTTGCCAAACATGACCTTTGACTGCAAAAAACTCATACCCTCAAAGCCATCTGTTACGCAGCTGTAATTTATGCCATCGCCCAGATACTTTCTTACCTGCTCCTTTGCATAAAAGATTCCTGCTGCCCCGGCCAGTGTATCTACCGCACTACCGCCTTCCATACCAAAGCTCCTCTCACCAAACCGCAGGTCAAATGCCATAAGGGACATCTCACTTCCTGTCTGATGAAGCGCCGCCTCCATGTCCGACTGGACCTTAACGATGTTGAACATGGTCATGATGTTTACAAAAAAGAAAATGAAAAGAGGCAGCGCCAGGGATGCTTCCACAGTCATTGATCCGGACAGTCTTTTGCATTTACATCTCATATCCGTAAATCCTCTCTATCTTACAGTCGTATCCGTACCTTGTTCTTATCTGAATCTCGGCACAAAAGGTATCCAGACAGTGATCAAGCTTAAAAGCCGCATTCCCGGCCGTCTTTCGCACATCCATCTCTATTATGTCCGCAAGGCGCATAGTCTTTATTCCAAGATCCACCATAAACAGCCTTGCTCTTACGTAGTCCTCGTAGTACATCCCTTCTCCCAGATCGCCTCCGTTTAAAAAGTCCCTGAACCCAAACATGTTGGTGAGACTGAGCCTCCAGGTCTCATCATTTTTAAAAAGAGGAACCCTTCCGCCGCTGAAAAGAATGTTCAGATCAGATATTGTCTCTGCAAAGGTCCATGCAAAGAGAATTGAATACTTCACAAGATCTGCCAGGTTGGGAACCATGAATATGGTTGTAACAACCTCGGCAATAAGTTCAGCCTCAGAGCACTTTTGGTCGCAGCTAAACAGATACAGCATGTTTGAAGCCTCTCGCCAGAACAACAGATTCTCCGCCATCCTCTCCAGATTTCCCCAGTCGCTGTGCTGCCCGTAGATCATGTACTCAAGCTGATATTTCAAAAGAGATTTATCGAGTTCCGCTCCGTATCTGGAACATTTTTCGTAATAGTACTGCTCAAGAAGGAGTCTCTCTCCCGCAGAAATATCCTCCCTGTCATTTAGTCCCGTTCCCCTGTTAAGCTGTCTGTGGGATGCGTACTGACTGATATCTGCCGTGGCCGTAGAGATCTTTGATTTATCCTTGATCGCAAGGTTTAAAGCGCCGATACCCTTTTGGGAATTCACCACATCCGCAGGATTGGCAAGGCTCATCTCCTCCTCTTCCCCGTCTTCATTGATGATCTTTGGAAGTTCTATTGCGTCTATTGCTGCCTGGTTTTCCGCAGCCATAGCCTCCACATCAGTTGTATCCAGAGCATTTTCCCTGATGAGCTGTGCATTGGTCTGAACATCCGCAAGAAGGCCTTCTACAGGTTCTGCTCCCATATAGGAAATGATCTGTCTGTTCAGCACAGCGCCGTTATTATCCAGGGCAAAAGAGCTTCCGGTGATATTTACGTCTCCGCAGTGCATTGAAAAAATTGTCTGATTGTTTGTCAGGCGGCTGATCGCCGTTCTGCTAAGGTTTTTCTGGGCATAAAACCTCAGGTGCTCCTGAGTATTGATGATGGAAGGGTTTTCTCCTCCGTACGAAGTATCTACCATAAGAAGTCCGTACTGCTCGTAAAGAGCCCTGCTGTACTCGGCCAGCACTGAGTTCATCGAGATATCAGCCACACATTCTGTCTTCATTTTTACTGCTCCTATCCTGGCCCCCTGAAACAGGACCAGGATGAGTGAGAGTATTATCATTATGGACAGCGACAGAAACACTGTCACATATCCCTTAGTTCGTGATAACACGGGTTTCCTGTCTGATTGTCTTAAAGACATCCTCAACGATTCCTGAGATCTGCTCCTTAAATACGATTACCAGTCCGATAAGAACTACGATAATAAGGATTACCTCGACTGTTCCCATTCCTCTCTCATCGTTCCAGAAGCGCTTAACACCTCCCGCTACTTTCTTTCCTAAATTCTTTACTGCATTTATCATTTGTTTTTCCTCCGTTTTCTTATTTGGTTTTAATCAAAATGCCATGTATGCCGGTATCATGATCACGATCATTACTATCACCAGCATTATTATCATGGGCAGAAGAAGCTTTGTTCCCGCTTCTTCACCCGCTTTACGCACTCTGTCCATCCTCTCGTCAAAGGCTTTTTTGGATTCCTCCTGTAAGAGCTTAAGCAGCTCCGAGTTTCCCTTTCGCAGGTTCTGCGACAAAAGTGTCGTAAGTCTTGTGTACTGCTGCCCGCTGCACCTAAGTCCGAAATGTTCATAGACACTTCCCTCCGATGTGCCGGCGCCAAGCTCTCTTCCGGCTCTTAAGACCTCCTCGTAGAGATATTTCTTTTCACCGGTATTTCTTTTCTTTCTTTCATAAGCACTTCCCAGCTTTTCAAAGATATTTCTCATGGTCATCCCCGCTCCAAGGTAGAGTACGATCTGAGATACAAACTGAGGATAGTCCCCAAGCATCTGCTCGTTTCTTTCTTCCATCGCCTTTTTCAGCTCTTTATCCTTAAGAACGTAGGATGCTGCACTTCCTATCAGCGTCAGCATAAGAAGAAGCATACTGTTGTCAGTGACTTTTTCCGACCAGACGATCTCTCCCTGCTCATAGCTTTTTGGAAGAGCAATCTCCTCATTTTCCTTTGAGTTCTCATCCGCTTTTGATAAAAGATCTTTTATCTCCAGATACGCCCGCTCAGCCGGCGAAAGAACCCTTGGCTTTATCTGCGCGCAAAAAGCCTGCTGCCACCGAAGGTCCTTATAGCTGTATGTGGCTGACAGATTTACCAGTGCGCCTTCCTTTGGGATCATCTCCTCTATAAGCTCTCCGTCAAAATGAATGACTTCCAGGTTGTCGATCTTCCAGCTGATATCGAAGGGATATCCCTCAATTCTCTCGATCAGGTCAAGGTCGCTCCTGACATCATCAAAGCTCTCGTTTTCTTTTAGAACTATTCCTTCAAGTTTTTCTGAAGCTTCTTCAAACAGCGCCTGTGCTTCCTTATCGGTGTACTGCCTTGTTGCAACCAAAAACTCATACTCGCCAATCTCGTTGCCGGCTTTATCACTGGCCACCAGATCAATCTCATATTCCTTCTCGCCAAAGGACTTTCTTGTTACCAGATCTCCCTCTTTGATCCTTGAGCTGCGTCCGGCACTTATTGCCATCATGAAAGCCAGAAAGCATCCGGCTGTAGACATCATGAGAACTATGCTTATCTTCCTTATAAAGTATTCCGTTTCAGCTCCGTCCAGGTCCTTCCTTTGATCAAGGCTTCCCAGGTACATTCTTATTTTTTCCGAGGAAAAAGACCTGACTCTTTTCCGGATGTTTTTGTAGATATAAAGGGCAATCCTTAAATACGCTCTGCTTATCCCCGTATCCTCTATCTCCGGCGAAAGCTCAAGCTCTTTTGACAAAATAAAGAGCACCAGCATTAAGAGCGGAAAGATCAGATATAAAAGACAAATCTTAGACATTGATATTTACTATCCTTTCCGACATAAAATAGGCCACAGCATAAAACGCCATGCATACCGTCATCAGTATGATCCCGAACAGATTGTGATAGAGCGGGTCAAAAAATCCCGGGCTGGTTATACTTATATAGAAGATAATGAAAAACGGAACCATGTTCATGATCCGTGCCTCCATCCTTTTTGCACTTATCAGCACATCGATCTCTTTTTCCACATCCATTTTCTGTGAGATCACGGTGATGGTCCTTGAAAGGATCTGAGTCATATTTCCGCCGCTTCTTTTTGCTACGGCAAACACCTCAGCAAAATCCTGGATGTCAGAGTTTCCCGATTCCTTTCCAAGCCTATAGATAAGCTTTTCGAGCGGTACATTGTTCTTGATCCCCTTTCCGATCTTTGACAGGGCTCCGCAGATAAGGCTCTTTTTCCCATACAGAAGTTCCATGTCGTGATGCGCTTCAAGAAAGGCATTCTCTGGTGAATACCCGGCTTTTAAGCTTGTGAGGACGGAACTTATCGCATCCCTGAACTGTATCCCTATAAGCCTGATGTTCCTCTCAATCTGTCGCTTTTTCTGATACACGTACCACGGGATTACTACTGGCAAAAGAGCTGCCACCGCGATCCAGGAGTCATAGAAGAGCCGCCCGAAAGCAAGCGCTATCAGTATTCCCTGGATAGCGATCGGTATGTCACTTACTCCCTTAGGGTAAGCAAAGGCCTGCTGCCACAAGCTTTTCAGTCGCTTTAAGTTCACTTCTTTTCCTCCATTTCCCAATGATCTTTCCGTTTTCATCCTCACCCTCCTCTTCAAATTCAAAGAGAGTGTTCACCTTTATCCTCCCGGTATCAGGGTCCAGTTCTTTTTCCAGCTCGCAGATCTCAAGTACCTTTCTGGTCCTGTCCCTCAGCCTTCCAAGATGCACCACTATATCTATTCCCGATGCAATCTGACCTCTGACCGCAGGAAGCGGAATCTCCATTCCCATGAGCACCATGGTCTCAATTCTTGAGAGCATATCCTCCGCACTGTTGGCATGACCTGTTGACATGGCCATGTGGCCTGTATTCATTGCCTGAAGCATATCGACACACTCATCGCCTCTTACCTCGCCAACCACGATCCAGTCAGGTCGCATTCGAAGAGATGACTTTATCAGGTCCCTGATGGTTATGGGCCTGCAGCCTTCCACATTGGCGTTTCTTGCCTCCATCCTGACAAGGTTTGGAACCCCAAGTATCTGGAGTTCTGCATTATCCTCAATACTTATCAGTCTTTGATCCTTTGGAATAAAATCTGAAAGAGCATTCAGAAAGGTGGTTTTACCTGAACCGGTACCACCGGAAATAAAGATGTTATATCCGGCCTTTATAAGAACCTCGATATAATTTTTCAGATATTCAGAAATCGAACCCAGCTCAATGAGCCGTTTCATAGTGATAGGTTTCTCCGGAAACCTTCTGATTGTTACTATGGGACCGTTTAATGCCACAGGGTTTAGGACGATGTTGACTCGCGACCCGTTTTCAAGCCTTGCATCAACTATAGGAGATGACTCGTTAACCACTCTGTTACAGGATGATACGATCTGCTGGACCACATCCTCAAGTCTTTGCCGCGATTCAAACCTGACGCCGGACTCCATTATCGCTCCGTTCTTTTCGATAAAGATGTTGTCAGTGCCATTGACCATTATCTCAGTAATGGCCGGATCATCCACCAGATGCTGAAGAACATCGAGCTTTCTTATGGAGTGAAACACCAAGAGCCTCAGATTTTTTCTCTCCTCCAGAGTTACCATCCGGTGCCTTAGCTCACTTGCAATCTCCCTGTCGATGATCTCGAACATCTCCTGATCGGAGATTTCCCTCGAGAAATCCAAAGAACTCATGACCCTGTCCTTCACCAGCGCTTTTAACTCCTCAAGTCTATGCTCCAACGCCGGACACCTCCCTGCTTCTTATGATGATATCCTCGATATATCTGTTGTAGGAAGTAATATCCCGTCCGTCAGGGAGCATACACTTCATGGTCTTTGTGATGATCCTCTCGTAGCCGTTCTCGCCAAGCGCCTTGGTATATCTGCCAAGCCTGTAATGGTCAGCCGAATTGTTTCTGATCACTGTATAAATGACATCGCACATATCCAGGATCTCAAAGAATCCGTCAGGATATTCCTTCATATCAAAGATAATGTACTCATACCCGGCTTCGACTGCCAAAAGCTCTGTCAGCTCACGGATCTTTTCGTAGCTTATCTCTTTTATCTGCATGGCGGACTTGGCAGGCGCAATGTAGTCAAGGCCGTTCCTGGTCCTTTTGATCTTTTCAAGATACAGGCAGAACTTATCCCTCTCGCAATCGGCAAAGTATAAAAGATCAGTGATATCCTCCTCTGCCTCCTGTTCAAAAAGACTTGTCAGCGCCGAAAAGCTCTCAAAGCTTATAAACAGTGTCCGTGCTTTTTTCGAAAGAGCTTCACCCATTTTTATGGCAAAAGAAGTCTGTCCGCATCGCGAAATGGGAGTGTAAAAGCCCAGTATCCTGCATGTGTTCTCTCCGGCAGCAAAACTTAATCCGGAAAAATCCTCAGCTCCGCTTATACAAAGCCCCAGTATCCTATCCACTATTTCTGAAGCCGGCAGATATTTGCTGACATGACAGACCCTGATCTCGGATATATCTTCCAAAGTCATATCTTTACCCTCTTCATCAAGGATCATTATGTTTTTGCAATTTCTGCCAAGGTTTTCTTTTTCAAGACGCAAAGCCATGCTCTCAGAGATCACCAGCAGCGAGATTTCTTTTTCATCAAGAAACTCATTGAACCTTTCTGCATCCGTAAATGCCTCGATCTCAAAAGAGAGTTTTAAATGGCTTCTTATGTACTCCGAAAGCCTCTTGCAATAGAGCGCATCGCTGTCAACCACAGCCATAGCCACACACTTCATAACACACCTCCGACCACAAACAATACGCTGGTAAGTACAGGTATCGCAAAGTGAATTGTCTTTTGTTTATTTCTCTTGAAAATAATGACCGCGACCGATATTGCTCCGGCGATCAAAAAAGAAATCAGAATACAGGAAAGAGTATCCTGCATGGTGAGAAAGGATGCTGCCGACATGAAGAGTTTCACGTCACCTGCTGCAATACCTTTAAAGAAGTACACAGGAAGCAGTATAAGAAGCGCTGCTCCTACTGCCGTAATGGATTCAAGGAATCTGTCCTGCCCCTGTATGAGAGCCGCTCCCATACCAAGCAAAAATCCCGGAACCACCCAGGCATTGTATATTTTGTCTTTGAAAAGATCCGTAAACACGGCTCCTGCCAAAAACAATATTAGAACTAAGACTATAACAATCTACCCCTTTCGTGATGTTTTTTCGAGCTCGCGAAAAAGAATTTAGCATGTCCTTTTCTCTTTGTAAAGTCCTACAAAAATCGAAAAAGCGACAAATCTTAAGAATTTCACTTTCGCATAATTCCCAAGCTCTGTCGCTGTTTTTCATCGCAAAAACGTATTGTTTTAAATTAAATTTATAATATTCCGGCGGCAAAAATTAATATCTTAAGATTTTCTTAAGATGTACTTAAGCCATAAGTCCTCTGTTATAAGAAACCGCGGTAACATCCTCATTTAAGCTGTATTTTCCGTAGGTAAGTCCTGCGTATACCTTCTGGGTATTTCCCATAAGCTTATCGGAAGTATCCTCTTTTTCCAGTTCTGCGTAAGCATCATGAAGGTTTCTGAAATTCTTAAGGACTCTCCAGATGCGATGTATGCTGTAGGTTGCGGATGCCACAATAAGCTCTTTCTTGGAGAAAATATAGATCTGATACAGACTCTGAGCCAGCTCATAGTCCATATTAAGGGAATGGATCAGCTCGTCAATACAGTTCTGAGCGCGCATAAGGCTCTTTACCGCATCTTCCTTTTTCCCGATGCCGATATTGTCAATGGCCTCGTCCAGATAATACATCACCATTTCATAAATAATAGTGATCATCTGCGTCTTATTGGCCTCTGATATCTTAAGTGTGAATTCCTGTTTCTTTTCCAGTGTCATACTTTATCCCTTTCGCCGGTGTTACTGAAGAAGCTGAAGTACCTGAGACGGTCTCTCGTTTGCCTGTGCCATCATTGATATTCCTGCCTGAGAGAGAACCTGCTGTGTTGAATATGTTGTCATTTCCTCAGCCATGTCAACATCCATGATCCTGGAGTAAGCTGCTGTCATGTTCTCAACTGTGATATCAAGGTTACTTACTGTGTGCTCAAGTCTGTTCTGGTATGCACCAAGTCTTGCCCTGATGCTGCTTATCTCTGATATGGCATTCTTGACGCTGTCGATAGCTTCATGTGCTCCAGTCTCATTGGATACATCAAGGTTATAAAGGCCAAGAGTTGTAAGGGATACCTTCTGAATGCGGATATCAAGGGTCTGTCCCTCGTTGGCTCCTACCTGCATGGTCATCGCACCTGCGCCTGTAAGCTCAAGATTTACCGTGCCGCTGAAAGCCTCATCGATCTGAAGCTGAATTTTCTTACCGGTTGAATCCTGAAGAGTAAGCACATCCTCATTGATCGTGGCTGTTATGCCGTTTGGCATGTAATCAACCTCTGTCCCGTCATCCATAAGTCTTTTTACCTGGATGGCTGACTCACTGCCGTTTTCAAAGAAAATACCCTTTTTATCAACACCGGTTTCACCTGTAAGATGCAGATAGCTGACATCAATGCCGGTGATCTGATAACTTCCGGCTTCAACAACATCTGAATAGGAAACCATCTTAACATTGGGATTTGTCTGTGCTGTCGCAGGATCACTGCCAACTGTTGCATATCCGCGATAATCGAAGGATCCGTCTAAAATGGTCTGTCCGTTGAACTGTGTGGTATTGGCCATTCTCTCGATCTCTTCCTTAAGAAGATTTACCTCTGCCTGGATCACTGCGCGGTCATCCTGGGTAAGGGTTCCGTTGCTGGCCTGGATCGCAAGCTGGTTCATTCTCTGAAGGACCTCATGGATCTCAGAGAGACTTCCGTCTGCTACCTGCACAATTGAAATTGCATCCTTTGACGTATTGTTGGCAACGCCCAGGCCCTCGATCTGGGAATTCATTCTTCTTGACATTGCAAGACCGGAAGGGTTGTCCTTAGCATTTGTGATCTTAAGTCCGCTGGACAATCTTCCAAGAGATTCTGAAAGAAGTTTATCATTTCTCTGAAGTGCGTTGTTTGCTACCATTGCGGATACGTTATAATTTACTTTCATTTCTACCTCGTTTCTTCAGTTGCGTTTCTTTCAAAGGGCCTCAATAAAGGCCTTCGCCATTGTAAGAAGTGTTTTTGTATCTGTTTGTGTAATCTCATTGCCTTCCCTGGCACCTGAAGAAGCCGCGCCCGATGAAACGGGTCCGCTCTGCGCGTGATAGAGGATCGCTAT
>JAEEGL016296868.1_pt1 | contig 10741 bp, 9 predicted proteins | sample 9134231 | NCBI WGS metagenome assembly JAEEGL01 (sample SAMN16246548, study PRJNA631951) | gut metagenome | biome: gut microbiome; feature: rumen; material: fiber-attached | host: Bos | place: Iran: Karaj | collected 2018-10 | reverse complement strand
GTTTTGAGAGACTACAAAGACATCAAGTACGAGATATCCGAGGGGATTCTTACCATCACGATAAGCCGTCCTGACAGGTACAACGCGTATACCGACAATCTCTGCCGTGAGCTTATAGACGCATTCGGCGAGGGCGACCGCGACGACAGCGTTCGCGTAATAATCCTTACGGGCGACCCCAAAGGAAAGCATTTCTGCGCGGGAATGGACTTAGGCAACGCGGGCAGCACCTTCGACATTACGAAGACTCCTTTAATGGAGCACCGCGACAGCGGCGGCGAGCTTGCGCTTTCCATATACGACTGCAATAAGCCCGTAATCGCGGCCATAAACGGCTCCGCCGTGGGCGTGGGATTTACGATGACGCTGCCGTGCGACTTCCGCATAGCGTCGAGCAAGGGCAAATACGGCGCCGTATTCGTTCGCCGCGGCGTAGTGCCGGACGGCTGCTCAAGCTACTTTTTGCCCAGAATAGTCGGCATGAGCAACGCCATGAAGATAGCCATGACGGGCAAGGTGTGGAAGGCCGACGAGATGGACAAAATGGGGCTTTTCTACAAGGTAGCGGAGCCTGAGGACGTAATGAAGGAAGCGCTGGAGCTTGCAAAGGATATCGCCGTGAACTGCGCTCCCGTGTCCTGCGCCATGACGCGCCGCCTTTTCTGGACGATGCAGTCGGCGCAGTCGCCCATGGACGCCCATGAGGTGGAGTCGCTGCTTTACTGGTACCTTGGCGCCGCTCCCGACGCCGCCGAGGGCGTAAACTCCTTCCTCGAAAAGCGCGACCCGAAGTATTCCATGAGCCCGACAAAGGATCTGCCGCCGTGCTACCCCTGGTGGCCTGAGCGCACCTTCAGAAACAAGTAAAAAAACGGCCTGCGGACAAATCCGCAGGCCGCGCTTTTTATCATAAGACATGAATCACTTTTTTCGAAAAATCAGCTGCTCCACGCGGCGCAGAGGGGACTGCCCGTCACGCCGCCTATGAGAAACAGCTTATAATCCGCGCCGCTTCCCTTCATCGTAAGCGTGCCCGACGCGGGGGCTGACACCGTCTGCACGTCGGTCATTTTCCCTCCGTCGTAGCGGGCGGCGATAAGCTTTGCCCCCGAGGGCGCGCCCGAAACGGTATAAGTCAGCTTGTTCCCGCTGACCGAGCCGTCAAGCATCTTCGTCAGCACCGGGAACGTGTAGATCACCTCAAGTTTGCCCGTGTCCACGAAGCGAACGGAATCCGGGCTTGTGCCATTTAGTGTGACCGTCGTCGATTCGGAGAATTCAGAAGCCTCCTCTGCCAGCAAATCGACGGTGACCCTGTATTGGTGCCCTTCCTGAAAACGTTCATTTTCCCGCGAAATCAGATTTTGTTTGGCAGTTACGTCGTACCAGTAAACGTCGGCGTCGTAGAGGGCGCCGTCGGGCAGCGCCTCACTGTAGTCCGGTTTCTTACCCGCTGCAGGCGCATCGATCGCGATTGCGGCGTCTGTGATTGTTTCATAAGTGTCTTCTCTTGAGTAAGTTTTAGATATCTTTATACTGCCGTCCTCAAATTGACTAATTGCGGCCGTATCAATGGTCTCACCGTTGAACGAAACCGTCAGCTGGTTGGAAAACGCGTATCCGTCGTCAGGCATAAGCCAGATATCCGCTTCGTATACGTGTGCCTTCTCGAACGTACCGCTGTCAGGATCTACAAAGTCGGAGCTCATTGTCCTGTCTATCCACTGTACCCCGTTTTTTCCTCCGTATACGTTATCGACGGTACGGTAGTGAGTGTCGCCGGAGAACACCGGCTCAAAGTCCGGCTCCGCGCCGAGCTTTGGCGTGTCCATCTTGATGGAAACGCGGGCGATCTCCTTTATCACCGGAAAGGTGTAGTAGACATAGAGCTGGCCCGAACTCGTCACGCTGACAGAATCGGGGCTCATGCCGTTTACTGTGGCTTTTGTGCTGTCGGAAAAATGACATCCTTCCTGCGCCGTCAGATAGACGGTGACCCTGTAGCGGCGGTCTGCCTGAAATACGCCGCTGTCTATATTTAAATACGTCGTGCCGTCCGTAACGTCGCTCCACATTATGTCATTTTTATATGTGTCGGTGCTGTACGTGTCGGAGCGGTAAAGGGCGCCAACGGGAAACTCCGCCGTATAGTCCGGACGCTCGCCGCCCTTGGGCGCGTCGATCGTGACGGAAACGGAGTCAATGAGGGGGTCTTTCACCGAAGTGAAGGTGTGCTCGATTTTGTAGATTCCGGAGGGAGTGAGCACGCCCGGATCAAGGTTTATGCCGTTCAGCATGGGATGAGTGCTGCGGTAGAATCTCCATCCCTCCTCTGCCGTCAGACATACGGTGACCGTGTAGCTGTGCCCGGCCTCGAATACGTCGCCATTGCCCGGTATCAGCGCTTTATTTGCGGTCTCATCGAACCAGCTTACGGAGTTCAGAAAAGCCGGGTCGCTTTCAGTGCCGCTTACGGTGTAGCAATGCCCGCCGTCCGAAAACTCTGCCGTGTAGTCAGGCGAGGCGCCGACCACGGGCGTATCAAGCGTGACGTTGACCCAGGCGATCACGGTCGCCGCCATCGCCGACATGGGAAGCAGTCCCGCCAGCATGACAAGGGCGAGAAAGAGGCCGAGAAGCTTATGCGCTTTGTATTTCATATTAACACCCCTTTTTAAAACTGTCTTTTTACTATTCCCGAAAAATCAGCTGCTCCACGCATTGCAGAGGGGACTGCCCGTCGCGCCGTCTATGAGAAACAGCTTATACTCCGTACCGCTTCCCTTCATCGTAAGCGTTCCCGACGCGGGGTCTGACACCGTCTGTACGTCGGTCATTTTCCCTCCGTCGTAGCGGGCGGCGATAAGCTTTGCCCCCGAAGGCGCGCCCGAAACGCTGTAAGTGAGACTGTTGCCGCTGACCGAGCCGTCAAGCGACATCAGCGCCGGGAAGGTGTACTTTATCCCGAATTCGCTGACATATTTGTATGACTCAGCGACAAGTCCGTTCAGCATCGCGGTCGTGTCATCCGAAAAACCGTATCCGTCATCAGCTTTGAGGTTGAAATCCACCCTGTACGTATGCCCGGCCAGAAATACCTCGCTTTCCGGATTAAGCGGGCTGTACCCGTACGTCACATCGATCCATCTTATATAATCGCTTGCGTAGTAATGCGCGCCGTCCGGGAATTCTGGCGTGTAGTCCGGACGCTCGCCGATGGCGGGCGCGTCCAGTGTAACGGAAACGGAGGTGATCTCCTCTATCGGCGGGAAGGTGTAGTAGACATAGAGCTGACCCAAGCCCGTCACGCTGACAGAATCGGGGCTCATGCCGTTTACCGTGACTTCGGTGCTGTCGGAAAAACGGCAGCCCTCCTGCGCCGTCAGATAGAGCGTGACACTGTACCGGCGTCCTGCCTCAAATACACCGCTGTCCTTATTAAAATAGGTCGCGCCGTCCGTCACGTCGCTCCACATGACGTCATTTTTATATATTTCGCTGCTATACGTGCCGGAGTAGTAGAGAGCGCCGACGGGAAACTCTGCCGTATAGTCGGGACGCTTGCCTGCGTTTGGCGCGTCCAGCTTGACGGAAACGTAGTCAATAAGGGGGTCTTTCACCGACGTGAAGGTATACGTGAGTTTGTAAAATCCCAAGTTTGTCATCAGACCATCAGCGTGTTGGCCGTTCACTATGGGATGCGTGGCCCCGGTGAGCTCATAACCCGCCTCTGCCCACAGTTCAATCATGACCGTGTACCTGTGTCCGGCCTCGAATACATCGCCTTTGCCCGGCATCAAAGATTTATTTGCGGTCTCATCGCGCCAGTGGACGCCGTTTTGGTAATAAGAATTGCCCGGCTGATAGTTTTTAGAATAGTAATGCGAGCCGTCCGGAAACTCCGGCGTGTAGTCAGGCGACATCCCGACTACGGGCACGTCCAGCATGACGGAGGCATCTTTGATTTTGTCCGCCGCCAGAGCCGTAGTCGGCAGAAGCCCCGCCAGCATGACAAGGGCGAGGAGGAGGCCGAGAAGCTTATGCATTCTGCTTTTCATATTGACACCTCGTTTCTTTGAATTAGATGGTATTTAAATTATATAATAATTGTATCATTTTGACTCAGGGATTGCAACATACTGCTTTTTTGTACAGCAGTCGCGCCTTGCAGCCGCGGCCGTTTTAAGCCCGCGGGCAAAAAAACGCAAAAAAAACGGGCAGAGCGTTTTTGCTCTGCCCGTTTGAATGTCTTTTTTTCAAAAAGACTTATTTGTACATGAATATGCCTTCGCGGATTATCTCGGATACGGTCGGATGCGGGAAGATTATCTTCTTTATAGCATCGAGGTCGAGATCGCAGGTGATCATTGCAGCCACGCCGTAGATGAACTCGGAAGCGTAGTTTGCAAGGATGTGAGCGCCGACGAGCTTGTTGGTGTCAACGTCAACGAGGAGCTTGCAGATGCCGGTGCCGCCTTCGTTCTCTGCAACGTAACGTCCGCTGTAAGCCATGGGAAGCTTAACAACCTTTACGTTTATGCCCTTTTCCTTTGCAACTTCCTCGGTGTAGCCTACCGAACCGAACTCAGGGTTCGTGTAGATAACGCCGGGAACTGCGTTGTACTTCATTTCGTCAGCGATGCCGAGGATGGTGTTTACTGCAACCTCAGCCTCTCTGTATGCGGTGTGAGCCAGCATGGAGGTGCCGTTTACGTCGCCTACTGCATAGATGCCGGGAACGTTCGTCTTCATCTGAGCATCCGTAACAACTGCGCCGCGGTTGAGCTCTACGCCCATTTCCTCAAGGCCAACGCCCTTGGTGTTTGCCTTACGGCCGATGGAAAGGAGAACCTTGTCAGCGGGGAGCTTCTTAGTCTCGCCGTCCTGCTCGTACTCGATGCCGTCCTTAAGGATCTTCGTAACCTTAGCGTTTAAGTGGAACTTAACGCCCTTCTTCTCATACTCTCTCTGGAGGAGCTTGGAGATCTCGTTGTCGTTCGGGCCTGCAATCTTCGGGAGCATCTCAACTACGTTTACGTTGGAGCCAACGGAGTTGAAGTAGGAAGCAAGCTCCAGACCGATAACGCCGCCGCCGATAACTACGAATTCCTTCGGAACCTCTTCGAGGTCGAGGATCTCGCGGTTCGTTACTGCAAAGCCGCTCTCAACAGCTTCCTTGATGCCCTCGAAGAACGGGGGAACGAAAGCCTCGGAACCGGTAGCGATGATGATATTCTTGCCTTCGAAGGTCTCGCCGCCTGCTTCTACCATAAAACCGTCGTCGGTCTTTGCGCAAAGCTTGCCCTCTGCGTACTTAACGGTAACCTTAGCCTGCTTCATGGTAAAGCCAACGCCGCCTACCAGCGTCTTTACGACCTTGTTCTTTCTCTTTACAACGAAAGCATGGTCGATCTTCGGATTTTCAACGGTTACGCCGTAGTGCGAGCCAACGCCCGTAGCGTAGTCGTATATCTTTGCGGAATAAAGGAAGGTCTTGGTGGGAACGCAGCCCTCGTTTAAGCAGGTGCCGCCGAGCGCTCTCTTCTCTATAAGAAGCACGTTAAGACCTGCATGGCCTGCTCTTTCTGCTGCCAGGTAACCGCCGGGGCCGCCGCCTAAAACAATTACATCATAGCTCATTTTGTGTTTCCTCCTGTAAAATATTATTAAATATAAGTCAAATACACCGTAAACGCGGATCGTAAAATCCGCAGTATCACAAATTTCATTTTAGCAATTTACACTCAAAGTGTCAAGAAAATACGCGGATTTCTTGCGAAAAGAGAATTAAATACGTCAATATTGTAAAAATCGGCTAAAAACCATCCTGCCGCCCCCTCGGTTTATGGCCATTTCGGAAAAATAGCGGCAAATTTCATATAAAATATTTGCTAATTTGCATTAGTATGATAAAATATAACCACGAGATAATTTTTTTGCGCCGCCGAAACGTTTTTATTGCGGCGCATACTTCAAGGAGGTAAAAATGAGTTTAGACCCCAAAAGAAAGGCCTATCTCGAATCGCTGTGCAGGCAGTTCCGCATTGACGTCATCGAAACGCTGCACTCGATACAGACAGGTCACCCCGGCGGCTCATTATCGGTGTGCGAGATACTGACCGCGATATTTTTTGAGAAAGCGAGGTTCGACGCCAAAAACCCCAAATGGCCCGGCCGCGACCGTGTCGTTTTAAGCAAAGGGCACGCGGCGCCGATGCTTTACCGCATCCTTGCGGAGCTCGAGTTCTTCCCCAAGGAGGACTTAAAGACGCTTCGTCAGGCGGGAAGCCACCTTCAGGGTCATCCCTCGCCGAATCATACTCCGGGTATAGAGATACCCACGGGGCCTTTAGGCTTTGGCTACTCGGCGGCATTGGGAATGGCGCTTGCGCAGCGTCTTGACTACCCCGATGCATATACCTACGCCATTCTGGGCGACGGCGAAACGAACGAGGGCATAGTCTGGGAGGCCGCAATGAGCGCGTCCAAGTTCAAGGCGGACAATTTCATCACGATACTTGACAACAACCATGTACAGCTCGACGGCCCGAGCAATGTAATAATGCCCATGGGCGACATCCACGCGAAGTGGAGCGCCTTCGGCTATAACGTAATCCACTGCAACGGTCACGACGTGGAGGATGTGTGCGACGCCATCGACCTTGCAAAACAGAAGAAGGGAATGCCCTCCATCATCATTGCCGAGACCGTAAAGGGCAAGGGCGTATCGTTCATGGAAGGCAACAACAAGTGGCACGGAAGCGCCATAGACGAAGAAAGCTACAAGAAGGCCATGGCCGAGCTTAAAGGAGGTGCGTCCGATGCCTAAATCGATAAGAGACGCTTACGGCGAGGCGCTCCGCAAGTACGGCGTGCCCAACAAAAACGTAATTGTGCTTGACGCCGACCTTTCCGGCTCCACCAAGTCGGCGCTCTTCGGAAAGGAAGCGCCCGACCGCTTCTTCAACGTGGGCATAAGCGAGAACAACATGGTGGCAATGGCGGCAGGCATGTCCACCTGCGGCAAGAACGTATTCGTAAACACATTCACCTCGTTTTTAACGACGATAGGCGCATGCGCCGCAAAGGCGCTCATATCCTACGGCAGACTTAACGTAAAGATGGCAGGCGCTTACGCGGGCCTTTCGGGCGCGTACGACGGCCCCAGCCACCACGCGCTGGAGGATATCGCAATCATGCGCGCAATGCCCAACTTCACGGTGCTTGTGGCAAGCGATGAGATAATGGTGGACAAGCTGACGAAGTACCTCGTGGAGGATCACGTGGGCCCCGCTTACTTAAGACTTTCGAGAGAGGCGTTCCCCGTTGTATACTCCGAGGACGAGACGTTCCTGCCCGGCGGCTCCAAGGTGCTCTGCGAGGGCGGCGACGCCGTAGTGTTCACCATGGGATTTATGGTCTCGAAGTCGCTTGAAGCGGCAAAGAGACTTAAGGACGAGGGCATAAACGTAACGGTCGTAGACCTTTATTCCATAAAGCCCATCGACCGTGACACCATCGTAAAGTACGCAAAATCCACCGGCGCGGTAGTCGCAGCCGAGGAGCACAATATCATCGGCGGCCTTACCGCCGCGGTGTCCGAGGTAATGCTCACCGAGGGAGCGTTCGCTCCGCTTGAGTCAGTGTCCATGCCCGACAGACACGCCGAGACCGGCAAGTATTCCGACCTTACGGAGAAGTTCGGCTTCACCGCCGACGCGGTTTATAATGCCGTAAAGAAGGCAATTTCAAGAAAAGGCAAATAATTTTCGGTCACACGATATCCCGTCCGCAAACGCGGACGGGATATTTTTATATGACCGTCTCCGTTTCGCACTCCCCGGGGTATACCCGCTTTATCTCGCGCGCCCGAAGCCCCGTAAGGTCGGTCTCGCTTCTCACGGCGGCGCGGGAGCGCCCGCCGCACCGCACGGTCACAAGCTTGTTTTCTGAAACAAGATACACGACGGGTGCGCCGTCCTTAATGGAAAACGCCATCCGGGCGCTGGGGGCGGCTTCGCCCATGTCGCGGATTTCTCGCGTGACGCGGGCGCGTATGTCCGTTTGTATAAGAAAGACGCGCCCGCCCCGGATGAACGCGGTAAAAAGCGCGCCCCTTTGGAGCCGTACCCTTATATTTGAGAACCCGCCGCCCGAAAGCAGGGGAATGAGGCCCGTTTTTTTGCGCGATGGCTCCGATATGAGAGCCGAGAGCGTGCCAGCCTCGTCCTCAAGGGCGGCGCAGATAAAAGAGCCGTCCGACGCGCCGTCAAAGGCGTCCCACGACGACAAACGCGCCGCCGCGGCGGGCGTTCGGCCGCTTTTTGAAAGCGTCGTCGCCATGAGAGCCGTTTTTCCCGCGGCGGTCAGGGAGAAAAACGCGAACACCTCGCCGCCCGAGGGACAGAGCGCGAATTTCTTCTCATGAAAGCCTCCGCTTTTCGGTACAAGCACATCGAAGCGCCGCCAGACGCCGTCACTGTCCGTTATCTTAAAAATAACGCCGCCCGGCGTCTGCGCCATGATGAACACCGTGCCGCCGGGCGTCATGCATACGTCCATCTCGCCCCGCGCATTCTTAAAAAGAAGCTTTGCCCCCGACGTGCGGCCGGCAGGCTTTTTTATTATGATGCCCGTGCCCCGAAGAAGGGACAGTGAAAAGTCCCCGTTCGGGCGCATGATGTGAAATTCCCTGTCCATTTCGCTCCTCGCTCCCTTCCTCATAGATGATATGCGCGCCCCGCGCCTTCAATCACCAAAAGGAGCGTCCTGCATAAAATATACTGAGGCGAACGAATGAACGTGTCGCCCGAAAGAGTAAACATTTACAGGAGGAAATCATGGCTACAAGAAACGAGACTGCCCGGGCGGTACGTGAAGCCGTATGTATCGACACGAAGCGCATATACGACTCCTGCCGCGACCGCGACTGCCTCAGGGATATACCCGTATATTTCCCGAGATGCACCGTTCCGGTCATTAACAGAGCGGTGAGCGTGCGCGCAAAGGACATTGAGCTTGTCTGGGTCGACATCGACGCGGAGGCGATATCCTTCAACAAGGGATATTACTCGGTGAAGATCCGCTACTACTTCAGAATAACGCTTGACGTATTCACGGGCATGGGTCAATCCGTTGCCGTTTCGGGCGTGGCGTCGGCCGATAAGACGCTCATACTCTTCGGCTCGGAGGGCTCCGCAAAGACCTTCAGCTCAAAGTACGTGTCGGGCGACAGCGACAGCGCGCTCAAAACGACAACGAACCTGCCGGAGGCAAGCGTTGAGACCGTTGACCCGATAATACTTCAGGCAAGGCTTGTCGACCCCGCAAACGACGCCGACAAGTGCTGCTGCTGTTGCTGCTTCGACGCGGAGAGCATGCCGAGGTGCGTTGCGGGCGTGTTCGAGGACGAAATATCGCCGGAGGCCGACCGCCAGGTGCTTGTAACGATAGGCATCTTTTCAATAGTGCGTCTTTCGAGAAAGGTGCAGCTTCTCATCCCCGTATACGACTTCTGCATCCCGCAGAGAGACTGCGACGGCGCGTCCGCGGGCGACGACCGCGACCCCTGCGAGCTTTTCTCGCAGTTTAACTTCCCGATAGACGACTTCTTCCCTCCGAACAAAAGCGCCTTTGAGGACAACTGCTGCTGCGGCTGAATAAAAGAAAAACACGTCCGCCCGATAAGGGCGGACGTGTTTTATATACTCTGCGCGGGGAAGACCGTTTTTTTAGGGGCCGTATGGTTCCGATACGGCGCATCATATGCGCTTTGTGTTCACGGCGGAATCCTTTGGCGTGAAAGTTATATTCATGACCATACCCATACCGTCGGCCAGTCTCTGAAGAAGTCTGATGCTTGGATTCCTTGTTCCGTTCTCTAATCTGCTGATTTCTGTCTGTGCGATGCCCGTTCTTTCCGAAAGCTCTTTTTGAGTCAGATTTTGAGATATTCTGGCCTCAACTATCGCACGGATAACATTCATCTCGGGCTGTATTTCCTCATATGCCTTTACAAACTCAGCGTCCTGCATTCTTTTTGCTTTGTAATCTCTCAGATTCATTATAATTACCTCGTATATTGTATGTTTTTGAATTTCTAATCGGAATAATGGCGTTCAAGCCAGTCTTTTCGCCTTTTTTTCGCGAGTTTTATTTCGCCGGGCGGTGTTTTTAATGTTTTCTTAACAAAACCGTTCGTTATAACTATGTGTTTCCCGACATAAAAGAAATATAACGCCCTTGTAATATTACTGCCAAGCTTACATCGCAATTCAAATATACCGTCACCTAACGGCGCTGAATAAGGTTCTCGTAGATCTGTGCCTTTTTCGCCAAGCAGTTCCATCAAACTAATCAGCTTTGCGGCCATCTTGTTATCCAAGGTGTCCAGAAAATCCGCCACAGGCTCTTTTCCGTCTTTGGTTTTATATAATTCTATGTCAAACACAAACGGTCTCCTTTTTTAAGAGGTTTTCTCTGCACCATTATTATATGAGATATATCTCATTACGTCAAGCACTTTCCGTAAACAGAATAATTCAAAGCCCGCTTTCGAAAATGCACATAAAGCCCTGGCTTTCGGCCCAAGGCCTCGCCGTACCGCCCGATGGCGTTTATTATAATATCAGGGAGAACATTCCTTAAAGGTGACGCTGCGGGGCGGGAATATCATACCCGGATAAGAGAAACTGTGCCTTGACAAGCTGTCTAACGCGTGATATTATACCGAAGGTTAGTC
>JAEEGL016192242.1_pt1 | contig 10741 bp, 9 predicted proteins | sample 9134231 | NCBI WGS metagenome assembly JAEEGL01 (sample SAMN16246548, study PRJNA631951) | gut metagenome | biome: gut microbiome; feature: rumen; material: fiber-attached | host: Bos | place: Iran: Karaj | collected 2018-10 | reverse complement strand
TTGATAAGAAGAGAGCAAGTCAAGACCGTAATGTCCAGACACGCTAAAGCATCAACCACATTGGGATAAAGCTGCAGACGATTGATATAGTGGTCCGTGCTTCCTGCTGCGAAAAGAAGCAGTGAAAGAATGTATATCTGTATTATAATGAAAACTGTAACAATGAACTTTTTCATATCTTGGTTTCAGGTGTAAATACCAGATCTCCCGGAATGATAGTTATGCATGATTTAGTCAGATCGGTAAGATTTCTTATGACATCTTCATATGAGTCCTGCGGTACCGCGAGTCTGTAGGAAACTTTATCCGTATATTCCGAATTCAGCTTTGCTATGCCTTTTGTATCAATATAATGATCCATTGATCCGGTATATGTGTAGTCAAATATAATAGAAAACTGCTGCATGAGCGACATTTTCGATATGACTGCATCCTTCAGGGCGGCCTTTGCAGCATCGGTATAGGCCCGCACGAGTCCTCCTGTACCGAGCAGAGTCCCGCCGAAGTATCTCGTTACTACCAGACAGACGTCCTTAAGTTCTGCGCCGGAGAGGACTTCAAGGATGGGGGCACCTGCAGTCCCGGACGGCTCACCATCATCTGATGAGTGAACGATATCAGGAGCGCCGTCAACACCCCTTATTATATATGCGCTGCAGTGATGCTTTGCATCATGATACTTCTTTTTTTCACTGCGTATCAGAGCTTCAGCTTCATCCGGAGATGAAACTGCCTGCAGGATACCTATGAACTTTGACCGTTTCACTTCTACAAGTGAGGCACCGGTGCCTGTGACCGTCCTGTAATTCATGGATTGATTGTATCAGAAACAAACGCATACGCAAAACAGGAAAATTTAACTTAGTGTATAAGGCTTGTCATTTATCATACGGTGTGGTAATATATACGTCGCTCGTCTCGACGGGCAGCAGAGAATCATAGTGGCGAGGCCGCCGGTCGGAAACCGGCTGCTCACGGAAAGGAAGAGGCATCAAAAATGAAAGCAGATCTACATCCTGAATATCATCAGGCGACAGTCACCTGCCACTGCGGCAATACTTTCACTGTAGGATCCACGATACCTGAGATCCGCGTGGAAATATGTTCGAAGTGCCATCCCTTCTATACGGGACAGCAGAAGATTGCCCGCGCTGACGGACGTATTGAAAAGTTCAACAAGAAATACGCAGCAAAGAATTAGCAGTATTCAGGCACCGTCTTTTTGTGATGTCAAAAAGACGGTGTTTTTATGTTTAAATCCCGGCAAAGCACGGGATTTTTTGATTTCATTTTAGAAGGAGATAATATGGATAACAGATCCTGTCCCATTACCGGAACAGTCTACAGCAGGATAGGCGGTCAGGCTGTAATGGAAGGCGTCATGATGAGAAATGCTGACGACTATTCCGTGGCTGTGAGACGTGCTGACGGGGAGATAGTCGTGAAGAAAGATGTATATCACGGGATAATAAACAATAAGACTGTATATAAGATACCTGTGATAAGAGGAGTGCTGTCCTTCATTGATTCACTTGTGCTGGGACTATCCACATTGAACTTCTCTTCTGACATATACATAGCCAGTGAAGAGGAACAAGAGAAGGCCGGGGCGGATAAAGCAGAACCGGAGAAAATGGCAGATGCTGAAAAGGGGACCGTCGAAACAGACAGAGAAAACAGTGGGAATGACCGTAACAATGAAACAAAGGGCAGCGGCAGCGCAGGAAGCGATATCGCAGGTGACGTGGATAAAAAGAAATCCGCAAAGGATGCGGCTCTTTCTGCAGGTATCACAATAGTGGCTCTGATACTTGCTTTAGGTCTTTTTATGGTTTTGCCGTATCTTGCCAGTCTTTTATTCAAACCCTTTGTGGGCGAAGGTATAGCTCTTTCACTTATTGAGGGTCTTATCAGGATATTGATATTTGTCGGATATATTAGGCTAATTAGCCTTATGGAGGATATAAGACGTGTTTTTATGTATCATGGCGCGGAGCATAAATGCATAAACTGCATCGAGGCAGGGTATCCTCTGACAGTGGACAATGTAAGAATGGCCAGCCGCGAACACAGACGCTGCGGCACAAGTTTCCTTCTCTATGTGATGGTGATATCGATCATATTCTTTGCCTTTATACAGACAGATACAAGGTGGCTAAAGATAGTCTTAAGACTCGTTTTGATCCCCGTCATCGCAGGGGTGTCATATGAATTCATAAGGCTGGCGGGCAGGTCTGACAACGCACTGATAAGGTTAGTGAGTAAGCCGGGGCTCTGGCTTCAAAAGCTGACCACGAGGGAGCCTGATGATGAGATGATAGCCGTTGGTATCAGGTCAGTTGAGGAGATTTTCGACTGGCAGGCATTCCTTAAGGAGAATTTCCCGGATGACAAACCTAAAGCTTCTTGAATTCGGTATAGAAAAGCTTAAGGAGGCTGGGATAGATGATGCCGGGACAGATGCAAGGATCCTATTTGAATATGTTACAGGTCTGGACAGGAATGCGCTTCTGATATATGGGAGCGATGAGATCCGTGAAGGGAATACAGCAACCGGATCCGGAGCGGATGATGGAAAGGCTAAAGCAGGGAGCGGCAAGGATGGCTTGAGCGTAAAAGATGTATACGACAGTCTCATTACAGAGCGGGCTGGACGCAAGCCTGTGCAGTATATCACCGGGATGGCTGATTTCATGGGACTGCGCTTTAAGGTAAATGAGAACGTGCTAATACCGAGGTTTGATACGGAGTTCCTTGTAGAAGAGGTCATGAAAGAAGTGGATGACGGTTCTTCAATCCTTGATATGTGTACCGGATCCGGATGCATAATACTTTCTCTTATGAAATACAAGAACGGAATAAAGGGAACCGGCGCAGATATTTCCGAGCCGGCGCTTGATATCGCAAGAATGAACGAGAATGCTATCTTCGGAACCCGTGCGGGGGAAGGGGATGAGCCGGGCTATGATAAGCATGACAGAGTTGAATGGGTTCTGTCAGATATGTTTGAAAACATCACAGGAGAATATGACTGCATAGTCAGTAATCCGCCGTATATAAGGTCTGATGTAATAGAGACGCTTATGCCGGAGGTCAGAGATCACGAACCTTATAAGGCACTTGACGGGGATGCAGATGGACTAAAGTATTATCGTATCATTGCTAAAGAAGCAGGGGGGCATCTCAAAAGATACGGCAGGCTTTTCCTGGAGATCGGATACGATGAGGGGACAGAGGTGGCATTGATTCTTGAAAGAAGCGGATTCTCGGATATACAGGTTATGAAGGATTACTCGGGGAACGACCGGGTGGTGAAAGCCGTAAACAGGTGAAAGCACGAAACACTCCGCCCGGGATTCTGTTATGTGTGTCGGATAAAGAATAATAAGGAGAACATCATGTTTGAAAATGTAGAGAGCATAGTATTGAAATATGACGAGCTGATGAGGAGGATATCAGAACCTGATGCAGCTTCTGACAGTAATAAATATATGGCGCTCATGAAGGAGCAGGCAAGTCTCTCTCCTGTGGTGGAAGCATATAAGGCATATAAGGAAAATGAAGCTGCGATCGAAGATGCGTTGCAGCTTATAGATGAGGAGTCCGATCAGGAGATGAAAGAGCTTGCGAGAGAGGAGCTTGCAGAGGCAAAGGAAAGGCAGCCGGAGCTCATTCAGTCACTTCGTCTTTTACTGCTGCCCAAAGATGAAAATGACGACCGTAACGTCATCATGGAGATAAGAGCTGGAGCGGGAGGCGATGAGGCGGCTTTATTTTCATATGATCTTTACCGTATGTATACCCACTACATAGAGGCCAGAGGCTGGAGTACTGAGCTGATGGAGTGTGAGGAGACCGGAATAGGAGGAATGAAGAATGTCTCCTTTATGGTAAAGGGTACCGGCGCCTACTCGGTATTGAAATATGAATCAGGGGTACACAGAGTACAGAGAGTGCCAGAAACTGAGTCAGGAGGAAGAATACATACATCGACTGCGACTGTGGCCGTGATGCCGGAGGCAGAGGATGTGGATGTGGAGATAGATGAGAAGGATATCCGTATCGATGTAATGCGTGCTTCAGGAAACGGAGGCCAGTGTGTCAATACTACGGATTCTGCCGTGAGGCTTACTCATTATCCGACCGGCATTGTCATTTATTCGCAGACAGAGAAATCGCAGCTGCAGAATAAGAATAAAGCGTTTGCTCTGCTCAGATCAAAGCTGTATGACCTTGAACTGCAAAAGAAGCAGGAGAGTGAATCTGCGGAGAGAAGGAGCCAGATAGGCACCGGAGACAGATCGGAGAAGATCAGGACCTACAACTTTCCGCAGGGAAGAGTAACCGATCACAGGATCCATCTTACCCTGTACCGGATAGATGACATCATAAATGGTGATCTGCATGAGATAATCGATGCCCTTACCGAGGCCGACAGGGCGGCGAAGCTGGCTGAGGATAATCTTGGATAGATATCAAAAATATGCTATACTACAAGGTGCGCTCTCTGGCTGTAAGGGGGCGTGAAATAAGAACTGAAGGGGACTGTAACATAAAAAATGTCGGAAACGACGGTGAAGGAAGAAAACGTAACAGATAAGCTCAGGCGAGAGCTGAAGGACACAAGGGATAAGCTAAATATCCTTCTGAACAGCATGCCCGGCGGAGTAATGACATACGATGCGGATACCGGTAAGATCCTTTCTGTGAATGAAGGTCTGCTGAATATATTCGGCTGCGGTGAGCAGGAGCTGAGAGAGCATTTTATGGACAGCTTTAATCTGTTTGTTATGAAAGAGGACCGCCGCAGGATCAAAGAGCTTATCGAAACACAGATCCAGTTCTTTGATCACGTTGAACTTGCTTACAGAGCCATAGGTCTTTCGGATGAAATAATCTGGTTTAATCATAAAGCTACTCTGCGCACACAGGAAGACGGAAGTAAGGTTTTCTTCTGCATCCTTTCCGATATGACAGAGCAAAAAGCGATACAAAATCAGCTTCAGTCAATGAACGAGCAGCTGTACATTGAAACAGAGCGCTTCAAGCTTATTGAAGAAGCGATCGATAATGTGGAATATGATTATGACGTGGACAGTGATAATCTTTCCGTCTCCAGTAAGGATAACGCAGGTGTAAGACATTGGAAAAATGTGGAGCGTGCTTTCCGCGCAGGTCAGGCCTTCCGGTATGTGCATCCCGATGACCTTGATATGGTGAAGTCTGTATTGGGCTCGGCTATGAAGACGGCGGGAAAGGGTGTAGTCGAATACAGAATGGCTTTGCAGGGAGAGGCTTATCTCTGGTATCGCCTCAATTATGCTTCCTTTGAGGGCAAGAATGACAGGATCATCCGCGTGGTCGGATCAGCCAAGGACATAACCGTAGAGAAACTGGAGCAGGAGAGGCTTCGCACGGAGGCAGAAAGAGACGGAATGACGGGGCTTTTGAATAAGACTGCCATGCAGCTGTATTGTGCAGCACATCTTTCGAAAAGTGAATTCAGTGATTGTCATGCCCTCTTTATGATAGATACGGATAATTTCAAATCAGTGAATGATACACTGGGACATGGTGTGGGAGATGATACCATAAGATTTGTGGCAGACAATATCCGAAATGTCTTCAGGGATACCGATCTCGTAGGACGTATGGGCGGAGATGAATTCATGGTATTGATGAGCCATACTACGCTTGATATCGCCAGGGACAGGGCTAAAAGACTTAATGATAAGATAAGATCCGATGTAGAGAGCGGCGGAGAGAGTGTACATATTAGCTGCTCCATAGGTATTGCTTTCTTTGCGAAGGACGGAGAGGACTATGACACCCTGTTCAGGGCGGCTGATGCGGCATTATATGAAGCAAAGGAATCAGGAAAAGACACTTACAGAATATATGCCCAGGGATAGAGTCGGGGTGGCCGGCTTATTGGCCGGGATCCTGGGAATCATCATGCTATGCGGATGCGCGGCAGGTGAAGATCATATTCGCGAGGCGGATTCGCTCATTGAAAACGGATCCTATGCTGAGGCGTTGGAAAGCCTGGATGCTGCCGAGAAGGCAGGAGAGGATATCAGGCTTATACACAGATCCCGCGGGATAGCTGATATGGGGCTTTCTGATTATGAGGCGGCCGTAGACGAGTTCACGGCTGCACTTTCTTCTAATAAGGGATATGTCAGGAATATGGACGTAGATATCTCTTATTATCTGGCGGTATCACAGTACAGGCTGGGAGATGTCAGCGGGGCAAACGAAACATATTCGGCGATCATCGCGCTTTTTCCTGAGGAGGCGGATGCTTATTTTCTGAGGGGGCGCACTTATCTCGCACTTCAGGATACGGATAATGCAAAGTCGGATTTTGATAAGGCAGTAAAGCTTTCGCCAAATGATCCTGATCTTTATATCCAGATATATGAAGCACTGACGGATGCAGGTTTTTCTTCTGACGGGGAGAGATATCTGAAAAGTGCGATGGAGCTCAATACCAAGCTGTCATCTTTCCAAAAGGGTCGCCTGTACTACTGCATGGGTGATTATGAAAGGGCAAAGGAAAATCTGGAGAATGCGGTAAGGAACGAAAAGGATCCGCAGGCCACGCTTTATCTTGGACGGACCTATGAGGCGATGGGTGATATGAACTATGCGTCTTCGCTTTACAGATCGTATCTTGAGAATGATCCCGGAAATGCACAGGTTATGAACCAGCTGGGGCTTTGCCTTATGAGCCTCGGTGATTACAATGGAGCTCTTGATATTTTTAACAGAGGCCTGGAGCTGAAGGATCCTGCTATGGATCAGTCTCTTTGGTTTAACGTTATTGCAACATACGAATATTTGGGAGATTTTGAACGGGCAAAGACTATGATGAACGACTACCTTAAGGAATATCCCGATGATGAGGAAGCAGTGAGGGAGAATGAGTTCCTTGCTACAAGATGATAGGGTAAACAGGGTTTAGAGAATAAGAACGGACTGAGCCGGAGAGGCCGGAGTTTCCAGAGGAGTATAAGAGATGTTTTATGTAGTAAAGAGAGACGGTCAAAAGGCGGATTTTGACATTACAAAGATAAATGATGCCATAGTAAAAGCCTTTGTCGCCTGTGAAAAACAGTATAATAATGACATCATAGAACTGCTTGCACTGCGTGTCACAGCGGATTTCGAGGAGAAGATCGTAAACGATGCCATCGGGGTTGAGGACATACAGGATTCTGTAGAAAAGGTTCTCAATCAGGCGGGCTTTACCGAGGTGGCAAAGTCCTATATCCTCTATAGAAAACAGCGCGAGAATGTGCGCAATATGAACTCCGCGATATTAAACTATCGTGATGTCGTTAATTCCTATGTGCATAATGAGGACTGGAGAGTAAAGGAAAATTCAACGATAACCTACAGTGTGGGCGGACTGATCCTGTCGAATTCGGGAGCGGTGACGGCTAATTACTGGCTGTCCGAAATATATGATCAGGAGATAGCTGACGCCCACAGGGACTGCGATATGCACATACATGATCTGTCGATGCTGACAGGGTATTGCGCGGGCTGGTCGCTGATGCAGCTTCTTCAGGAAGGACTCGGCGGGATCAAGGGCAAGATATCCTCTTCTCCGGCAAAGCATCTTTCGGTACTCTGCAACCAGATGGTAAATTTCCTTGGTATTATGCAGAATGAGTGGGCGGGGGCTCAGGCATTCTCATCCTTTGATACTTATCTTGCGCCTTTTGTCCGGGCTGAAAACCTGACATACAGGGAGGTTAAGCAGTGTATAGAATCGTTCATTTTCGGAGTTAATACTCCGTCGAGATGGGGGACTCAGGCACCATTTACAAACATTACACTTGACTGGACCGTCCCTGAAGATCTGGCGGAAATGCCTGCGATTGTCGGAGGAAAGCCACAGGATTTCTGCTATAAGGACTGCAAGAAGGAAATGGATATGGTGAACCGTGCCTTTATCGAGACAATGATAGAGGGTGATGCAAACGGCAGGGGATTCCAGTATCCTATTCCCACATATTCGATCACCAGGGATTTTGACTGGTCTGATTCGGAAAATAACAGACTGCTCTTTGAGATGACAAGCAAGTATGGGACTCCTTATTTTTCGAACTACGTTAACTCGGATATGAAACCGTCAGATATAAGATCCATGTGCTGCAGGCTCCGTCTGGACTTGAGGGAGCTTCGTAAGAAGAGCGGGGGCTTCTTCGGATCGGGTGAATCTACAGGATCGATAGGAGTGGTAACTCTTAATATGCCCCGTCTTGCCTATCTGTCGATCAGTGAGAATGATTTCTTCTCACGTCTGGACAGACTTATGGATATAGCGGCGAGGTCCCTGAAGATAAAGAGGGATCTTGTATCCAAGCTGCTGGATGAGGGACTCTATCCATACACTAAGAGGTATCTTGGTTCATTTAAGAATCATTTCTCAACAATCGGAGTGGTCGGAATGAACGAAGCCTGTCTTAATGCAAACTGGCTTGCTAAAGATCTTACCCACAGGGAATCCCTTGATTTCACAAAAAAAGTTCTGACTCATATGAGAGAAAGACTTATCGAGTATCAGGAGCGGTACGGTGATCTTTATAATCTTGAGGCTACGCCTGCCGAGAGCACGGCATACAGGCTTGCAAAGCATGACAGGATAAAATATCCGAATATCATCACTGCCGGAGAGCCGGGGGAGACTCCATATTATACAAATTCATCACATATGCCTGTCGGCTTTACGGATGACATCTTTGATGCATTGGACAAGGAAGATGAGCTTCAGGTCCTATATACTTCCGGGACGGTATTTCATGCCTTTCTGGGAGAGAAACTTCCTGACTGGAGAGCGGCGGCAGAGCTTGTAAAGAAGATATCGGACAATTATAAGCTTCCCTACTATACGATAACGCCTACTTACTCAGTCTGTCCGGACCACGGATACCTTGCGGGCGAACAGAAGACCTGCCCAAGATGCGGAAAGGCAACAGAGATTTACTCGAGGATAACCGGTTATTACAGACCGGTACAGAATTGGAATGACGGAAAAATACAGGAGTTTGCAGACAGGAGAACATATGATATCGAAACTGATTGACAGGATAGTCGAAAAAAAAGCACCGATAGTTGTCGGATTGGATCCTAATCTTAAGTTTGTGCCAAAGCATCTGATCAGATCTGCGACAGATGAAAAGGGAGAGACTCTGGAGGCTGCGGCGGATGCGATCCTGGCATTTAACAAGTCGATAATCGATGCGACTTATGACATTATACCCGCAGTGAAACCACAGATAGCAATGTATGAGCAGTTTGGGATCCCCGGGCTTATTACCTACGTGAAGACGGTGGAATATGCTCATGAGAAGGGACTTGTGGTCATAGGCGATGTGAAGCGCGGAGATATTGGCTCGACATCCGAGGCATACGCCATAGCCCATCTTGGTGAGATAAAGATCGGTGAGACGGTACACAAACCATTTGATGAGGATTTCGCAACGGTAAATCCGTATCTCGGAAGCGACGGAGTAAACCCTTTTGTGGATGTGTGTAATAGATGCGACAAAGGTATATTCGTACTGGTAAAGACTTCAAATCCCTCAAGCGGAGAGTTTCAGGATCAGATCATATCGGGAGGGGCAGCATCGGAGGATACGGAAGATCTCGACAGACTTGAAGGCGCTGAAGGAACAGCTGCCACTGGAAGGTCTTTGTTTGAACTGGTCGCTGACAAGGTGAGAGAATGGGGCAGCGAATCCATGGATGGCTCATATAGTAACGTGGGAGCTGTGGTGGGAGCCACCTATCCGGGTCAGGGAGAGATCGCAAGGCGTCTTATGCCCCATACCTATATACTGGTCCCGGGCTACGGAGCTCAGGGAGGCAAGGCCTCTGATCTTAAGCCTTTCTTTAATAAAGACGGACTTGGCGCCATAGTTAATTCAAGCAGGGGGATAATAGCAGCCTATAAGAAGGAGGAATACAGCAGCCGCTTTGATGAGCACCATTTTGCGGATGCATCAAGAGAGGCAGCTGCGGATATGATAATCGATATCACCAGAGCCGTGGGATTAGATTGATGGTCACGGGAGAACAGAGTTTACGGGAGACAGTGAAATGGAAAAGTATAAGGAAGAATTTATAGAGTTCATGCTGGAGTGTGAGGTGTTGAAGTTTGGGGACTTCGTAACAAAGAGCGGAAGAAAGACACCCTTCTTTGTAAACACAGGATTTTACAGGACGGGAGAGCAGCTCGGAAAGCTCGGCAGGTATTATGCAAAGGCAATAGCGGAATCATTCGGAACTGATTTTGATGTGCTTTTCGGACCGGCTTATAAGGGAATACCGCTTACAGTAGCTGCTTCCATTGCACTGGCCGAAGACTATGGGGCTGAGATCAGATACTGCAGCAACCGGAAAGAAATAAAAGATCATGGGGATAAGGGTATCCTGCTTGGCGGACCTATAAATGATGGCGACAGGATCGTAATAATAGAGGATGTAACGACAGCGGGGACTTCGATCCGTGAGACTCTCCCGATAATAAATGACCAGGCAGATGTAACCATAATCGGTATGTGTGTCTCAGTGGACAGGCAGGAGAGAGGCGAGGGAAAGAAATCCGCATTAAGTGAGATATCCGATACATACGGATTTCCGACACAGGCCATAGTGACGATGAGCGAGGTCATAGACTACCTTACAGAAAATGAAGTTGGAGGCAGGATGATGATAGATGACGGAC
>JAEEGL015042047.1_pt1 | contig 10741 bp, 8 predicted proteins | sample 9134231 | NCBI WGS metagenome assembly JAEEGL01 (sample SAMN16246548, study PRJNA631951) | gut metagenome | biome: gut microbiome; feature: rumen; material: fiber-attached | host: Bos | place: Iran: Karaj | collected 2018-10 | reverse complement strand
GGACAGCGGCAACGCCGCCTTTGTTGAGACCGACGGATTGCTTTCAAACCGGCAGCAATCGGAACAGGACGGCAGGAGCCTGATAGACGATACCATCCATTTTTCGCGCCGTGCGCTCTATACGCTCGGGAAACGGTATTTTGAAGCTTACAGAGCGATCTCAAATCAATAACGCCGACATAACAAAAAGCCCGAGAAGGGCTTTTTTTGTTTACATATCAGATACTATATAACGCGTTTCAGTCGGGCTGTTCTATGATCTGAAGAAAACCGATCTCACACAGATCGGTATTTTCGCGCCCGTATACTTCGATACGAAGCGGAAACAAACCCGCCTGCGCGGTAAAACGGAAGGATGATTCTTGCTGCGATAACGGCAATTCCCTGTCGATCACCGATGTATCACCGAGGCAAACCCGCAAACCCGCCTCTGCAAACGCACGGTAACGCACGGTAAAAGTATAATCGCCTTTTTCAAATAAAACAGGGCTGAATTCAAATCCTGCGCCGTTATAAAGCCCAACCGCGGGGAAAGCGCCTGCACGCTCGGTCACGTACGCGCCGCCGAAAAACCTGCACGCGTTCACCGGGGACGTGATATGCCGCGGCAAAAGCGTTTCAACAAAGCCGTTGGTGGTGGGCCGCGCCTGATATATGATACCGCGGGCAACATCCACGGTCAGCCGTTCCGCTCGCGCACGGCGGGAAAAAGCGGTATTGTTGGAAGACGCGTGATAAAACACGTACCACCGGCCGCCGATCTCTATTACAGAGCCGTGGTTGTTCCAGGAAGCGGGGTCGCAGCCTTCGTTATCGATCACGGTACCGCGCCGTTCATAAGGGCCGTAGGGAGAGGCGGAGATCGCATAATCCAGCTTTGTGGGTCTTCCGCCGTGATTCGGATACGCATCGGTATATTCCGAAGCGTAAACCAGGCAGTAATGCTCCCCCAGCTTTCGCAGGCTGGAGCCCTCGTGGAAGCCCTCGCACCCGTCGGCGTTTGTGATCACGTCGTCGTGCAGCGTTTCAGGCTTCAGGGTACACATATCGGTGTCAAGTTCCGCCATATGCAGTCGGAACTGCCCCCAGGTATAATAGATATGGCCGTTATCTTCCAATATGGAAGGATCGATCCCGTAAATCGGCTCCCCTGCCAGCTTTATCCGCCGTGCGTTTGCAAATGGGCCCGTCGGTGACGTGCTTTCAGCGACGCCCTCGCTGCCGTCAGACATGCAGAAAAACAGATAATACGTGCCGTTAAGGTAAAGAGCGTCCGGCGCGTACAGGAACTCATCCGACCAAGGGACGTCTTCGGAACGGAAACTGACGCCGTGATCCGTCCAGCGCGTAAGATCGCAAACCGGCGCGGAAACAACGTGGTACTCTCTGCTGCAGTAACCTTCGCCGAAAATATCGTACGACCCGTAGAGATAAACGCGGTCACCGAATACCTTCGGTTCTCCATCGGGGATATAGGTTGAGAAAGGCAGAAACGGGTTGAGCCCGTGCCTCTGCGATACGGTATCATTCATCGGCGTTTCCCTCCGGGTTGTTGAGCAGCGACATCAGGCGGTCGAAAAATGCGTAAAACGCATCGCTCTCTTCACCGATGCCCACCCAGCTCATATGGTGCTTATCTTCAACGGGCATATGGTACCAAACGCCGGGAACAGCCGGTTCGCCGGGCGTATATTCTCTGCTCTCAAGGCCGAACGGCGCGCCGAGGCACTTTACGTTTACGATGCCGTCGGAAGGAAGCCATGTATCGTCGAACCCGAGCTTTTTCAGTTTTTCGGGACGGTACCGCCCGATCACGGTGCTCCAGAGCTTTAAGATGCGGCGCATATCACGGTTCGGCACCTGACGGCCTTTGCCGTCGTCATGGGTACGGCACGCCCGCCACGCGAAATAATAAGTATCCGGGCAAACCTGCAGGCCGCGATTGATTTCGGCGGCATATTCCGCCTGCAGTTCGTAACCGACGTTGTCAAGGTGATTGTTTACCAACCGCTTCACCCCGTGCAGACGCTGCCGCAGCGCGGGCAGAGAATACTTATAATATACCGAATCGCCCATGATATCCCACTGGTCGGTATGGAAATCAAGCAGCTCCATCAGGGGCGTGGGCGCGGCGAGGGCGTTTACCGTATACACCGTGCCGGAAAGCAGCTTCATGCCCTTCTCGCCGAAGAAATCGGCAAAGGTTGTGCCGTTATTCGCACCGCTGAGCGTTGCAAGACAGTGCACGTAATCATGCCCGCCGGCAAACAGAGGCGAAAGCGTTTCGTCGGGAGTACATGCGCGCTCTTCTTCGCTGCCGTTATATAGCAGGTCCGCGAATACGATGGCGGTGGGGCCGCCGAAGGAATGGCCGATCAGATCGATCTTTTCATGGGGGCCTTTCGTACCGAGATCCTTCATTACGCCCGGATAGGTTCTGCCGTAACGCTTGTGCCCGTACATACAGCTGTGGTTCTTGCCGAAATCCACCGTGCCGCCGAACAGATATGCCCATAATTCACAGGCGCGGTCCCATGCGGAAGTGAACGGTCCCAGAGACGGGAAATACGCTTCAACGCCCTGTGCGCGCAGGTGCGCCGGGAGATCACGTTCTTTCGTATCGAAGCCCCAGTAATGATAGCGGAGTCGGGTTTCCATACCGTCCGACTCGCCCCATCCGCCGAGGCCGTGGATAAAAACCTTGGGATATGAACTGTTCTTCTGCATTTTCCGATTCCGTCCTCCTCCCGGTTTTAAACTACAATGCTTATTTTTCAGTGAGCGGGGTTTTAAGCAGGTTCGGATCAAGCGCGTCGGTACGCTCCGCAACGAAACGCTGTTTTTCTTCCGGCAGGAATTTCAGCGAAGCGTTGATCACACCCGCTTCGGCAAAATATCCGTAACTGAGATACGCCTGCAGCGTGGGCGCGTTTTCCTGCGATGCAAACATGCCGAAGAAAGCTTCCCGCATCGGGAAATATGCATCGTAAAACGCATCGTTCAAACCGGGATGGTCCGCTTCCCCCTGCCGCAGGTGCCGGTACACTGAGGCTTCAAACAGACGAAGGATGCAGTATACGTCCGATGGGTCGGCTGCGCTGTCGCCGCTGAGATACGCCGTAAGAGTTCTGAAAAACGTTTTTGCGAACACGATGCACACGGCGGGCTTCATCTGAAAGCTCACGTCGTTCAGCACCTCGTCGTCTTCAATGTCAAGACCGTTATCCTCGCAGTAAGGGCGCATGAAAGCGTCGGGATGGTCCTGCATGATATCCACGGCATTCATCATCGACGCGGCCTCAAGCTTTTCATCGTCGGTTTCGCAGTAAAGAAGATCGAAAAGGCGTTCCGCCCCAGGATAGAACGAGATCTGCTCCGCGTAATGCGCAGGAAGGTCCTCCCGCAAAAAGGTGGCGACGTTCAGGCTCTGAATATATCCGATGTAACCCGAATAGGTGATCGTATCGTCTCCGGTCAGCAGAGAAGAACCCTTTTCGGCAGAGCCTTCAAACAGCCAGTTCCAATCGAGATTGTTGTTTTCGAGATCGTCGTAATAACAGCACACGCCCGCACGGCGGGTACAGTGCGGTATCTGCTCGCAGCGGCAGCCGAGCTGCAGAATGTGCAGGATCTCATGGATCAGCGTGTTGCGCACGGTATGGTCTCCGAAGGTCATAGCGCCGATATTGAGCATTGCGTCGCCCATTTCAAGCGCCATATCTTCAGTGACCTGCGCAAGCACGAGGCAGCTGGATTTATAATAGACCTTCAGATCTGAAAGGTTGCAGTAAACGCGCTGCCAATCGATATCGGGAACACGCTGCTGCATCGCGTTTACGGTATCAACGATCAGCGTACAGATCGAGAGCAGAAATTCGGGAGAAGGTTCTGTAAAAAAGCTCTTCATCGTCTGCATTTCAAACCACGCGCTGTTGTTCTCTTTTACGATTTCAACCAGATGGGCCGCGGTGAGCTTACCTTCCGCATCCAGGGCGCTTCCCTGATGGTCGGCAACCGGCGTATACCATGAGAGGCGTTCCATCGTATCTTCCAGCCCGAAGTATTCGTACATCGGGAATACGGGGATCACTGCGTTCAGCGTTTCATAAAACGCCCCGGCAGCGTCTTTGCTGACGCGGACAGGTTCTCCCTCTGTATCCGGGAACGAATACGGATAGGTCTTTTCTTCGGATGAAAATGTAAGATCCGCTTTCTGCGATTTCGGTTCCCGCGCGCGATTGCCGTTAACGGAACAGGCAGTGAACGAACTCAGCAGCGTCGCTGCGGACAAAATTACTGCGGCAATGCGGCAAACAAAGCTTCTTTTTTGCATGGCGGTTTACGGAAAGATATCCGCTTTCCCTTCCTTTTTTAATATCTTATCATAATAATCATACCGATTCAATATTTTCTGTATGATTTTGAACAATCGGTATTGAAAAAACGGATATCCGGGCGTATAATGAAGAAAAACATGCAAAAGGGGTATGACCGATGAAAAAGGTTCTCTGTGTTTTTCTTGCTTTGATGCTGGCTGCGCTGACGCTGATCCCCGCGCTTGCCGCCCATGCGGATGAGTGCGACGTATCCCCCGTGATCTCCGTGCGCGGTTTCGGCGCGGACCTGTTTGTGCAGGCGGAAGACGGCAGTGAAAAAAGCGCGTTCAGCTTCTCCCCCTCCGAAATCTCTTCCATGGCTGCTCAGACATCTCTGGCGCTGGTAAAGCTCTCCATGCAGAACGATTACGAGGGTTTTGTGGATACGATGCGCGATGCGGTGGGTATTCTTGTGGGCAATCTTTTGTGCGACGACGAGGGCAATACCGTGAAACCCATCGTAACCCATTCCGACCCGACGGACGTGGATACGCACCTGAACACTGAATATGCATATTTCCACAAGGAAGAGGAACACGGCAACTATTTGTTTGATTACGACTGGCGGTTAAGCCCCATGGACGTTGCCGACCAGCTCGCCGAATACATTGAGGAAGTAAAAGCCATTACCGGGCACGATAAGGTTACCATTCTTTCGCATTCCGAAGGCAACAACGTGACCTCGGCGTATTTCTACAAATACGGCAATGAAAACGTGCGCAACTCCGTGCACCTGAGCCCCGCCTGGCAGGGCATCTCCATTGTTGGCGAAGCCTTTACGAAACAGGTCGACCTTGAAAACAAAGGCAGCGGGCTGCAGGATTTTCTGCGCACCGTGCTCGGCGAGGATAACGTGTTCCAGTTCCTTAACGCAACGGTAACCAGCCTGCAGAACCTGGGCATGCTCGATTTCGTTCTGAACGGCCTCGACAAAGTGCTTGACAAAACGCTGGAGCAGGTATACGACGAGATACTGATCGATACCTTCGCCACGATGCCCGCGATGTGGAGCTTCGTTCCCGACGAGTATTACGACGAGGCAAAGCAGGTGATGTTCGGCGACGACGACAAATACGCCACGCTGATCGGCCGCATCGACGATTATCATTATAACGTGCAGAACGATATCGTAAACATTCTGAGTTCTGTAATGGAATCCGGCACACCGATCGCCATCTCGGTCGGCTACGGCATCGCCGTGATCCCGGTGACCACCGTGACCGATTCGCAGGGCGACATGCTGATCGATACCAAATACGCTTCCATCGGCGCCACCGCTGCGCCCTTCGGCGGCAAACTGGAGAGCGGCGAACGCCTCTCCCCCGACAGCCAGATCGACGCCTCCACCTGCGCATTTCCGGAATACACATGGTTCGTAAAATACCAGAGCCACAACAACTGGTGCGAACCTTACAAGGCGTTTATTCTTTGGCTTGCACAGTACGACGGGCAGCCCACCGTAACCACGAACGAAGCCTATCCGCAGTTTATGATCTGCGTGAACCACGAATATCTGCGCGCCGTTGAGCCCACGGACGAGCGCGTGAATACAGGGCTTTTGCAGCGGCTTCTCAACCGCCTGATGGAGATGTTCAGAAAGCTGTTCGGAGGGTTATCGATTGAACTCCCGAAATTTGATTTCTGATCGATCGGAACATAGAATAAAAACTACACGGCAGTTCCCGGTAAAAGGAGCTGCCGTGCTTTTCTTTACTGTATAGGTTATATATTCTCTGCTGCCTGCCTTTTGCGTGCGCCGAGGTAATCTTCAAGGATCAGAACGGCGCTTACCGCGTCCACCGTCTGTTTCCGCTTTTTGCCGCGGGTATCGGTGGCGTTCAGCAGTTTATGCGCGCTCATCGTTGAGAGCCGTTCATCCCGCAGCGCTACGGGCAGCCCCGTTGCCGCTTCGAGCACAGGCACGAAATCAAGGATCGCCTGCGCGCGGAACCCGAGGGAGCCGTCCATATTCTTCGGCAGCCCCATAACGATCTGCTGTGCGCCGTATTCCTTTGCAAGCGCCGCCAGTTTTTGCGCGAGCACGGCGTCGCTGCGCTCTGTGATCACCGTGACCGGCGACGCCAGCATTTCGTTTTTATCGCACACGGAAACGCCGGTACGCACGTCGCCGTGGTCAATTCCCATAATGATCATACGTTAATCGCCAACGTAATCGTAATCAATACCGTTGTCGGCAAATTCATCGCCGAAATCATCGTAATAACCGCCCACACAGGCGCTGCAGGTGCCCGGCAGATTATCGATCTTATACCATCCCGTGGAGGTGGACCAGCAGCTGGAGGAAGCCAGCAGGCCGGATCTGGTACAGAAGGAACGGCGAACGGCGTCGGTGCCGTATTCAAATTCTTTATCTTCAAGGTCTTCGTGTACGCGGTTCATAACGGTTTTGAACACCTGTGCCGCGGGATACTGGCCGTAAACAGACGATCTGATCTCTTTGCGCACCTTGAAGCCGACCCACGTGGAGCACACGTAATAGGGCGTGCCGCCTACGATCCATTTATCGAAGTTGCTCGAAGAAGTACCGGTTTTTGCAAACGTGGTAAAGCCGCTCACACCGTAGCCCTTGGCGGTACCGTTTGAATAGGTAACCGGGCACTGCAGAAGGTGGTTCATAACGTCGGCCGTTCCGGGGGAAAGCACCTGTTGGCCCTTCTTTTCGGGCTTTAAGAGCACGTTGCCGTCGGCGTCTTTCACTTCGTAATAGCAGTACGGCGTGTAGTAAAGGCCGCCGTTGCCGAAGGTGACGTATGCCGCGCACATATCAAGCGGTGTCACGCCGCGCCCCATATCGCCGATGGCAAGCGGCGCGTAATCGTTATCGGAATCGATGAGATCGGAAAGATGGAACCGGTCGCGCAGGAAGGAATAGCAGTAGGATGTGCCCATTGCCTGCACCATACGCGCGGGAACCGTATTGAGCGAAGGCGCGATGGCCTGCGCCAGGTTGCGGATATCGTTGATGGAACCTTCAACGCCGCCGTAGTTCGTGGGCCAGGTATCGCCGTTGCCGAGCGTGATACCGTAGTTCGGCAGATAGCTGGACCAGACGAAATAGTTACCTTCAATGGCGGGCGCGTAACAGGACAGAGGCTTGATGGAGGAGCCGGGATTTCGCGGATCGCTCGTGGCGTAACTCAGAACGCGGTTGCCGGTTTTCTCACCGAGCGCGCCTGCGATGCCCATAATGCGGCCCTCATAATCCATAATGACCATGGCGGACTGAATGGCGGGATGCTCTTCGGTATCTTCCTCTTCAGGGAAGGTCTCGCGGTTTACGTAGACCTCATCCATGATCGACTGGATATGTGCATCCATCGCCGAAATGATCGTAAGGCCGCCGTAATACACTTTGCGCCATGCTTCGCTTTCGGTGTATCCGTAAGTAGAGCTCAGATCGCGGATCACGGTATTGATGATATAATCCGTATACCAGCTCTGATACTCGGACGTGGTGGAAGAAACTTCCATCGCCTCTTCATCGTCATCGGAGGTCTCCATTGATTTCTTGCCGACGAATTCAACCTTCTGGCTGATCGCGTCTTCGTATTCTTCATCGGTGATCAGGCCCCACGCGTGCATGTTGTACACGCACTGCTCTGCACGCTCATGGTTGTTTTCGTAATTGAGAATGGGATTGTTCCGTCTCGGCGCCTGGGTGATGGACGCAAGAATCGCGCTCTCCATTACGGTAAGCTCGGATGCGTCTTTGCCGAAATAATACTCGGCGCCGGTCTTGATGCCGTAGCAGCCCTGGTCGAGGTAGATGGTGTTCAGATACGCCTCCATAATCTCATTCTTTGAGAAATGACGTTCCAGCGCGAGGGCGTTTTTGATCTCGCGGTATTTACGGATCAGGGTGCGTTTGTTTTCGCCGGTCAGGTTCTTGATCAGCTGCTGCGTCAGCGTGGAGCCGCCCTGCATATCGCCGCCGGAAACGTCGGAAACGATGGAACGGAGGGTACCCTTCCAGTCCACGCCCTGATGCTCTTTAAAACGACGGTCCTCCAGCGCGATCACGGCCTTCTGCACATAGGGGGAGATCTCGTCCAGCGATGCGATCAGGCGGTTTTCACTGCCGTGCAGACGGGTATCTTCTACCAGATCTCCGTCTTCGTTGTACGCATAGATGATGGTTGTTTTTGCCTGCTGGGAAAGATAATTATCAAGATCGAGATAATCGACGCCGGCAACCTCTTCGTCCACCGTTTTCATATCCCCCCAGGTGATCAGCTTCAGATCGGTAAGCACGGTAAACGCGACCGACCCCGCAGTGATCACACATACGAGGAACAGTATGAGAAACACGGTAAGGATGGCCATACCGACGCCGCTCTTCTTCTTTTTTTTCTTTTTATTTTTTTTGCTCATTGCCGTCTCCTGTATATAGAAGTTCACATTACAGTATAACACATATTTTCATATTTGTTTAGCATAATTTTGAAAAAATTATAAAAAATATAAAAAAGATTTTTGTAAAGAAGTATGAGCAATGACAAACAATTACAAAAGATGGTTCCTGTTTTTGTGCATATTGCTGCTTTGTATTCTGGCTGCCGCATTGGTTGCGCAGCAGCGGCAACCGACGGCGCAGTTTGTGCTCGGTGAATACGACGGGCGTATAGCTGCATTCCGAACCGGCTGCAGCACGCCGATCCAGATCACGGATACGGCGGTAGCTTCCCTGCCCGAAGAGGAAGCGGAGATGCTCCGTAAAGGAATACCAGCCGCCACAGAAGAAGATCTGCAGCGGCTGATCGAAGATTATTGCAGTTAGCAGATGGGTTCGCCTTTGGCGTTGAAGAGCGGGAGTTTCTCGAGATACCTGATATCGTCACGGTCCGCCGCTTCGCCCTCGGCAAGAATGGTAACGTTTGCTACGATCTCGCCGCCGGCCTGTTTCACCAGCTGCTGAATCGCGTAAAGGGATTCGCCGGTGGAAACCACGTCGTCCACCACAAGGATGCGCTTGCCCTTCATCAGGTCTGCGTCCGCTTTATCGAGGTACAGTGTCTGCTCATGGTCGGTGGTGATGGAACGCACTTTTGCCTCGAAGATATCGCTCATATAGAGCTTTACGCCCTTTCTGGCAACCATATACTTTTTATCGCCGTGCTGGCGCGCCATTTCGTGCGCAAGCGGAATGCCCTTTGCCTCTGCCGAGATCAGGTAATCGTATTCAGGCGAAATCTGGAGCAGCGCTTTCGCGCAGGCAACGGTAAGCTCCTGATCGCCGAGGATCACGAACGCGCCGATCATCAGTTCGTCGTTCAGTTTACACAGAGGCAGCTGACGTTTGCACCCTGCAATGGTCATTTCATAAAACATACTGTATTCTCCTTGCTTCTTATTTTTTGATGATATTCAGCTCTACGGTGTGAACGCCGAGGTTTTCGGCTTCCACCGTTACCGTGGCTTTGCCGCTCTTGCCAAGGGTGCGCACCCAGAAGGCGCGGTCGCCGCCCACGAGAGCGAAGTTTTCGGGGCCGATCACCGAAACAGGCCCGTCTACACTAACTTTCACCGCGTTGTTGGCAAAGGGCAGGCGGTTATTGTAGCCGTCCACCGCGAGCAGCTCGATACGGGTGACGTCGTAGGTGTCGTCTTCAACGAGTTCGGTGCAGTCCGCTTTTACGGTAAGAGCGGTTTCGGAAACCGCGGTGCGGGTGATGGACTTCACCAGTTTGCCGTCCTTATACCCGTCGAACCGATAGGTGATCTGCTCGGCGCCCCAGTTGGCGAAATGCTTTGTAACGATGTCGTAGATCTTCTGGAAGCTCATTCTGCCGTGCAGGAAGGCGTATACCACCTCTGCATAATGATGGGGCGGCAGGATAAACCCGTCGGCATTCGCTGCAACCAGCGCGTTCTTCAGCGCTGCGGCGGTTTTCTCATCCAGCCCGTCTTCGGTAACGAGGGCGTCGCCGATGAAATCCACGGGAGAAATGGGCGGATGCGGCAGATGCGGATATCTTTTTTTATCGGGGTAAGCCGTGCTCTTATACTCGCCGTTCTTGAACACCTCTACGTAATCGCAGTTGGTGAACAGATAAGTTCTGCCGATCAGCGCGCCGGGGTACTCGCCCACGTCCATGGCGGAGGAGGACTCCATCACCGGGAATTCGTCCTGCTGCGAGGCGTATACGGCCGCGGCAAGTTTCGGCACGCGGAACATATCGGTAACGCCGTGGTAGCAGATGCGGTCACCGCTGCCGAAATCCTTGTGCGTGTTGTAATCCGCCATGCACCAGCCGGTCGCGCCGGAAATGCGCTTATCGCCGAACGCCTTGTTCTGGACGCGCAGGTGCCTGAGCGCGTGCTCCCGGCGGATCTCCTCGCGGTCG
>JAEEGL014534648.1_pt1 | contig 10741 bp, 8 predicted proteins | sample 9134231 | NCBI WGS metagenome assembly JAEEGL01 (sample SAMN16246548, study PRJNA631951) | gut metagenome | biome: gut microbiome; feature: rumen; material: fiber-attached | host: Bos | place: Iran: Karaj | collected 2018-10 | reverse complement strand
TTGAGAATTATGGGGACCTGATGCAGCAGCCATTTCGAATCACTGTATGCGAGGACAGCCTAAAAACTGTCCTCGTTTTGTTAGTGGTCTATGGACTTGCGGTTGGCGTTTTTCTTTCTACAGATAGGAACTATCGCAGACGGGAAGAACACGGTTCCGCCAAATGGGGAACACCGGAAGCGTTGAACAGGAAGTTTGCGGAGAGAAAAAATACGGACAACAAGATTATGACACAGCATGTCGCTATCAGTATGGACGGCAGAAAGCATCGAAGAAACCTGAACACGCTCGTGATCGGCGGAACGGGAGCAGGAAAAACACGATTTTTTGCCAAGCCCAATCTGATGAACGGAAACTGCTCGTATGTTGTCCTTGACCCAAAGAGAGCCGTTTTTTAGGATAATATGTGCGGAGTCTTTATGAGATAAGGTTTCGCACAATGCCGACATATCGACCAATGTCCGAAAAGCCTTATGAAATAAGGAGTTCCGGACATTTTTACATACTGAGAGAAGAAAGGAGGAAAGCCAGTATGAATGAAAAGATCACAGCGTTATACGAGCGTCTGTCCCGTGATGATGAGCAGCAAGGCGAGTCGAATTCCATTGTCAATCAGAAAAAGTACCTGGAAGACTATGCTAAGGCTAAGGGCTTTAGGAACATTCGACACTTCACGGATGACGGCTATACCGGAACCAACTTCAACCGCCCTGGCTTCACCGCCCTTCTGGATGAGGTGAAGGCCGGTAATGTGGGAACAATCATCATTAAGGATATGTCACGAATCGGCAGAAACTATCTTCAGGTGGGCTACTACACGGAGATACTCTTCCCCGATAAGGATGTTCGTTTCATCGCCGTCAATAATAACATCGACAGCGACAGCCAAACGGAAAACGAGTTCACACCGTTCCTGAATATCATGAACGAGTGGTATGCCAGAGACACCAGCAAGAAGATCAAGGCCATCTTCCGAAACCGAATGGAGCATGGCCTCCGATGCAGCGGAGCCGTCCCCTACGGATATAGGATGGCTGAAGACAAGTCCCTTGTTGTTGATCCGGAGGCCGCCGAAGTCGTGAAGCGTATCTATGCTATGGCTGCGGATGCGAAACCCCTCAGGACCATAGCCGAAGCGCTTTCTGCCGATAAGGTACTGATACCTTCTGCTTATTGGGAACAGAGAGAAGGTATGGTCTCCCGCAATCACCGATATAAGGATCCCTATATCTGGACGAATGCGGCGCTTGTATCCATCCTTGACCGCAAAGAGTATCTCGGTCATACGGTACTGGGAAAGACCGTGCGTGAAAGCTTCAAATCAAAGAAGCGCAGAAAGGCAACTGAGGACGAGCTGCTGTTCTTTCCTGATACGCATGAGGCGATCATCGATCAGGAGACTTGGGACCGCGCCAACAGGCTGAGGAAGCGATCCCCGAAGAAGATATCGAGAGGCCCTTATTTTCATCGTTTGTCCGGCATGGCGTTCTGTGCTGACTGCGGATCGAGACTGACCTATCACGCTCAAAACATGAAGGACTCTGAAGAATGGGATCCCATGTCCGGCGGCTTCCAGTGCAGCAAGTACCGCAATATCTATCACGCCTGCTCTTCGCACTATGTCGGGATCAAGCAGCTCGAAGCTGCTCTTCTGAAAGCCGTTCAGGCCGTTTCTCAATATGTTCTTCAGGATGAGGATGCCTTCATCGGCCAGCTTATGGCACAGTGGGAACTGAAACAGGCGAAGATTTCTGTAGAGGAACAGAACGAGCTGACAGCCGCCAAGAAGCGCATCATAGAGCTTGATAATTTGATTCGAGGCCTCTATGAGAGTCAGATAAGTGGATCCATGCCGGAGCGTCAGGTCCAAAAGCTTATCAGACAGTACGACGAGGAAGAATCCCGGCTTGAGAGCCGTATTTCTGAGATTGAAAGCAAACAGGCAAAGAATGGTCCCAAGAAGGCCGACATTAACCGTTTTGTGGCTCTTGTCAGGAAGTATCAGAACGTCACAGAGCTAACTGATGAGATGCTCTATGAGTTTATTGATAAAGTAGTGGTTCATGCACCGAACGGCGCTCATGGGAATGAACGTCGGCAGCAGTTGGATGTCTATTTCAACTTTATTGGCAACTATCTCCCGCCTATACCGGAGGTCAGCGAAGAAGAACTGGCTGCCATGCGCAAAGCAGAGGAAGAGGCCAAGAAAAAGGCACAAAGGGAACAGAGCCAGAGGGCCACAAAAAGAAGGCAGGAAAAGATCGCTGCTTTGCGGGAGGCCGCCAAGACCGACCCGGAGGCTGCCGCCGAATATGAGGCCTTCCTGGAAAAACGCCGTGAGGCCGGGAAAAGGCACCGTGCAGCGCAGAAAGCCAGACTTGAAGCCGATCCTGAATATCAGGCAGAGCAGGCTGAGAAAGCGGCAAAGAAAGCAGAGCGTGATAAAAGAGCGACCTTCAACAAGATCACGATAGCCGAACTGGAAGTGATCGCTGCAACCGATTCCTTGGCAGCCGAAACTCTTAAGACTCGAAGAGAAAAAGCTGCCGTGAAGAATCGGACCGCGAAAGCAAATCGCAAAGCCCGAATCGCATCTGATCCTGAGTACGCAGCCTTGCAGGCCGAGAAGACTCAGAAACGTAATGAAACAGTCCGAAAGAAACGCGCTGACCTGAAAGAACGTGCCAAGACCGATCCGGAGGCTGCCGCCGAATATGAGACAAAAAGAGCCAGGGAGAGAGCAAACGCGAATCATCACAATGCCGAAAAGAGGGCAAGGATCGCGTCTGATCCGGAATATGCTGCCGAGCAAAAAACCAAAGCCGTTGAAAAAGGCAAACGGCATTATGCCCAGCAGAAGGCCAAATGGGCAGAAATAAGAGAACGAGCCGAACGCGATCCGGAGGCCGCCGCCGAGCTGGCCGCCCATCTTCAGTATCAATCTGAGGCGACCATGAAGAGCCGCCGTAAACTGATTGCCGATGCCGAAACTGATCCAGAGGCTGCCGTAAAACTTCAGGCAAAGAGAGACAGGATCAACGCCTGGACAAAGAACCATTGGGAGGACCTTGTCGCCCAGGCTGAGACTGATCCGGAGGCTGCCGAAAGGTTGGCAGAAATCAGAAAGAAACGAGTCGAGGCCACTCTTCGTTCCAGAGCCAGGCAGCAGGAATTGGCTAAAGATGATCCTGTAATTGCCGCAAAACTCGAAGCCCAGCACCAGCATCACATTGAATACTGCCGCGAATACGGCAAGAAGAGAAAGGCGGCCGGAAAGGAGTCACTGAATGCGTCTGCTTAAGTTTATAGGAAAGATACTGGCCTTCCCGGTTATGCTGATCGTGACGGTCATCCAATGGCTGTTTACCTTCCTGGTCGGCCTGTCATCCGTGATCTTCAATCTGCTGGCAGGCCTGTTTCTGCTGATTGCGGTACTGTCGCTCATCTTCGGACTGGCGACATGGACCGAGGCCTTGAGGCCTGCCCTGGCCGCATTCATCGTCTTTATGATCCCGGTCATCGGACAAGGGATCACCGCCGTAATTGTCGTGATTCGGGAAGGATTATCAGATTTTATCTGGTCGTGACCCGCAAAACTGAATAAGAACCGTATCGGTCGATACAGAACACCTAAGCCGCCCCTCTTATGCAAGAAGGACGGCTTTTCATATGGAGTAATGAAGGGAGAATTTGAAATGGCAAAGCACCGTTTAAACAAGTACGAAAGAGAGACCATCCTGCTGACTTCGGAGGGTGATGACACCTGGGATATCTACACGTTCAACACCGATCTGAAGAACAGGCTGCGTAAATTTGCGGCTCGTCATCCGGAACTCTGCACACTGAACGCTGAAGACAAGGAATTGGGCAGCGTGACCTATACTGTGCAGAAATCCAGAGTGTCGATCCACCTGAACTCACCGCAAAGCGAGGCCAGACGCAAGGCGGCCAGCGAGTATGCAAAAGAACATGGAGTTCACGCGAGTTAAATCGTGGTAGATTATTGAATTTAGTAGTGATTTGTGGTATTATATCTGCACAATTGTTTTTAATCACCACAGGAGGGGTATCTTATGGCCAGACCAAAGAAAAATGGCACCTATCTGAATGTTTGTATAGAAACTCCAATCTATGAAAGGCTTGAGGCTATGTGTGACGACGCCGGACAGAGCAAGACCGTTGCCGTTGAGAGAGCCTTGACCATTTATATTGATGAATATGAAGAGAAGCAGCGTAAGCTGAAAGAACTCGAAAAAGAGGTGTGATATGGCTGCTAAGCAAGTTAAGTCCAGGCAGCGTGTCGCAGATCACGGCGAGGTTTTTACTGCTGAGCGAGAGGTCAAGGCTATGTGCGACCTGGTAAAGCAGGAAACAGAGCGCATTGATTCACGCTTCTTGGAACCAGCCTGCGGAGATGGAAACTTCCTTGCAGAAATCCTTACACGCAAGCTGGCCGTCGTAACGAGAAAATATAGAAAGAGTGCGTATGATTGGGAGCGCTACTCTTTGCTTGCTCTTGGAAGCATCTATGGCATTGATATCCTGGCAGATAATGCGCAGGCATGTCGAGATAGATTATTTGGCATTTGGAATAAAGAATACGTGGCTGTTTGCAAAAATGACTCTAATGATCAGACAAAGGATTCGGCAAGGTATATCCTTTTGCATAATATTGTTTGTGGTAATGCTCTGACGCTTATGCAAGTGGATGAAGAGCAACAGGACACAAAGAACCCAATTGTGTTTTCAGAATGGACATTTCCTTTCAACGATGCACAAATGCACCGTAAGGATTACACAATGGCTGAACTTCTTTCGGCGTCGGAACAGACCGAAGAAATAAAGAAAACAGGTCAGTTATCCTTCTTTGCAGATGAAAATGGCGAGATTGAACCTACTTTTCTGAAGGAATATATCGCTCATTACAGGAGGTTAAGTGAAAATGGCTAACGGATTGTTTGATAATGTTTATAATCCCGATGTTCTAAGCTGTCTGGCAAACCTCTCTAACGACGAGGTATTTACACCTCCGGAAGTGGTTAACAAAATGTTGGACATGCTTCCTCAGGAACTGTTTTGTAATCCTGATACAACTTTCCTCGATCCAGCATGCAAAACAGGAGTCTTTTTGAGGGAGATTGCGAAGAGACTGATAGTAGGACTGGAACCACAGTTTCCAGATTTACAAGAACGAGTTGACCATATTTTTCATAAACAGCTTTATGGAATCGCTATTACGGAGTTAACAAGTTTGCTTTCTAGGCGTGGCTTGTATTGTTCTAAATTTCCCAATAGTGATTTTTCTGTGAGTCTATTTGATGACGCTCAAGGTAATATCAGATATAAGCAGATAAAGCACACATGGAAAGACGGGAAATGCGTGTATTGCGGAACCTCAAGAAAGAGCGTTCTGGGAGCAGATGGGCGTGGTGAAATACTTGAGGCCCATGCATATGAGTTAATCCACGTCATAGATCCAAAGGAGATTTTTAACATGAAATTCGATGTGATTATCAGCAATCCACCTTATCAGCTTTCTACAGCAGGAAGTGTGGAATCTCAAGCAACGCCAATCTACCAAAAATTCATAGGTCAAGCAAAGAAACTGAATCCAAGATATTTGACAATGATAGTTCCTTCCAGATGGATGAATGGAGGATTTGGGTTAGATGCGTTTAGGAGTGAAATGCTTCAAGATAAACGTATTAGGGTCCTCCATGACTATCTAAATGCATCAGATTGTTTTTCTGGTATTTCACTGACTGGTGGAGTTTGCTATTTCTTGTGGGATCGTGATCATGAAGGTATGTGTCAAGTATATACCCACGGCGAGAACCAGAGCACAACAGAATCAACAAGGTATCTGTTAGAACCCGGGTTAGAAACTTTTATTCGTTTCAACGAGGCAATTTCTATCCTGAATAAGGTTAGGGCCAAAAATGAAGGCTCATTCTCTGACATAGTCAGTCAGCGTGACCCGTTTGGACTTAACTATTATGAAAATGGGAAAGAAAGGATGTTCAAGATATTTGATGGGCAAAAAGCTCACAATAAAGTTGCTATATACTCATTTGGATGGCAAAAAAACGGAATCAGCTTTGCTGAGAAGAAGTATATAACTACGAATCAAGACGCGGTTGAAAAGTTTAAGGTATATATTTCGAAAGCAAATGGGGCAGCAAGTAGCAAGGCGCCGTACTCAGTCTTATCAAAGCCGTTTGTGGGTGAACCGAGTTCTATCTGCAATATGACATATTTAATGATAGGACCTTTTGAAGATAGAGGCGAAGCGGAAAACGTGACCGCATATATAACAACAAAGTTTTTCAGATTTTTGGTAAGTCTTCTGAAGAATACACAGAATGCCTACAAAAAGGTCTACACATATGTTCCTATGCAGGACTTTAGTATCAAGTGGACTGACGAAGCTTTGTATAGCAAATATGGCTTAACTGTAGAGGAAATTGAGTTTATCGAGACCATGATAAAGCCGATGGAATTGGGAGGGGATGTAGATGCCGACTGATTTTTTCGTACAACGTCCAGCTATAGAGCCGACAATCTATGTCTATCGCTTTCCGGATGTTCATAAGGGCTATGTTAAAGTCGGATATACAGAAAGGGATGTCCACACCCGCATTAAAGAGCAGCTTGGAGCATCTCACGTTCCGTATGAGCTTCTTTATCAGGAATCGGCCATGTGTGAGGATGGCTCTGTCTTCATGGATCACGATGTCCATGCAATTCTAGAGCGTAAGGGCTTCAAGAAGCTGGACATTGAGGATGACAACGAGTGGTATAACTGCTCCGTAAATGATGTCAAGGCAGCGATTATTGAACTGAAGACAGGGAACCGCACAGAAGCATCCCGTACATGGACATTCAAAATGCGTCCAGAACAACAGCGTGCCGTCATGAGGACGGAGGCTTATTTCAAGGACGCTAAGAAAGCCGATCCTGCCAGATCACCAAAGTTTCTCTGGAATGCCAAGATGCGCTTTGGAAAGACCTTCGCTTCATATGAGCTGGCAAAAAAGATGGGATTTACCAAAGTACTGGTCCTGACTTTCAAGCCAGCGGTTGAGTCCGCATGGCGTGAGGATCTGGTATCTCATGTTGACTTTGAGGGCTGGCAGTTCATTTCCAACAAGGATGCTCATAACCAAGCCATCAATATCGATCAGCAATATGCCAAGGCCAACAAGAAAAAGCCTATCGTGGTTTTTGGTTCCTTCCAGGATCTTCTGGGAACAAACGAGGCTGGCGGTATTAAGGCGAAGAACGAGTTTATTCATTCCACCAACTGGGATCTCGTTATCTTTGACGAATACCATTTTGGCGCATGGCGTGAGAATGCTGCAAGGCTCTTCGATAATCCCGACGAAGAAGCAACGGCTGACTTCGATATGGAGAAATATAAGATCGAAGAAGCTGACAACGCATACAACGAGACCTTCCTTCCGATTACGACCAGCTATTATCTCTTCCTGTCTGGCACACCGTTTCGTGCATTAAACAGCGGTGAATTCATTGAAGAGCAGATTTTCAGCTGGACCTATTCGGATGAGCAGAAAGCAAAAGAAGGCTGGATCGGCTCCGGAAATCCCTATCTGTCTCTTCCAAGAATGGTCATGCTGACTTATCGCATTCCAGACAGCATCCGTCAGATAGCAATGCAAGGCGAGTTCAACGAGTTCGATTTGAACGTGTTCTTCTCAGCAAAGCCGACAGAAAAGAATAAACCGGAGACTTCTCGCTTTGTTTATGAGAACGAAGTACAGAAGTGGCTGGACCTGATCCGTGGTTCCTATCTTCCTTCCAATGTGGACGATTTAAAGCTCGGTCAGGACAAGAGACCTCCGATGCCTTATTCCGATACCCGACTTCTGAATGTGCTGTCCCATACGCTGTGGTTCCTGCCCAATGTGGCCAGTTGCTTTGCCATGAAGAATCTTCTGGATCAGAAGCAGAATGCCTTTTATCATGATTATGCCGTAAATGTCTGCGCCGGAACAAAGGCTGGCATCGGTCTGGACGCTCTGGCTCCTGTGCAGCACAGCATGGGCGATCCGCTGAAGACCAAGACCATCACACTTTCCTGTGGCAAGCTGACCACCGGGGTTACGGTGAAGCCTTGGACCGGAGTGTTCATGCTCCGCAACCTAAAGTCCCCGGAAACTTATTTCCAGACAGCATTCCGTGTTCAGTCACCCTGGACGGTACAGGACGAGGATGGCAAGGACACGATCATGAAGCAGGAGTGCTATGTGTTCGACTTTGCCCTTGACCGCGCTCTGCGTCAAATCTCTGATTATTCATGCCGCCTGGATGTCAACGAGAGTAATCCGGAAAAGAAGGTCGCTGAGTTCATAAACTTCCTTCCGGTTCTTGCTTATGATGGTTCGACCATGCGACAGATATCAGCGCAGGATGTTCTTGATATCGCAATGGCTGGTACTTCCGCAACACTTCTTGCAAGGCGATGGGAATCTGCTCTGTTGGTCAATGTCGATAACGACACGCTTCAGAGGCTGCTCAACAACAAAGAGGCTTTGGATGCTCTTATGAGTATTGAAGGCTTCCGTTCTCTGAACCAGGATATTGAGACTATTATCAACCGTTCTGAGCATGTGAAGAAGGTTAAGAAGGAAGGCGAAGAAAAGCTCACAAAGAAAGAAAAGAAGGAGCTTTCCGACGAAGAGAAAGAATACAAATCCATGCGTAAGCAGATACAGGAAAAGCTCATCAAGTTCGCTACTCGCGTTCCGATTTTCATGTATCTGACTGACTACCGCGAGATGTCTCTAAAGGATGTTATCACGCAGCTGGAACCCGGACTTTTCAAAAAAGTTACAGGTCTCGACGTGAAAGATTTTGAGCTTCTCTGTTCTCTTGGAGTATTTAATGCCAACCTGATGAACCAGGCAATTTTCAGCTTCAAGAGGTACGAAGACAGCAGCCTTGTTTACACCGGAATCGACAGGCATGAAGGCAAAGATGTCGGTGGTTGGGATACTGTCATCAAGAGGTCTGAGTATGAGAAGATGTTCTATAATCAGCAGGTCACTATGACGGTGGAGGATGCAATTCAGAAGCCTGTCGAAGAAGTTATCACAGTCAAGACTGAGCCGACGCAGCCTGTTACATATAAGCCTCCGGTCACAACAACACCGCTGGTAAAGGAAACGCCTTCCGTTCCATATGGTCATGTTTCTCAGCACGGCACATCTCCGATTAATCCGGACAAGACAAGGCCAGTAATAAACACACAAGCCAAGCCACAGGAGAAATTTGTTATGCCGAAGATTTCAGAAGGCATGGTCGTTCTTCATGGCAAGTTCGGGGAAGGTGTTATCCAGAAAGTCTTCGTCAACGAAAAGAAGGTCACCGTTAAGTTCTCTGTTGGTGAAAAGACTTTTATCACAGACGAAAAAAGCGATATGAATGCCTTTAGGAAGGGATTCTTGAAAGTAAAGTGAGGATACAATGGTAGAAACAAAAGAATGCCCAATCTGTAAAAGCAATGCGTCAACTCAACCTGACTATAATAGAGATGTCTCCTTTTTTACTTGTCCAGTCTGTGGACGATTTGAATATGGAGCAGATGACCTTGGCTATTTTGATGAAAATCATCTGACATCATATCTCTTCTACAACGCCTTTCATAATCAGGCGCGTCAGGTTGAGAGAAGGTATCACACATCTCTCAGTAAGGAAAAATGTGATGAATACAAAAGAGGATATGAACAAGGTGACATATCTCACGGACTTCCAGTCCATATGGATACGGAAATCGTTGAAGCGTGGTTCCCAAAGTCGTTTTCCGAACGTGTTGATTATGTACTTCTGTATATCAACGCACATACAGAGCACATGGGTCAACAGATATCGCTCCCTTATCACGGCATGCTGAGCCTGTTGTTCATTGATAGAAAAGAGACAGATTCTTTTACTGGTAAAACCTCCTGGCGCAGTGATGATGAGTGCAAAGAGGAGGCAAAATATCTGTTGGATTATCTATCAGAGAACATGCTAATCACCTATGGTTTTGGAACGACAGAAGAAAAAGCACTTTTCCTTAAACTGTCACCTAAAGGTTATGCAAGGGTTGATGAAATCCAAAAAGCTACATCATATGGCAGAAGCGTTCTCGTTGCTATGAAATTTGGAGATGATACGATTACATTGAGAGAAGCAATCCGAAAAGGCGTTACAGAAGCTGGTTACGTTGCAATCTTCATTGATGAAGTTCAGCACAATGATTTTATTACTCCGGAATTGCTTAAACATATCCGGGACAGTAAGTTCGTCATAGCAGATCTTACTCATCAGAATAACGGCGCATATTTCGAGGAAGGCTATGCCATGGGATTAGGAAAACCGGTTATCCAGCTATGCAAAAAAGGTGTGCAGCTACACTTCGATATTGCTCAGAAAAACACTATAATGTGGGACACAGAAGATGATATTCCGCTTCGATTAACGAACAGAATTAAAGCGACAATTGACTGACAACTACATATTTGAGCAGACTAAAGGCTCTCGACCGTAAAAAGTCGGGAGCTTTTATTATGCCCAAATGCAGGAAGGAGGTGATGACATGGCACGCAGAAAGACGATTGACGAGCTGCGTATTGAACGCGAGAAAGCTGCGCAGGAGCTGAAGTTTAGACAGGAGAACCTGAAAAAGCTGAAGGCCAAGGAAGCCGAGCTGACCCGCAATGCGCGAACCCACCGTCTC
>JAEEGL014194896.1_pt1 | contig 10741 bp, 11 predicted proteins | sample 9134231 | NCBI WGS metagenome assembly JAEEGL01 (sample SAMN16246548, study PRJNA631951) | gut metagenome | biome: gut microbiome; feature: rumen; material: fiber-attached | host: Bos | place: Iran: Karaj | collected 2018-10 | reverse complement strand
TGGCGGCTCAGCCTGTAATCGGAATTGGCGCTTAGGAATGAAAGCCCCGCAAAGGTCACCAGACACAGCAGAACGAAGGCTACAAGGACCGAGGAGGTGCCTATATTCATTCCGCCGTTATTCTTTTTACCCATTTATGATACCTCCGCGCCGATTTGTTTAAACAAATCGTGCGCTTCGGTGTGATCTTTAGATCACGCCGATCCGGTCTGTTCACAGACCGGATAAATTCCTCTTTGCCGATATTTTTAAATATCGTGCGCTTTTCCTTAATAAACTCTTTATTCGGTACTGCCCGTGTATTTGGAGGCCGTCAGGGTATAGATCTCGGAGTCATCCTCCAGTATCCTGACCGATACCGTGACAGTCTGAAGTTTTTTTTCGGGCGTAAGCTCAAGATTTGCCATGTAGGCGCTTTCATCTTCTTTGCCGCAGGGTTCGAAATCCTTATCATAGTAGGCGGTAAGCTGATGCTCTCCGCTTTCAACCGCCATGGGATAGGCTTCAAGGATGCTCTCAATGCTCCCGTCGGTACCCCTTACCACATCGGCAAAGCCCTGGGCTATGATCACTGCGTGGTTTAGTTCCCTGGTCTGCCGGTCGAGAAGGTGGGCGTTGACGAAGGCCTGAACGCATACCGCGCTGGCAACCGAGAAAAACAGGACTATTATTATCATTTCCATCAGGAACAGGGAGGTTCCCGCGTTTTTTCTCTTCATCTGTATTCCGCCCTGCTGTAGTGAGCAACATAAAAATCTATGCTGTTATCATCCACATCCTTTATCATAAATCTGTAGAGCGAGTCATTTATCTGCTCGACGTTGAAGGAATTTATCTCAAGAATGCTCTGCCCGGCGGAATAGATAGGATCGTATTCTGCGGGGGTGGTCAGCTCTTTCAGAGAACCGTTCGATTCATACAGGTAGGTATAGTAGCTTTGATCATTATAGGTCTCGGTAAGCCTGAGCACCGGCCTGTCCCCGTCAAAAACGACCGAAACGCCGTCCTCCGAATCGTGCTGCCTGATCTTTTCGCTTATATAGGCGATGGAGGTACGGGCGTTATAGTTGGTGTCGGCATCGGCAACGATCTTTTTATAGATACGGGCGCCGAAGAGTACAATAAAAAGAGCGGATATCATGAATACCGCAAAAAGCGCCAGTATGAAGAGCATGTCGACTATGGACCTTCCACGTCTTCTGAAATTCAAGCCATACCTCCTTTGCGCCAATCTGTTATAAACAAATTGTGCGCTACTCCGTATACTTCTCTATTATCATAACGCTGGGCATGATGTTTGAGCCGATGGATTCGTAGCTTACTATGTATTTACTGTGGTCATAGGTAAGACCGTAGTGCTCCTCGATATAGCTCAGGGAAGGCGGATACACGCCCTCAACAGCATAGCAGTGGACGATATCCCTGGTCACGGCCTTTTCTAACAGGCTTCTGTCATCGGTAAGCGTGCTGTTTGAAACAGAGTTTATACCAATGATAAAAACGGCGATCACTAACGCAAAGACCAGGATCGAAAGAGTCTGTCCGTTGAATATTCTTTTAAGTGGATCGGGTTTGTTGAATCTGTTTTTCATATTTCCGGTATTAGCGCTTAACGTCTTTCCTTTTAGAATATTCTGCGTGGAACAATCATCCGATACTCGACATTATGCTCATAAGGGGCATCATGACCGAAAGAAGTATCAGGCAGACGATTATCGAAAAGATGATAACGAGGGTAGGCTCCAGAATGGAAATGATATTACCTATCCTGTCATCGATCTCGGTTTCGTAATTCTTTGCTATCTTGGCGAGGGCCTTGTCGACAGCGCCGGATTTTCCACCCACGGAGATCATCCTGGAATAGAGATTGTTAAAGATCTGACTGTCCACAAGGGCATCGGTGAAGGAAAGACCGCCCCTGATCATTTTACGGCATTCGCCGATCTTTGCTTCCACCTCTTTATTGTCGACTATCTTTTCCACCATCTGAAGGCTCTCATCCGGCCCAAGGTTGGTGTTCATGGTCAGAGCCATGCTGCTGGCGAAGCGTCCGGCAGCTATCTTATTATAGAAGCCCTTTGTAAGAGGAAACCGCTGAAGGAACCGTCCGAAGGCCTTTTTTCCGGAATCCGTCTTTGAAAAGATGAAATACAGGACAATGATGAGCAGCAGGAGAGCCATCAGAACCAGGGAATATCTGCTTATGGCATTTCCGAGGTTTAAGAGTCCCTTTGAGAAGCCGCTCATCTCGGAGCCCAGCTGGATGAATACCTGGTTGAATACAGGGAGCACCTTTATGATCAGAACAAGGATGACTATGAACATCATAAATATTATCAGCAGAGGATAAGTAACAGCGTTTTTTATCCCCTGGGCGATGTTTTCCTCCCTGTCATAGTAGTCGGCAAGAGAGTGGGCCACATCGTCGGTCTTACCGCTTCGCTCGCCTATGGCTATCATGTCGAGAGCATATTTGGGAAAGACCCCGGCGCTTTCGAAGGCCTTGGAAAGCGGCTTTCCTTCGTGGAGGGTCTCAAGCATTACCGCCAGGATATTTTTACCTTCGGTGCTGACGGCATCCTCAAGCATGATCTGGATACCGTCGGTGTGATTGAGACCGGCGTCCAGGGTCATGGCAAACTGGTCGAAAAACATACCCAGCTCCCTGTTATTCAGCTCTTTTTGCTTTTTAGCCATGGAATTATACCTCCTGCGCCGATTTGTTTATACAAATCGTGCGCTTCGGAACGATCTTCAGATCGTTCCGATCCGGTCTGTTTTTCAGACCGGATAATTTCCTCTGCGTCGATTTGTTTATTACAAATCGTGCGCTTCGGTGTGATCTTCAGATCACGCCGATCCGGTCTGTTTACAGACCGGATGATTTCCTTAACATCTAATAAACGTATTTTGTAAAATAATTGTCCCCGCTCCCGATAAAGCTTGCAAGGTCGTCGGCATTATCGGTATTGGCAGCAAAGGTGGGGTCCACAAGGGACCAGGTTGTCCCGTCAAAGACTATCATACCCTCAAGCCACCCGGTATCGGGGGTATAGATGCTTATCCAGGCATGGTAGGCGTCCCCCGCATAGCCTATCTCAAGCCGTGAGGGTATGCGCTGGCTCCTGAGCATGGCCGACATCATTGCGGCATAGTCGAAGCAGATCCCCTTCCTGAGGGAAAGAATCTCGTCCACATCGGGGATATAACCGCTTTCAACGGTCTCAGCCTTTTCGTGATCATAGCTGATATTGTCGATAACATACTGATAAACTCTCGCAACCACCTCGAGATCACTGGTGGAGCCTTTGGCAAGGATGGCAGCAAGGGCAACCACCTCGGAATCCGGATTGAAATTCACGTACATGTTCGGGTACAGAAAGGGCCCGTAGGTATTGGTGATATCCACCGTGAAATCAGCGGCAAAGATGGTCGCGTACTGGTTTGCATCGATGTTTTCGTAGACAGTCGAAACATAGGTTCCCGAGCCGGCTGTCAGGGGTATGATCTCGTTTTCCCCGGGAAAAAGATCGTAGGTATAGGTGACCTGACCGTTGCCGGTAAGCTGAAGCTTGGCCCGGTCGCTGTCCCCGAGATAGCTTACCGCGATGTAACCCTCTGAGGCGTTTGAAATATTGATGCTTATCTTTTCATTGCCCAGGATATCATCTCCTTCAAAGGAGGGGATGAGCACTACGGGAGTATTGTCCCGTTCTGTTTCACCGGTTGATGTTATGACGGTTTCTCCTTCCCTTATGGCCCTGGCATTTCCGGAGAAAGCGGAGTCACAGGCGGTAAGAAAAAGAAGCAGAACGAGGGCAGGAAGCGTCAGGAGAGCTTTTTTACCCGGGGCGCAGTATGGTCTGACGGCGCAGACTTTTTTTCCTGAAGAATCTTTATTCAGCACTGAGTATTGCCTGTAAAACCTTTCCGTTCAGATCGGGTATATAGATATTCAAGCTCAGCCCTTCATAGGGGAAGGTAACCTCTCCGGTCTCTTCGTCAACAGAGGTCGGAAATACAAAGGTACCGTCCGGTTTCCTGGCGTAGATATTGTCGTAATCAATATTGCTGCCCTTAAGATACATAACAAAATGATCAGAATAGAGCTGATGATCCGAAACGATTATCTTTTCGATAAAGCCGGAATTCCTGACACTGAAGCCGTTATCCTTAAAGGCCAGGGGAGAGAGCGCTATCAGCACAAGCAAACATAGACTTGCTATTCTTCCGGTCCTGGCAAAAGCCACATTCACGGTGTTAGAGAACACAAGCCTGTCAAAAGGAACAGTATTCGGTTCTTTATTGTTTTCCCTGAGTACGTTCTGAAGAATATCATTGGCGCTCTTCAGATCCATACTGTATTTCTTCCTGCCTATCATGACCTTCCACCCCCTTCCGACAGCTTCCGCGCCAGCTTTTCCCGGCCGGATATCAGATATCGCTTAACTGAGCTTCTTGAAACATTCATCGCGCTTGCGATATCCTCGAGCTTCATATCATTGTAGTATCGCATTACAATGACCTGCTGTTCGTTAAAGGGCAGTTCTGCCACTGATCTTTTTATTGCCTCGGTCTGTTCCTTGTCCTCATAGTTTAATACCGGATCATGGTAGGTATGGTCATCCTTAAGAACCTCCATAAGTTCAGGAGATATTGTTGTATCGTAGCCTGCGTCATTCTTTTTGCTCATGTCATAGCAGACATGGAAGCAGATCTGATTGAGCCAGGCCACGAACAGGGAGGGTTCCTTGATCTTTCTGATATTTTTAAGGGCGGAAACATAGGTTTCCTGCATCGCGTCCTGAGCCAGATATTCGTCCCTTAGATAATGTCCCGCATAGTTATAGATGTGCTTGTATGTAAGGGCATAAAGCTCCGCAAAAGCATCTGAATCATCCGCCTGGGCCCGCATAACCAAGTTACCTATGTAATCATGGTTAAAGTTAGCCATTTACGCTGTCTGGGTCTCCTTATACATTCTTGAAATAAGTTCAGCCATGGTAGAGACTTTTTCCTCCGAATTAAAAGCAAAACTGAAGGAAATCCTGATCGGCACCTCTCCCTGGTCATTGCTTCCGAATTCGTCCCGGATCTCTTTACTGAGATCGTTGACAAAGCTCTGCATCTTAGCAGGGTCACAGTTGTCGATCACGATAAGGAATTCGTTGCCTCCGTTTCTTCCGACAAAGCCGTATTTGTTGCCGGTGAGCTCAAAGACCTTTGAAAATCTGAGGATAGATTCATCGCCGGCCTCCCGCCCCTTCTGTTCATTGATCTGATTAAGATTTGATATGGTTATCAGGGCTCCGGCAGTGTTTGAGATATCCCGGTCTTTGTAGTTATCGATAAGAAGGTCAACGGTGTTTCGGTTGGGAAGCCTTGTGAGCCTGTCAAGATAGGCCTTTTCGTTCAGGGAATGAACGTCCAGGATATTCCTTTCGATCTGGATAAAATCAAAGAAAAGGGAGATCGCGCTGTAGATCATGAAGGCCCACAGGAATATGCATATGGTAAGAAGATTTTTATTTGAATACAGATTGTTTTTGAGCAGAGGATCAAAATGGAGATAACAGAAAAAGGCTACAGCGAATACTATAAGCACTACAAGCTGAACGATCTTAAAAATCTTATATCCTTTAAGACTTCCCTGACCCATGATCCACCCCCGGATGTTATTTGCGGATCGCTCCGCGATCTGCCCGTTATATCAGACTCGCGAATCGCTTACGCGATTTGCTTGTTATACCAGACTCGCGAATTGCTCCGCGATTTGCCCGTTATATTAGACTTGCGAATCGCTTACGCGATTTGCTCGTTATATTAGACTCGCGAATCGCTTACGCGATTTGCTCGTTATCGTAAAGGAAGTCCGGAGGACTTCCTTTACGATACATTATAATTCAACAAACGGGAAAATGGTAGGGATATTTATTTAAACATCATATATTGCATATAGAGACTGCTGAAGTCGGGGTCGGAGGAGAGGGAGATCTCTTCGCCGGATTCCGCAAGCGTCGTAAGGCAGTGGATCGTTTTCTGTTCAGAAGAGTCTTTCTCATTAAGGGCTTTAAGAAAGCGGATGACCCCGTTTAAGGAGGAATTTCCGACAGCCTCTGCCTTGTCGATAAGCTCTCCGGGGATCATTCCGATCCCTGCGGCTTTTTTTACGTCAAGGTAATAGCCGAAGCCTCCCGCGATATAGAGCCTTGAGATGCCGTTATAGTCTGTGCCGAAGCGCTTTAACAGAACCTCGAAGCCTGCCCTTATTGCCGACTTGGCAAGCTGGATCTCCCGGATATCCTTCTGGGTAAGGATGATGCAGCTCTCCTTTTCAGGTTCGTCAGAGGGCATTGACGCAAGGGGGAAGCCGTTATCGAAATATTCCTCATCAAGCATTCCGGTCTCGTCAATAAGCCCGGCGCGCAAAAGCTCCGCCACAGCCTCTATGACGCCGGTGCCGCAGATCCCTGCGGGCGGTTTGTTTCCGATTGTTTGTATATCAACTGTTATTTTATGACTGCTTCCGACCCCTCCCCTATGATCGGCCGTAGTCTCAGCGCCCGGTAAGGAGGGCTTTTCGGAGAGCGAGACCGAGGAGATCGCGCCTGGAATGCTTCCGATGCCGTATTCTATATTGCCGCCTTCAAAGGCAGGACCGGCCGCTGTGGAGGTGACTAAGAGCCTGTCCCTGTTTCCGACCGCCATCTCTCCGTTAGTACCGAGATCGATAAAGGCGCAGGGCTCCGTATTGTTAAAAAGATCAAGGCTGTAAAGGCCCGAGACGATATCGGCTCCCACAAAGACGGAAAAACCTGGAAGAAGATAAAAGGGCAGTTCCCTAAGCTCACTGACCGGGCAGGCGTCTGCCGTATCCTTTATTACATTTCCGAGGCTGTGCTTTTCAAGCTTAAGGGTATGGGCGGTAAAAGGGTATATTCCCAGCCCCTCTGTGGGATAACCCATAAGAAGGTGGAGCATCGTTGTGTTTCCGGCGGCAGCGACGCACTTAAGCCTTTCGGGACCAACCATATGCGCTGAAAGCAGGGCGGATATCCCCCCGGCCAGATCCCTGCAGATGCTTTCGCGAAGAACATGAGCCTTTCCTGCCGATGCGGCCTCGATCCTTGTTATCACGTCGGCCCCGAAACGCCGCTGCCTGTTTACAGCGGTGTGAGTATCGATGATCCTTCCGGTTTTGGGCTCTATAAGGGCTAAGGCCAGGGTGGTGGTTCCGATATCTATGGCGATGGCAAGAGGCTCTTTAGGGTTGGAGTCATTTTCAGAACCGGAAATCGCCTGATCCTCAGAAAAGGCTTTATCCGGCCGGGAATCGATGCTGCCCAGAGCCTTTATATTTTCCTCCTGGGCTCCGATCAGGCTGACCTCACAGGATTCATCAACTATATATCGGCAGGCAAGTTCCCTTCTCATTCCGGATCGTCCGGTCTCTTCCGTATCCTGCAGCAAATCTCCTTTAGCCGGTCCGGTTTCCCTGATAAGGACCGCGCACTTTCCGCAGCGCCCAGCTCCGCCGCAGGGAGCGCTTATATATATTTCGTTTTCCTGAAGGAGTGAGAGCAGATCTGCTCCGGGGACCGCAGAAAATTCGAAGGCGCCTCCGGAAGTGTTTACTTTTACGGTCACGCTTTCCGTCCTGTTGGGACAGCCGGTATCCGGACAGTCCGCGCACCCGTGGGTCAGGTGCATAATGCGCTCGTTTTGTGTTACGGCAAATACCTGGCAGGTGGACTTGACCGGATCGTACATATAACCGGAGGTGATGGAAAGACCGAGGTTCTCCCCCGCGTTTAATGCCTCAAACGCGGTTTTCTGGATCTTCATCGGGACATGGACGGGAGCTTCAAAGCGCTTTGCTATCCCGACATGCCGGGCTCTGCAGATACGTCTGAGCTCCTTAAATACCGGCTTTTCCATTCCAAACAGGGCAGCGGAGGCCATGGCATCGCAGAGAAGCCCCTTTACATATTCCCCCTCCTCAAAGAAGGCAGAGGACATTTCACTGACTTCGGCGCCGACGGTGCTTATCATATAGAGCACGGGATCTCCCTTTGAAAGAAAGCTTCCGGAACCGGCTTCCTTTGCGCCTTCTGCTCCGGTTTCTCCTTCAGAGGATCCTGGATAATCAAAAAACCCCAGGGCGGCCCGGGGCTTTATCGCAGACTGCACCTTTGGCAGCAATTCTTCGAATTCCCTTATAAATTCTTCATAATGCGGGTTATCCCGGTCACAGCTTATCCGGCGAAGGACGTTATCCCTGTCGATCTTTATACTGCTTTTCTCCGGGGTGATAAGCTTTACTTCAGACATTCCGTGATCCCCTTATACCCATGAAAGCGGAAACGGAGCGGGCGATGAAGTCACAGGCTCCCGTTTACGGCTAACTTACGGGTAATCATTATACCTTTTATAATTCTTTAATTCCAGACCTTTTTTTATTTTTGTGGTATGATATGATTGAAGGGGCGAAAGCGCTTCATTGCGTTTTCGGATACATGATATAGTACTTCCAAACAAGCTTAAGCGCTGTATCATGTATCCGAAAAGACGCTAAAGCACCTTTTGACCATCAAAGTTTACCGTAATAATTCCGGGATCTGCGGATACAGTCAGGTTTATCCGCAAATGGTACCGTTTAAGGAGGATTTTATGGCGCGAAATATGTATGAATGGGTGGAGCAGATGATAGGCGCCGGACATAAAAAGGCCCTGCCTGTGCTTTCCTTTCCCGCTGTGCAGAAGCTTGGCATTTCTGTTCGGGAGTTAGTAAAAAACAGTGATAAACAGGCCGAGGGGATGAAGCTTATCGCAGAAAGCTTTGATACCGCGGCAGCTGTCAGCTATATGGATCTTTCCGTGGAGGCGGAGGCCTTCGGCTCCGAGATCCGTTATAGTGAGAATGAGGTGCCCACCGTGGTAGGAAGGATAATAGAGACCATGGAGGAGGCCGAGGCTCTCAGGGCGCCTGAGGTCGGAGCCGGGCGGACGGGCACGAATATAGAGACGATGAAAAAGGTAAAGGAGATCATCACCGACAGGCCTGTCTTTGCGGGAGTTATCGGTCCATTCTCCCTTGCGGGAAGGCTCCTTGACGTGTCAGAGGCCATGATGCTGTGTTTTGATGAGCCTGAGCTGGTGCACGAGGTTCTCGGGAAGGTCACGGACTTTCTTATTTCTTACTGCAAAGCCTATAAGGAAGCCGGCGTAGAGGGTGTGGTGGTGGCCGAGCCCCTTGCGGGTCTTCTTTCGCCTGACCTTGCAGAGGAGTTTTCGGCGGATTATATGCGAAAGCTCGTGGAGGCCGTGCAGGATGAAGGTTTTCTGATAGTGTATCATAACTGCGGTAATTCCGCTCTTCATACAATTGACACCATCGTTAACAACGGATGCCGGATGTTCCACTTCGGAAATGCCGTAAACATGGCGGAAATTATGGAGCATATTCCAAAGAACTGCATTGCAATGGGCAACATAGACCCTGCCACTCAGTTCAGGAACGGTACACCCGAAAGCGTCTACGAGGCGACACGAAAGCTGATCGGGGAGTGCGGAAAATATAATAACTTTGTTATTTCATCCGGCTGTGATATCCCGCCCACTACTCCCTGGGAGAATATCGAAGCCTTCTTTAAGGCAGTGGCGGAAGCATAGCAGAACAGGAGGTATTTTATGGATCTTGAGGCTTTATCCCTGGCAGTGGAAAAGGGCAAGGTAAAGGATGTAAAGGCGCTTGTAAACCAGGCTCTGGAGGAGGGCGTACCGGTAAAACAGATCCTTGACGAGGGGCTGATCGCGCCTATGGGAACAGTTGGGGAGAATTTTCGTCTGAATAAGATATTTATCCCGGAAATGCTGGTCGCGGCAAGGGCCATGTCGGCAGGGGTGAAGATAATAGAGCCGCTGTTCTCGGATTCCGGTATCGAGCCCATAGGAAGGGTGGTCATCGGAACGGTCAAGGGAGATCTTCACGATATCGGAAAGAACCTGGTGTCCATGATGATGAAGGGCGCGGGAATGGAGGTCTATGACGTGGGAATTGACGTTCCCGAGACGACCTTCGTGGAAAAGGCGGAGGAGGTGAATGCCGATATAGTATGCCTTTCCGCTCTTCTGACCACGACAATGCCGGCTATCGGGGATGTGATAAAGGAATTTGAGAAGAGAGGCATCAGGGACAAATATCATGTCATGATAGGAGGAGCCCCGGTTTCTCAGGCCTTTGCGGATGAGGTCGGCGCTGACTGCTATACCGCCAATGCATCGGATGCGGCGGATCACGCTAAGGAATATCTGATGGCTAAAAAAGCGGGATAAATTAGTGTGAACCCTTTTTCCTCTTTGTGTAGTCTTAATTATTGTACGGATATTACTGATTTGTATAAAAATGCTTATACCCGATAACGGTCGTTATCTGAATGGTATAACGCGTGGACACGAATACGCATCAGCTTTGAGGCGGCGGTTTATCCGGCTACACTGCGGAAAGATATTTCTGTATAAGGGGATTACTATGAAATACTTGGGAAATGTTTTAAAGAAGCCGGCACTGTTTTTTTCGCTTTTTGCCGTGATGGTGCTCTCCTTTGCTTTTGCGGCACCGGTTTCTGTTAATGCGGCAATAGGACAGAAAGCCTCCAGGGACATAAGGGAAGAGAATGAGCGGCGTCTCAGGGAGGAAAAGAAGAATGAGGTTTCGAACTATGATCTGGTGGTATTAGAG
>JAEEGL013310630.1_pt1 | contig 10741 bp, 9 predicted proteins | sample 9134231 | NCBI WGS metagenome assembly JAEEGL01 (sample SAMN16246548, study PRJNA631951) | gut metagenome | biome: gut microbiome; feature: rumen; material: fiber-attached | host: Bos | place: Iran: Karaj | collected 2018-10 | reverse complement strand
GGGCTCCTCAGTCTCATCATATCCGTAGTACCAGCGACGGAACATGATATAGGCTGCAGCTCCTGCCGCAAGTAAGAGGATGATCACGATGGTAAGAACAACAATGCCTGCCTGCTTCTTTTTAAGCTTCTTTGCATCTTCCTTGAGAGTCTCCTCAAGTTTCTTCTTAGCCTCTATAACTTCTTTAAGATCGTACTTTGTCCCCTCTGTGTAGTCGTTAAGATACCATACGGTATCGCCGTTTCCGTCAAGGTCGTAGGTTACTTCATAATCCATGTAAACTTCGGGTTCCGGCTCGGGTTCGGGTTCAGGAGTTTCCTGTTCCTCGGGTACTTCGGGTGTGGGCTCATCGCCCTTTATAACAAGCTCCCCGGAAAGAGAGATGTAATCTGAACGGATGTACCCCTGCTTTGCGCCGTAGGTAAGGAAGTACCAGGTCTCGCCTTCTGAAGTTTCCTCATATGCGGTTACGGTCACTTCGGTTCCCTTGGATACGCTGTCAACCACTGCCGTGTTGGTTGAAGGACCTTTTCTTACACGAACATCGCCTGTTGTTTTTGCGGACACTTCGTTAACTTCAACAAGATCGGGGCCGATGATGGGCGTGGGATCCACGGGAGTCGTTGAAACGGAAGTGGAGGTCGACGTTGACGTTGACGTGGATGTTGAAGTTGATGTTTCAGTGGATGTGCTCGTGCTTGTTGCACTGGGAACATCACCCGAAGTGGTAACAAGGTCGGATCTGATATAACCGGTGGTCTTTGAATCAACCCATACCTTATACCATGTGTTTCCTGCCGAATCCGTTACGGTTTCAATGATCTCAAGGGTATCGTTCTTCATTACACCTGCAACGATATCCCCCGATGTACTTGCCGAAGCACGGATGTATGCGCTCTCAACGGAAACCGTTGCCTTGGAATCCGCAAAAGCCGCAAGATTATGAAATGCAAACAGGACTGCAAGCAATGACCCCGCCATTGCGATCGTAATGATTGATCTTAATTTCCTCATGTTCATTCTCCTTTCGACCTTCAAGCCTCATCAATGGCTTTTCCGATGTCCGTTCTCATGTATTTATTCTCAAAGTCCACCCATTTGGTGGCTTCATATGCCTTTGCACGGGCTTCCTTAAGGGTTGCGCCCACAGCGGTCACACCGAGAACACGTCCGCCGTTTGTAACGATACGGCCCTTCTCGTCAAATTTTGTACCCGCATGGAAGCAGTAGTAATCCTCCTTGCCATCAAAGTTTTCAAGGCCCTTTATCTCAAAGCCCTTCTTGTACTCAAGGGGATATCCGTCACTTGCAAGGATAACACAGACAGCCGCATCGTCACCGAACTCAACCGGTGTATCCGCAAGCTTTCCGTCGATACATGCCTCGATGACATCCACAACGTCACTCTTCATTCTTGTAAGAACAACCTGCGCCTCGGGATCTCCGAACCTTGCATTGAATTCAAGTACCTTGGGTCCCTTGGGAGTAAGCATAAGTCCAAAGAAGATGACTCCCTTGAATTCCCTGCCCTCAGCCCTCATGGCATCAACGGTCTTCTGATATATGTTTTCCTTGCAGAATTTATCAACTTCTTCGGTATAGAAGGGGCTGGGTGAGAAATTACCCATTCCGCCGGTGTTAAGACCTTCGTCGTTGTCCTTGGCACGCTTATGATCCTGTGCGGAGGACATGGTCTTTATTGTCTTTCCGTCCACAAAGGAAAGAACGGAAACCTCGCGTCCCGTCATGAATTCCTCAATGACGAGCCTGTTTCCTGCGGAACCGAACTTCTTGTCAAGCATGATCTCCTTGACGCCGTCCTTTGCTTCTTTAAGGGTATTGCAGATAAGAACGCCCTTACCAAGAGCCAGACCGTCAGCCTTCAAAACAATGGGAAGTTCAGCGGTCTCAAGATACTTAAGAGCATCCTCCGCATTGTCAAAGGTCTCATACTCCGCAGTGGGAATACCGTATTTCTTCATAAGATCCTTGGAAAAAGCCTTGCTTCCTTCAAGGATAGCCGCATTGGCTCTGGGGCCGAATACCCTTAAGCCGCGTCTTTCAAAAACATCAACTATGCCGCCGACCAGAGGATCGTCCGGTCCCACCACCGTAAGGTCGATGGCGTTATCCTTTGCAAAATCAGCAAGAGCTTCAAAATCCATTGCACTGATCTTGACAGTGGTTGCGATCTTAGCTATGCCCGCATTTCCGGGAGCACAGAAAAGCTCCGTAACTTTGGGCGATTTCTTTATGGCGGTACATAAAGCATGCTCTCTTCCGCCGCTTCCGATTACCAAAACCTTCATGTTTTCCTTCTCCGTTATCCGATCTTTATCTCCCCGTCAGCGATCCTCTTTATCGTTTCCGGAAGAATGATCCATTCTGCCTGCTCCATAACTCTCTGCTGGAGCACCTTGGGGGTATCCCCCTCTTCCACGTTCACTGCCTTCTGGGCAATGATCTTTCCCGTGTCGATCCCTTCGTCAACGAAATGAACCGTTGCGCCGGTGACCTTAACGCCTCTTTCAAGAACCCCTTCATGCACCTTTAACCCGTAGAATCCGGGTCCGCAAAAAGAAGGGATCAGCGAAGGGTGGATATTTATTATCCTGTTTCTGAAAGTGCTTATTATCTCGCCGGGTATATTTACCAGAAATCCCGCAAGAACAACAAGATCGGGATTGCATTCCTTCATGGAAGCAAGGAGTGCTTTGTTGAATTCCTCCCTGGTCTCAAAATTCTTGGGAGAAACACAGACTGCCTCGGTTCCGTGATCCTTGGCCCTTGTAAGTGCATAAGCACCTGCGTTGTTGCTGATGACCCTGACGATCTGCGCGTTCTTTATTTTTCCTGCCTCAAGAGCATCGTATATGGCTCCGAGATTTGTGCCGCCGCCGGACACGCATACGCATATCTTTAACATACTTCCGCTGCCTTTTCTCCTTCAGCCGTATAACCGATGATATATGCAGTCTCGCCTGCGGATTTAAGTGCTTCGATGGTTGCTTCCGCATCTGCGGGGTCTACGCAGAGAACCATTCCGATTCCCATGTTGAAGGTGTTGTACATCATCTCTTCGGCGATGTCGCCTCTCTTCTGCATCATCTTGAAGATGGCGGGAACGGTGTAGCTGTCCTTCTTGACAACTGCCTTGATCCCCTCGGGAAGCATTCTCGGGATATTCTCATAGAAGCCGCCGCCGGTGATGTGACTGCAGCCCTTGATCTTAATGCCTGCATTCTTAACACTCTTAAGAGCCTTGACATAGATCCTTGTGGGAGTGATCAAAGCTTCTCCGAGAGTGGTTCCAAGCTCCTCATAATATGTGTTTAAGCTCTCCTTGGTCATTTCAAATACGTTACGGACAAGGGAGAAACCGTTTGAATGAACGCCGGATGAAGCGATACCGATAAGTGTATCTCCGGGCTTTATGGTTTCGCCTGTGATGATGTCCTTCTTATCAGCAACACCTACCGCAAAACCTGCAAGATCGTACTCATCCTCGGGCATACGACCGGGCTGCTCCGCAGTCTCTCCGCCGATGCGCGCACATTCGGACTGAACGCATCCTTCCGCAACGCCTGAAACTATGGTTGCGATCTTCTCGGGATAGTTCTTTCCGCATGCTATGTAATCAAGGAAGAACAAGGGCTCTCCGCCTGCGCAGGCAACGTCGTTTACGCACATTGCAACCGCATCTATTCCGATGGTGTCGTGCTTGTCCATTAAGAATGCAAGCTTAACCTTCGTTCCGCATCCGTCGGTTCCCGAAAGAAGTACGGGTTCTTCCATATCCTTTATCTTCTCAAGTGAGAAAGCTCCGGAAAAGCCCCCAAGGCCTCCCAGTACTTCCGGACGCATTGTTCTTTTTACAAACTGCTTCATCAGCTCCACTGACTTGTAGCCTGCTTCGATATCAACGCCTGATTTCTTGTAATCCATGTTCATCCTCCGTTATTTGGTGTATTCCTTGTATCCTGTCTGCTGAAGGCGGGCATCCTTCTTTACGACTCCGTCCTTCATCTTTGCGCTGTAGGCCTTAAGCTTTGTCAAAAGCTCCGGATCCGATACAGCAAGGATCTTGGCTGCAAGAATTCCTGCGTTGGTACCGCCGTTTATGGCTACGGTAGCCACCGGAATTCCGCTTGGCATCTGTACTATGGAATAAAGCGAATCCTTTCCTCCCAGGGAAGTGGTATGCATCGGGATACCGATAACGGGAAGGGGGAAGATCGCTGCGCACATTCCGGGAAGATGAGCTGCCATTCCCGCACCTGCGATAACTACCTTAACTCCTCTGTCTTCGGCCGTCTTTGCATATTCGAAGAACTCCTCCGGTTCACGATGTGCGGAGATTATGCGCATTTCGTAGGAAATGCCGAACTCGTCAAGTATCTCTGCCGCCTTGCTCATTACGGGCATATCGGAATCGCTGCCCATTACGATTGAAACAGTTGCCATTTTTAACATCCTTTCATCATAAGTCTACTTTATGCACCTTCCCTGTCGCAATGTAAGAAAGTGCCAATAAATTCTAAATTCCTGCGTAAAGAATCGCACTGATGAACATAAGATCAAAGATATTGAATCCCAGACCCAGATTTGCAAAGAGATAAAACTTCTCCTGCTCCTGCCTTCCCATTAAAGCAAGTATGATGCCCGCCCCCGAAAAGAGGGTGCACAGAAAGCCCACCGCCCCGAAGGAATTCGGAGCATTTCCCTTAAGTGCGTAGCTTATCAATATGGAAGCGATAAGGGAAACCAGCACTATCATGGAAAGGATAAAGGAAAAGATCCCCAGCTTTGTATGTTCCTTGTCCGAATAGATTATGGAATGTTTCTTCTTCATTATTTAACCGCACCGTACTGTGCGTAATATTCACCTATAGCCTTGTAGATCTCATCGGTAATAACAACACGTCCGCAGACCTCGCGGTTGTGAAGATACTCCTTTACCTCGTCCATTGAAACGATGGCTGCGGTCTCAAAGCCGTAGAGATCCTTTATCTCGTCAAGGGCACTCTTTTCGCCCTTTCCTCTCTCACATCTGTTTAAGGAAACCATAAGTCCCACGATGGTCACATCCGCCTGAGCCTGAATGATGGGGAAGGTCTCCTCGATGGATTTGCCGGAAGTGGTAACGTCCTCGATAATGACTACACGGTCTCCGTCCTTAAGCTTGGAACCAAGTAAGATACCGGTATCTCCGTGATCCTTGACTTCCTTACGGTTGGAGCAGTACCTTATCTCCTTTCCGTAGAGCTTTGAAAATGCGATGACCGTTGCAACCGAAAGGGGAATTCCCTTGTATGCGGGTCCGAAGAGCACATCGAAGTCAAGACCGTATTTATCGTGAATCGCCTTTGCGTAATACTCGCCCAGCTTCATTAACTGTCCGCCGGTAACATATGCTCCCGCATTCATGAAGAAAGGTGACTTTCTTCCGCTCTTTAAGGTGAAATCGCCGAATTTGAGAACATCGGATTCCACCATGAATTCTATAAACTCCTGCTTGTAAGCGTCCATATATATTCCTCCAAACTATCATAAACCACTATATATTGTATCACATTCATTCTTTCAGGCAATACAAAAATGCGGATTATTTCTTATTATTTTATGAAATCCAAAAGGGACCGCAATGCAGTCCCTTTTAACTCATCCCACAGCCGGAACAAAATATTTGTCCGTATAGTGTTCCTTATATCCTGTATCTTCGCCGAATTCGCTCCATCCCGCCTGGATAAGAAGGGATCCGTCCTCTAACTTTCTTACTATGCGGGCACCGATCCTTTCTCCGATCTCCGGATCGTCATAGAAGAAATAAAGCTGTCCCCGAAGCTCGTCATATTCAAGCTCGCAGTCTACAGAGAAGATCATCTCTCCGTTCTGATAGACGGCATATTTGATGACATCGTCCTCGGTTATAAAAAAGTCCTCGGCTCTGTAGGTATATGCTCCGTCATACCGTACGCCTTCGATGTAATAATCCCTCAGGCCCCATGCGGTTCCCCTGATGTTTTCAAGCGAAACGGGTTCTCCCACACCGTCGCAGTTGTCCGCGCTGTCAGCAAAAGGAATATAGTCTGCCGCAAAGGTTAAATAATCGTGGCCGGAAGTAGCCTTTCCAAATTCTTCTTCTGTGATCTCCTCGCTTTGTTCAGTATCATAAGCACCTGTCTCATTGTGGAAATATGCCACATTCTCAAATGCCGCATCGGGTGCGGTGAAGTAGAAATCCGTTGTTGTTACGTTTCCGTGACTGTCGAAGGTTCTGTAGCCGATCTCGTAAGACATGGCTCCCGAGCTTCCGCCGTCTTCAACCCTTCCGTCTTTAAGTACATTCACAAAGCTTCTGTATCCCACATAGAAAAGGCTGTAAAGTTCATATGTGTCGGGATCGAAGGAAGCGATGGCATAGATGCTGTCCTTATATCCTGCGATGAATTCCTTTAATCCGTCGCCGTTTATATCGTAGAAGCAAAATCCGATCTCATTAAGATCGTCAGCCTCAAACCAGTCCGTTTCGGCTCCCATGCAGTAAAAACAATCATGCTCGTATGACATTTTGAAAAAGAGAACGTGGTACGCATCCCTGATAAGAGGATAATACACCCTGTAAAGATCATCATATTCAAACTTTATGGGATCCCAGAGCGGCATATCCGCATAGTCGGGTTCTTCTTCCGAAACCTGACTTTCCTCCTGAGCAGAAGTTTCAGTTGAAACAGATGTTTCCGCTGTCACCTCGGTGGATGTTTTCACTTCCGGCTCCGAAGGCTTCTCGCCTATCGTATACTTGGAGCAGCCCGAAAGGGACAGCATCGTGACCGCAGCAAGAAAAAGTGCCGCAAATCTTCTCCTCATTGTTTTTATTCCTCCCCTTTATCCTCCGCTTTGTAATACTCGTAGCATACGCCGTAACGGTCCGAAGCATAGTACAGCTTCTGGGCAACGAGCATATCGTCATCGGAGATCCTTATGAGGGTAATGGTGTAGTTATTTCCATCCCCCGCATTATCAATATAAATATCCATACTGCCGTTGAAATCGTAATAGAAATACTGGATACCCTTCTTATCCGCCAGCACCTCTCCTGCCGATTCGCAATGATAATCCACAGTCTCATTGTCATTGAAGGTAAGGGTCTGGTATTTCCCTTCATCGGCGGCATTGATGGTTTCATCATCAACTACGTAATGATCGAGAACCCATGTGTTCTTTCCAAGAGCCGCAGGATCCACTCCGGAATCGGTTCCTCCGAAAAGATCGGCAAATCCGATCAAAGAAGTGAATTCGGAAGAAAGGTCCATGGCTTCATGGGACACACTGTTTTCATAATCCTCCTCGGTCATCACCTCAGCCTTTGTCACATCCGACATTCCGGTTTTATCATGATAATATGCCAATTCATCAGAGCCTTCGGAAGCTTCGGTGAAATAGAAATCCACCAGTTCGGCTCCACCCTTGCCGTCAAGCTTATAGAAACCTGTGGACTGACTGGCAGCACCGGAAGATCCGCCGTAACAGATGGTACCGTCCTCGCATATGTCAAGGAATGCCCTGTATCCTGCCCCAAAGATCACGGAAGGCTTTTCTTCTTCATCATATCCGCACAGCGCATAATTAACGTCCTCAGAACCGATGATCAGTTCCTTCGTTCCGTTCTTATCTACATCAAGATAGCAGTATCCCACCATAGACTTGACCTCAAGGTCGGGCATATACATGGCTTCGCTCAAAAGTCCGCCGAAGCCGTCATGCATGGTAGTCATACCGAAGAAAAGGCAGTTGTATGCATCTCTGAAAAGAGGCATATAGATTTCAAACAGTTCTTTTTCCGAATGGGGGTCTTCATCTGTAGTGTCAACAACCTCGGGTGTCGGCTCTTCTTCCGACACTTCCGGTTCCTCCGAAATGGATACGGATGTATCTGAGGTTTCGGAAACCTCAGATACTGAAGTGAGTACCTCTGAAATTGAAAGTTCGGGCACGGATACATCATCACTGCATGCGCAGAGTGAAAGTACCATAGCCATACATATCATAACCGAAAAGATCTTTTTCATATCATTCTCCATAAATAAGCAAAAACAAAAAAATAATAGATGTTACAAATATATTATTTTATTGATATTTTTGCAACCCGCCCCAAAAGAAAGAGCCCCGAAGGGCTCTCTTTTATCATTCTATACAGTTAGAAAATGCTGTTAAGATCGGCTTTCATATCCAAAACCGCCTGTCTCGAAGCATCCGCGAAACCCTCTTCAGTGAAGGAGGCGTATTGTTCCTGCTTGTATGCTGCGATGATCCCCCTTGAGGAATTGACAATGGCTCCAAGTCCGTCTTCGTTGAAGAAGGCCTTAAGATCACTGCCTTTACCGCCCTGAGCACCGTAGCCCGGCACAAGAATATATGCCTTAGGCATAACCTTTCTTAACGCCGCGCCCATTTCAGGATAAGTTGCTCCCACAACCGCACCAACGTAACTGTATGAATCACCCATCAGATCTTCGCCCCAGGCGTTTACCTTTTCAGCCACATGTTCGTACAGGGGCTTTCCGTCGATAAGGCGGTCCTGGAATTCGCCGGAGCTTGGATTCGAAGTTTTTACAAGGATAAATATTCCCTTTTTCTCTTTCCTGCAGACATCAATAAAAGGCTTAATCCCGTCAGACCCGAGATAAGGATTAACAGTCGCAAAATCTTCCCCAAAACCTTCATATAATGTTCCTCCTATGTCCTGTGATGATAAATGACCAACGGCATATGCCTCGCTGGTGGAGCCGATGTCTCCTCTCTTGATATCTCCGATAACAACAAGGCCTTTTTCCTTGCAGTAGTCAACGGTCTTCTTAAAGGCGATCACACCTTCCACACCGAACTGCTCGTACATTGCTATCTGGGGCTTTACGGCAGGAACAAGGTCGTATACCGCATCAACGATCTTCTTGTTGAATTCAAGGATCGCCTCGCTTGCGCCCTTTAAATTTGCTCCGTATTCCTTAAAAGCTTTGTTCTTGATATGTTCCGGAACAAATTTAAGCATCGGGTCCAGTCCCACAACAATGGGGGCCTGCTTCTTTTGAATCTCACTAACAAGTTTATTAATCATGATCACTCCGTATTATTATATTCGCAGAGCCGGGTTAAGGGCCCGGCTCCGCGAACTGTATATTAAACATTCACTCCCTTGCAGCTTTCTGCGTAACGCTTGATGTTGGAAGCGTTAACGTATTTCTTTGCTGCACCGTCTTCAATGACAACAAGTGTGGGTGCCTGCATAACACCGTACTTCTCAACAAGCTCGGCGTTCTCCTCGGCATCGATGAGGATGTAGTCCGTTCCCTGTAAGCTTTCCTTGGCTATCTTACAGTTGGGGCAGGTCTTTGTGGTAAAGAGATATTTCATATTCTTTGCCGCATTCTGATCGAAGGTCACATCGTTTTCTTCTTCCGAAAGGGTTACAACCGTTGAAACGGGTCTCTTTAAAGAAGAATTCTCGATATCGTAATTTACGCGGTTTGCATACTCCTGAGCCTTACCGTCGTTCCAGTTCTTAACGGGACGATAGTAACCGGTGATTCGGCTGTAGATCTCGGTCTCGGCTCCGCAAATAGGACAGGTGTGCTTCTCTCCGGCAAGATATCCGTGAGTCTTGCAGATTGAGTAAGTCGGAGAAAGTGTGTAGTAAGGAAGCCTGTAGTTCGTTGCGATGGTCTTGATAAGATCTGCTGCTGCCTTCCAGTCGGGAAGCTTCTCACCCAGGAATGCATGGAATACGGTTCCGGATGTATAAAGAGTCTGGAGTTCGTCCTGAATATCAAGTGCATCAAAGATATCCGAAGTGTAATCAACGGGTAAGTGTGATGAGTTGGTATAGTAAGGGGTATCTCCGGGCTTGCCTGCGGTCTTGATGGCGGGCCATCTCTTACGGTCATGCTTTGCAAGACGGTAAGTTGTGCTCTCTGCGGGAGTTGCCTCCAGGTTGTAAAGGTCTCCGTACTGCTGCTGGTAATCCGCAAGACGGTTTCTCATGTGATTGAGTACCTTCTTGGTGAATTCCTGAGTTCTGGGATCGGTCATGTCTGCGCGAAGCCAGTTTGCGTTAAGACCGACTTCGTTCATTCCGATAAGACCGATGGTGGAGAAGTGGTTATCGAAGGTTCCGAGGTATCTCTTTGTATAAGGATAAAGTCCCTCATCAAGAAGCTTTGTGATAACTCCTCTCTTAACCTTTAAGGAACGGGCTGCGATATCCATGAGCCTGTTGAGTCTCTTAAAGAACTCGTCCTCATTTGCGGAAAGGTATGCGATCCTGGGCATGTTGATGGTAACAACACCGACACTTCCGGTGGATTCGCCCGATCCGAAGAAGCCGCCGGTCTTCTTTCTTAATTCACGAAGATCCAGTCTTAAGCGGCAGCACATGGAACGTACATCGCTGGGTTCCATATCGGAGTTGATATAGTTTGAAAAATAAGGTGTACCGTATTTTGAGGTCATTTCAAAGAGAAGTCTGTTGTTCTCAGTGTCTGACCAGTCGAAATCTCTGGTAATGGAATAGGTGGGGATGGGATACTGGAAGCCGCGTCCGTTTGCGTCTCCTTCAACCATGGTCTCGATGAAGGCCTTGTTGATCATATCCATTTCCTTCTTACAATCCTTGTAGCAGAAGTCCTGAGGCTGTCCGCCTACGATACAGGGAAGCTCCGCAAGGTCGGCGGGAACCGTCCAG
>JAEEGL011706026.1_pt1 | contig 10741 bp, 7 predicted proteins | sample 9134231 | NCBI WGS metagenome assembly JAEEGL01 (sample SAMN16246548, study PRJNA631951) | gut metagenome | biome: gut microbiome; feature: rumen; material: fiber-attached | host: Bos | place: Iran: Karaj | collected 2018-10 | reverse complement strand
GAGGGTGATGCCGTCGTCGTCGATCAGGTCCTGCCGCACGCGGCCGACCCAGACCAGGTCCTGGTCGGTGGTATCCAGCGGGGTGGGGTAGCAGCGGCCTTCGTAATCCTCGATCAGCCGCACGCCCGGGAACGCTGCGATGGCCGCCTTCGCGTCCTCAACGGATACTTTCTCTTCCGTCCGCAGCGTCAGGGCAATCGAATGCGAGCGCCGGACCGGGACGCGGACACAGGTGCAGTTGACCTTCAGGTCGGGCGCATGCAGGATGCGGCGGCCTTCGTTCTGCATCTTCATCTCTTCCTTCGTATAATCGTTGCCGTAGGGCGCGTCGATGAAGGGGATGACATTCATGGCGATCTGCGCGGCAAAGGTCTTGACCACGGGCTTTTCGCCCTTCGCCAGTGCGGCGATCTGATCGTCCAGTTCCTTCATGCCCGCCTGGCCCGCGCCGGATGCCGCCTGATAGGTGCAGGCATTGATGCTCTTGATTTTCGAGAGCTTCTGAATGCCGGCGACGGCCATCAGCGCGATGATGGTGCAGCAGTTCGGGTTTGCGATGATACCCTGGTGCTTCAGCGCGTCGGCGCCGTTGATTTCGGGTACCACCAGCGGGACGTCCGGTTCGAGACGGAACGCCGAGCTGTTGTCGATGTAGACCGCGCCGCTCTTTTTGATGGCGGGGGCAAAGCGGCGGCTCATGTCGTTCTCAACCGCACCCAGGACATAGTCCAGGCCCTCAAAGGCCTCGTCGGTCGCCTCCTGAATGACCACTTCCCGCCCCTGGAAGGGCAGCTTTTCGCCGGCGCTGCGGGCGCTGGCCAGCAGGCGCAGCTCGCTGACGGGGATCTGATACTCCTCCAGAACCTTTCTCATTTCGCAGCCGACGGCGCCCGTCGCTCCGAGAATACCGATTTTACAGCTTTTCATGTCTAATTTCCTCCTGTTTGAACTTATATGATCGACATGTCAGTCGAAACTGCAGGACTTACCCAAATTCTTAATGCCCGAATTCAGCTTTCTGCATTTGCGCGGAAAACAGGCGGATACCCCGCTCCGACGATTCATCGCCGCGCATGTTTGTCTGGATGCAGGCAGGTCCTGCAAGTCCGACTGCTCTATTATCAATAATGCTTAGCGTTTTTTATCCTGCGAAGCTGGAATACAGCACCCGGATTGCCTTTTCGTACTGCTCGTTCTCGACGCCGACGGTGATGGCCAGCTCGTCCGCCCCCTGGGCGATGGTCCGGATATTGATGCCCTCGTCGCCAAGTGCCCGGAACAGACGCCCCGAAACACCCGGCTGGCTGCTCATCTTGCGGCCGACGGCCGAGACCATAGCAATGTTCTCGCGGATTTCAACCTCATCCGGCCGGCAGTTTTTCTTGATTTCGGCGATGATGTCATAGACCGCATCGCCCAGCACGCCGGTCGGAGAGACCAGGGCAAAGGAATCGAGACCCAGGGTAATATGTTCGACCGGGACATCGTAACGGTCATAGATCTCCAGTGCCTGCCGCAGGCTGTGGCTGAGCTTCATGGCACGCTTGTACACGGTCACAATCGTGAAATTCTTGCGTCCGGCGATGCCGGTGATAAAGCGTTCGCTCTGCTCATCCTCGCTGACCGACTCGACAATCATCGTGCCGTGGTCTAGGGGCCGGTTGGTATTGCGGATGTTCAGGGGGATGCCGCGCTCCTTGACCGGCTGTACCGATTCTTCATGCAGGACTGATGCTCCCATGTAGGCAAGCTCGCGCAGCTCGGCAAAGGTGATTTTCTCGATCGGCGCGGGATTGTCGACAATGCGGGGGTCGGCCATCAGGATGCCCGAGACGTCCGTCCAGTTTTCGTAGACATCGGCATTCACGGCCGCCGCCGCAATGGCACCGGTAATGTCGCTGCCGCCGCGGGACATGACGCGCAGCCGGCCGGTGGGCAGCTGGCCGTAAAAGCCAGGAATGACAATCCGGCCGTGCCGCTCAAGCGCCTCGGCGATGGCAGCGTCGGTAGTCTCGCGGTCAAGCGTGCCGTCAAGGGCAAAAAAGATGCAGTCGGCCGCATCCACAAAGGCATAGCCCAGATACGCCGCCATAAGTCTTGCCGTAAAGTATTCCCCGCGCGAAACGATTTCGTCCACCGAGGTATCCTTATTCAGCTTCCGATGGAATTTACCAAGCTCCGCAGCGATGTCCACGGGGATATCCAGCTCATCCCGGATGGCGGTCAGCCGGTCTTCCACGGTTTTCAGGATCTCGTCGCACGAGACCCCGTAGGTCAGGTGTGCGTGGATCAGATACAGCAGGTCGGTCAGCTTATGATCGTCGCCGCTGCGTTTGCCGGCGGCCGAAATGACCACCACGCGCCGGCTTTCATCCTGCAGGACAATATCGCGAACTTTCCGGAACTGCTCGGCGCCGGCCACGGACGAGCCGCCGAATTTGGCAACCTTCAGCATCAGAATGCCTCCCGCAGGGCGGCGAAGAAGACAGCGTGGCCTTCTTTGCGCAGTTTTGCGGCGGTCTCATGCATATTCTTGACGCTGAGCGCTTCCGTGACGATCCGCAGGATGCCGTTTTCCCCGGACAGCACTTCAGCCGCAGGCAGACTGCCCGCGCAGGCGGCGGGAAGCCGTACATAATAGGCATGGCACTCGGCGCTGTTGTCGGCCGCTCCGTTTGCGAGATTCTCGGGGAACATCCCCTTCTCTCCCTCGGCAATGCCGCTCAGATCGCGCAGCACGGCGGATGCCGTCGGCCAGCGGCCGGCGCCTTGTCCGATCATGGCGATGGATCCGGCGTTTTTGCCCTCGTAGCGGGCCATGTTGAAGTTCTTCAGTACGGCGCACTCGGCATCCGAGGCCGCGAGCAGCACCGGCTCGACATAGGCAGCCACGCGTCCGTCGGACGCCCGGCTGCCCGAGGCGATCAGGCGGCAGGTTTTTCCGCGGGCCATGAAGTCCTTCACATCGGCGGCGCTGAGGCTGTCGATCCCTTCGTTCAGGAGGCCTTCCTGCGGCAGAACGCCCCAGGCCACGGCGCAGGCCAGCATGATCTTGCGCAGGGCATCCAGACCCGTAACATCGGCCGTGGGATCCGCCTCGGCATAGCCGAGCTGCTGTGCCTGCTCCAGGGCCTCAGCATAGTCCATGCCGGTGCTCTGCATCTGATCAAGCATGAAGTTGGTGGTGCCGTTCAGAATCCCGCCGACCGATAGAATCTCGTCAGTCTTCACCGCGCGGGCCAGATTGTGCAGGAAAGGCACGCCGCCGCCGCAGGCCGCACTGAACAGGAAGCAGACGCCTTCTTCCTGTGCCGCCCGGAAAAGCTCGACCCCCTTTGCTGCCACCAATGCTTTGTTAGAGGTGACAAAGTGTTTGCCTGCCCGGATCGCCGCCATCGCGTAGGTAAAGGCCGGCTCCACGCCGCCCATGACCTCTGCAACCGCGCCAACGGAGGCATCGCCGGTAATGTCGGCGATATCGCAGACCTTGAACTCGGCATCCTTCTTCCCCGGACGCACCAGCACCGGGCCGGCTTCGAGGCCTTCAGCGGACTGAAGCATCCCATATACACCGACACCGACTGTGCCGTAACCCAAAACCGCAACTTTCACAAAAATGTTCCTCCTGCCTTCTTGATGTTTGTGATAGAAAGACACTTGTTTTTTTACGGGGGACAGTGTATCATAGTCCTGCCGGAAAAACAAGCGTTGATTGAGCCTCTCCGGAAGAATTGGAGATTTTGAACAATGCTCTCGAATTATCTGATTGTCCATAAAAGCATTTTGCCCGAATACTACGAAAAGGTCCTCGCCTGCCGCCGTCTGATGGAAAGCGGCAAGGTGCGCGAGGTCAGCCAGGCTGTCCGCCAGGTGGGTATTTCGCGCAGTACCTATTATAAATATAAGGATTTTATTTTTGAGCCTTCGGATCTGACCGGCTCGCGCAAGGCCGTCTATTCGATGATGCTCGACCACGAACCGGGAGTGCTCTCGGGGCTGCTGGCTCTGCTTTCCGAGATCGGCGCCAGCGTCCTGACCATTACGCAGAGCCTTCCCATCCACAACAAGGCCAGCGTCACCGTCTCGATCGATATCACGGACGTAACCGAAAGCGCCGACGTCCTGGCGGCCCGGCTGTCGGCCCTCCCGGGGCTTGACAACCTGAAGCTGATCGCAATAGAATAGACGCCAATCATAAAAGTTGTAAGACGGGAGAATTTGAAACACAATGGGACTGAGTGATTTTTGGAAGAACAGGAACAGCCGCGGTTTGAACGCGGAGGAGGCGTCCGCAGGCAAAGAGGGCGCCATTTTCCGCTCTACGAGAGGCGGAGAGGCGGTTACGGCGCCCGAAGCCGTGCTGCGCGGGCTGGCACCTGACGGCGGCCTTTATGCCGATCCCGGAATCGCGGACCGGCCTTTCGACGTACAGGGATGCCTGGCGCTTCCGCCCCTGGGGCAGGCGGAAAAAATCCTTTCGCATCTGCTGCCGGGCTTCCCGGACATGGGGAAGCTGGTGAAAAACGCCTATGAGGGTCGCTTTGCATCGGAGGAGCTGACCCCGCTGGTGCCGGCAGGCAATCTGTATGTGCTCGAACTGTTCCACGGGCCGACGGCAGCCTTTAAGGATGTTGCCCTGTGCATGCTGCCGCAGCTGATGACTGCGGCCAGGGACCTCACGGGCATGCGCGAGAAGACCGTGATCCTCACGGCCACCTCGGGCGACACCGGAAAAGCCGCGCTCGAGGGTTTCCACGACGTGCCGGGGACCGGCATTATCGTCTTCTTCCCGCATCAGGGTGTTTCGAAGGTGCAGGAGCTGCAGATGCTGACGCAGGAGGGCGCAAACGTTGCCGTCTGCGCGGTGAAGGGGAACTTCGACGACTGCCAGAGCGCGGTCAAGTCGGTCTTCTCGTCCTTCCCGGACGGAAAGGCGGCGCCGGGGGTCTGCCTGTCGTCGGCCAATTCCATCAACATCGGCCGGTTGGCGCCGCAGGTGGTCTACTATTTTCTCGCCTATGCCTCGTTGATGCGGCAGGGCAGGGTTGCCTACGGCGATCCGGTCGACTATGTCGTGCCGACCGGCAACTTCGGTGATATTCTGGCCGGCTGGTACGCCAAACAGCTGGGGCTGCCGGTCGGGAGGCTGGTCTGTGCCTCAAACGCGAACCGGGTTCTGACCGACTTCATCGAAACCGGGCTGTATGACCGGCGCCGGAGTTTTTATAAAACCAGCTCTCCTTCGATGGACATCCTGGTCTCGTCAAACCTCGAGAGGCTGCTGTATTATGCGGCGGACTGCGATGCGCAGAATGTGAAGAACAACATGCTGCGCCTGCAGAGCTCGGGTTATTATAAAATCTCCGCCGGCGAACTGAAGCGGATCAGAAACGACTTTTCGGCTTACTGCTGTGACGAGGCTGAGACCGCCGCGTCCATCCGCCGCTGCTTCGGGCAGACCGGCTATCTGCCGGATCCCCATACCGCCGTCGCGCTGCATGCGGCTGCGCGCTACCGCGAAAAGGAGGGGTCTTCCGCCCCTCTGGTCGTGCTGTCGACGGCATCGCCCTTCAAGTTCCCCGCGGCCGTGCTCTCTGCGTTGGGCAAGCCGAGCGAAGGCGACGCCTTCGCGCTGATGGACCAGCTCTCCCGCCTGACGGGTCTAGACGTCCCGCCGGCCCTCGCAGACCTGCGCGAAAAAGAAATCCTGCATCACGACGTGATCGAAAAAACAGACATCTCGGACTATGTGAAAGAGAAGCTCGGCAGTCTGTAACCGCATACTCATCAAAAATCGCGGCACCCTGTTTCAGGGTGCCGTTTTGTCGCTTGTGAGGGCCTCTGTCGCCTCCGGCGTTTCCGCCCCCGCGCCGCCGCTTCCCGGATGCCCGGAAGAGGCCGCCGCGTTCCGCGCTTCCGCTTCTTTTCGCTCAGGTTCGAAGGGGTCGCAGACCGCCGCATAGCCCAGAGCGGTTTCGGCTTCCAGTTCCTCTTCGTTGCGGTAGAAATAGCTCGCGATTGCCTGACCGCTCATCTGTTCCAGCCAGTAGCTCAGCTTGTATTCCATCTCGGGGTCGCAGAGCCACTCCTTCCCGTCCTCATCCAGGATAACGACCCAGCCGTGTGGGTCCTCCATCGCGCTGAACAGTCCGCCGACGGCATAGGCCTGATAGCCCAGTCCGCGGGCCAGAGCGGTAAACTCAGCCGCAAAATAATAACAGTTGCCGTGAGTGTCTTCGATGGCCTTGGCGGCAATCGGAATCATCCAGCCGTCCTCGCCGTGGGCCGGTTCATAGGTCATCTCGTGGTTTGCCCAGCCGACATATTCGATATGATCGCGCGTATAGTCGTATACGGCCCGCAGCTTTTCAAACCGCGTCATGCTGTCATCGGTATTCCGCTTGATCACATCGGCCACCAGAATATCCAGTTCTTTCGAACCGCTGGTATACCGGCCGTCCTCGCCGAAATACAGCACGCCGATCCAGCAGTCGGTCTTCAGATTCCCATCTTCATCGATGGCGTACAGATAGCCTTTGTCCCAAATAAAGCCGTCCTGCGCCTCATCCAGGCGCTGTTTGCGGGCTTCTTCTTCCGGATCCGGGGTCGGCGCCGGGGTCGGGGTTGGAATCGGCGTCGGTACCGGTGTCGGAACCGGGCTCGGCGCGGCAGGAGGATCCGACCGGCTCTGCAGCAGGCTGCAGCCGCTCAGAAGACACACGGCCAGCACCAGACACAGGATCTGCAGCGGATGTTTTTGTCTTGTATGAACTCTCATTCTTTGCCTTATTAACCTGCAGACGGATAGTTTTTCCGCCTGTCCTTACAGTTCCGGATAGAGCGGGCAGCGGCTGCAGATTTCGAGAACCTGTTCCTTTACTTCGGGCACAGCCTCTTCACCTTCGCGGACCAGCCGGCCGATCAGGCGGCCGATCAGGGCCATGTCATCCTCGTTCATGCCGCGTGTCGTGCAGGCCGGCGAGCCGAAGCGCACACCGCTGGTCTGTTTGACGGGAAGCGGATCGAAGGGGATGGCGTTCTTGTTGGCGGTGATATTCGCCGCATCCAGCAGGTGCTGGACCTCGGCGCCGGTCCTGCCCAGTACCGAAACGTCCGCCAGCATCAGATGGTTGTCGGTTCCGCCGGTGACCAGGCGGATGCCTTCGTTCTGCAGCGAGGCGGCCAGGGCGGCGGCGTTTTTCACGACCTGCTCCTGATACGTCCGAAACTCCGGACGCAGCGCCTCGTTCAGGGCAACGGCCTTGGCGGCGATGACATGCATCAGCGGGCCGCCCTGGGTGCCGGGAAAGACTGCGCTGTCAATCTTTTTGGCCAGCTCTTCCTTACAGAGAATCAGCGCACCGCGCGGGCCGCGCATGGTCTTGTGCGTGGTGGTGGTGACGACATGGGCATAGGGCACCGGGCTCGGATGCACGCCGCCGGCGATCAGGCCGGCGACATGGGCGATGTCGACCATCAGGTATGCGCCGACCGAATCGGCGATCTCCCGCATGCGCTTAAAATCGATAAAGCGGGGATAGGCGCTGGCGCCTGCGATGATCAGCTTCGGACGTACCTGCTCAGCCTTTTCGGCCACAGCGTCATAGTCGATCCGCTCGGTCTCGCGGCTGACGCCGTAGGACTCGGCATGGTAATACTTGCCGGATACGGAAGCCTTTGACCCATGGGTCAGGTGTCCGCCATCCGCAAGACTCATGCCCAGAATCGTATCGCCCGGCTGCAGCAGCGCGACATACACGGCAATGTTGGCCTGTGAGCCGGCATGGGGCTGCACGTTCACGTGCTCGGCACCGTAGATGCGCTTGGCGCGGTCGATGGCTATCCGCTCGACTTCGTCAACAAAGTCGCAGCCACCGTAATAGCGGGCACCGGGATAGCCCTCGGCGTATTTGTTCGTCAGATGGCTGCCCATGGCCTCCATCACCGCTTCGCTGACAAAGTTCTCTGATGCAATGAGCTCGATATGGTCGCGCTGACGCTGCAGTTCGCGCATCATGGACGCATAGACCTCGGGGTCGCGGCTCCGGATGTTGTCATAATTCATGGGCAGATGCCTCCCTGGTGTATTTGATAGGCCGCGGATCTTCCGGTTCATTCCCCCGCCGCCGTTCAAAATCGGCGTGTTGTCGGGGGCAGGCGGGAGAAACACGTGCGCAGGGTATTATACCTTGTTTCCCCGGGCCTGACAATGGTGATATTCAACGAATATTCCTTGCCCCGGAGGGAAAAAGATGGTACAATCCGTGTATGATTTTCCTGACAGAGGTGTGAAGATGAAAAAGCTTCTGAAAGTACTGCTTATCCTGCTGCTGGTTGCGGTTCTGCTGGTCGGCGGCTTCCTGGGTTTTCTGACCGCGACCGAGTATAAGCCCAAAGATGTGGAAACAATTGAAATCAAGGGTTCGGGATCCGGCCCCGTTCCCGCCGAAAACCTCAGCCTGATCAGCTGGAATATTGGCTATGCCGGTCTCGGCGCCGGGGAGGATTTCTTCATGGACGGCGGAACGCGCGCGCGTCCCGACAGCAGGGAGACCCTGAACGGCTATCTGGACGGCATCGACCGCAGTCTCCGGGCGGACCGCCCCGCTGACCTCATCCTGTTGCAGGAAGTCGACGCGAAATCCTCGCGAACCTTCAAAATCGACGAGACCGCGGTTCTGTCACAGGGGGCGTCGGCGTTTGCGCAGAACTATTCCTGCCCCTTCGTACCGGTCCCCTTCCCGCCCATGGGAATGGTCCACAGCGGCCTGCTGACGACAACCGGATATGAGATCCGTGAAGCGGAGCGTGTTGCGCTGCCCTGTCCCTTTTCGTGGCCACTGAGCACGGCAAACCTTAAGCGCTGCCTGCTGGTATGCCGCTTGCCCGTCCAGGGCAGCGAAAAGGATCTGGTTCTGGTAAATCTGCATCTCGAGGCCTATGATGACGGCGAGGGAAAGCTTGCCCAGACCAAACAGATGATGGATCTGCTGCAGAAGGAATACCTGAACGGGAACTACGTCATTGCCGGCGGTGACTTTAACCAGGTCTTTCCCGGCAGCCTCGCGATCTGGCCGAATAATCATCCCGAAAACTGGATCCCCGGCCTGCTTGAAACAGAAGCGCTTCCTTCCGGTTTCCGCTATGTATGCGATCTGTCGGCGCCCACCTGCCGGCTCCTGAACCAGCCTTACAATCCCGAAGACAGCGTCAACACCCAGTACTATTCCATCGACGGCTTTATCGTTTCACCGAACGTGACCGTCAGCTCGGTTGAGACGCTGGATTACGAATTCCGGAACTCGGACCACAACCCGGTTTATATCACCGTCAATCTGGAATAAGCACCGGCGCAAAACCCCATGTAAACGAAACGGAGAAAGATCTTGAAATACGAAAGAATGACCATTCCGCAGAGCGAGATTGAGCATCAGCTCGAAATCTGCCATACCCTTTTCGACCGCCTTACGGCGAACGGCGCCCGGCCGCTTGCCCTGGTGGACACCTACGGCTGCCAGCAGAATGAAGCGGACAGCGAGAAGCTGCGCGGTTTTCTGGCGGAAATGGGCTGCGGTTTTACGGAAGACGAGTTTCAGGCCGACATCATCGTGGTCAACACCTGCGCCGTCCGTGAGCACGCCGAGATGCGCGTACTGGGGAATGTGGGGGCGCTGAACCACTCAAAAAAGGCCCGGCCCGGACAGATCATTGCGGTCTGCGGCTGCATGGTACAGCAGCCGCATATGGCGGACCGAATCCGGAAATCCTACCCCATCGTCGACCTCGTCTTCGGGCCGCACGAGCTGTGGCGCTTTCCCGAGCTGCTGCTGCAGGTCCTGACCCGGCATAAGCGGATCTTCCGGACGGATGAGAGCGGCGGGGTTGTGGCCGAAGGCATCCCGCGGGTGCGTGACAGCCGTGTCAAGGCCTGGCTTTCCATCATGTACGGCTGCAACAATTTCTGCACCTATTGTGTGGTTCCCTATGTCCGCGGGCGTGAGCGCTCGCGCCTGCCCGAAGACGTGCTGCGGGAGGCGGAAACGCTTGTAAAAGACGGCTGCAGGGATATAACACTGCTCGGGCAGAATGTCAACTCGTACGGAAAGGATCTGGGGCTGGACGTGGATTTTGCTGATCTGATCCGAATGATCAATGACATTCCGGGCGATTTCCTGATCCGTTTCATGACAAGCCATCCGAAGGACGCCACCGAAAAGCTTTTCCGTACGATGGCGGAATGCGAAAAATGCGCACATCACATCCATCTGCCCGTTCAGTCGGGTTCCGATCGGATTCTGCGAGCCATGAACCGCAGCTATACCCGCCGGCAGTATCTGGAGACCGTTGCGGAAGCCCGCCGGCAGATGCCGGATCTCGTGCTGACGACCGATATCATCGTCGGGTTTCCCGGAGAGACGGACGAAGATTTTGCCGAAACGCTCTCGCTGTGTGAAGAGGTGCGCTTTGACGCCATGTTCACCTTCATCTATTCTCCCCGGGTCGGAACGCCGGCGGCCAAAATGCCGGATCCCTTTACCCGCGAAGAAAAGCAGCGGCATTTTGATGCCCTGACAGCGCTTGCCAACCGTATTTCGGCCGAAAAGCACGCCGCATACATCGGGACCCGTCAGCGCGTCCTGGTGGACGGCGAAACCGGCCGTGGCGAATATACGCTCTCCGCCCGCACCAACGGCGGAAGACTGGTACATCTGAAAGGCGATCCCGGGCTGATCGGCCGCTT
>JAEEGL011328587.1_pt1 | contig 10741 bp, 9 predicted proteins | sample 9134231 | NCBI WGS metagenome assembly JAEEGL01 (sample SAMN16246548, study PRJNA631951) | gut metagenome | biome: gut microbiome; feature: rumen; material: fiber-attached | host: Bos | place: Iran: Karaj | collected 2018-10 | reverse complement strand
TATCCGGCCAAATTGTCCAGTTCCACACCGGCCATGCTAAATAGATAACTCATGGTCGTGTTGAAGGTCCAGACCTTGCCGCCGGTGGCGGATGCTATCTGCACGGTCTTCTGTGTGCCGTTCAGACGGTAGAAGCGGGCTTTCACAACGCCGTTGGATGCGAAGTAGAACGAAAGATATTCCGGCTGGTTCCAGCCGACCTGTTTTGACTGCGGCTGCCATGTCAGCCAATTCGCCTGAAGGAATTCCGCCGCTGTCAGGGATAGTTTCCGAACACCGGCGTTGATGACGGAGAAGGACGCGACCTGCGACCCATTCACAAGTGCGACGAAAGCGGCCTTTGCGGATGTCTGGATGAAAGCGTTCGATGTAGGCAGGACCGTTTCAAGATGGTGGCTGACCACCTGTTGCACATCGATGGTGATCCGGCCCGTGGGGTCCGGATAGTATGTTTCAGACAGGATGTCGCTGCCGCCGTGCTGAAGCGTAAATGTGATTTCGCTTGCACTGCTGACGATAAATTCCTTCAGATTGCGAAGGAGACTTAACGAATCCGGTATTTGAATCATCGATGCCATGCCACAAAATTACGGATGCCGGGGTTCAAAAGTTAGGACATCAGATAGCCACGGAATAGAACCACACTTCCACTTCCGCTTCACTCACTTTGCGATAGGTATTCTGGGAAGTTCCTGAAGAATGACCGCCGCTGCTGTAATTGTAGCCGAATTCCACTGTCCGGGGGATGTGGGCGGAAAACTGGTTAAGTGCGGTCGGTGCAGGAAGGAAGAATTCCTGTTCGCCGGTGGCATAGTCATCAATGTATTTTGCGATCAGGTTCGTATGGCCGGAAGACGCGGCTGCGGCCGCTTTAGCCTCTTGAACCTGCGAATCATCCAGTTCCCATTTGAAAGACGGTGCCGGAAGGGTGGTCGGTGTGTCATCCTGTCCGTCTTCGTAGTCTTTGACATGGTAGAATACCGCCTTCAAGCACTTGATCCGCCGTCCGACTTCATACTGAAGTGAGACGGGAAGCAGCTGCTGACCCTGGAAGAGTTTCAGTGAATACATCTGATATGAAAGGATGTCTTCCACGGATAGATTGAACAGTCCTTCAATCTTGACCAAATTGTTCAGCAGCATTTTGTTGTACCCCCTGAAAAAACGCTGATACATTTCCGGTGCATTCAAGTTGTATCGCCCTTCGCGGATGCGGCCCCGGTTGTTGTATTTCTGTGTCGTTCCATAGAAGTAGTGAAGCCCTGCGATCTGTTCGTCCGTGACTCGTTGCGGTGTGCTGCTGCTGGACGGGTCATATCCTCTTATCGAACGGCCCGCATATTCCACGATGATGATTTCCTGGTCTTCGTCTTTGGCGGAATCGTTATACTGCGTATTCCTATGCTTACGGTCCCCGATGAACGGCATCAGATATCCGCCCACGAATACCATCGGCGGCATTAGGTCTGACGGATCCATGGACACGGATTCCTTGGAGTTCCGCCGGTCATAACTGAAGTAGTTCGTTCCTATGACCTTGTATCGGCTTTTGTACGATGCGCTGCGGGAACTGACGGAAGAGAAGGGGGCTTGTGCTTCCGAATATACGCCGGTTGCCAGATCCAGTGTCAATCCCATGTCGGATGCTTCGCCGCGCTCTCGCTCTGTGACGCTGCCATATTTCTTCAGGAGGTCTTCCATTGTTTCGGCGGCCGGGGCCGCGCCTTCCAGCGAGGTGTCCGGCGTGATCACGATGCGGGATGACGCGCTGAAGGTGGTGGTGATCTTTCCAAGCAGTTTGCCAGAAAGATCTTTGTCATAACCGGCGGCAAGGATATCTTCCAGCAGCACGATATCCACCATGGAACTGGACGGGTACACTACGATCTGCGCCAGGAACTTTTTTCGCATCCATTCAAGGATGTCGCTGATGGTCTTGTTCGGCACAAGGTCTGAATAATCAATGCGGCCGTTGCATAACACATCAGAACAGTTATGCAACAGGATCAGTGAAGACAGGTCGGAATTGGTCCTGAAGCAATTCTGACGGACGGTATAGCCGCACAATTCAAACAGGCGTTCAAAGAAGATGTACAGCTTCAGGAAGGGTGCGATTCCATAGCCGACCGGAACATTCACCTTTTCCCCGTTCTCTGTGATCAGGCGGGCTTCGTACCGCAAGGAAAAGACCGTGCTGTCATCCCAGTTCTCGTTCGGGTGATAGGGTTCATTGTTGATCTGATAAACGCCGTCTGCGTAATTCACGGCCACGGGAATCAGCCTGAAGTCGCAGTCCACGGCTTCCTTGTACACCTGAAACAGATAGTTGTACCATGCTTCCGGCGTGTTATAGGTGGTCAGTACCTTCTGGGCGAAGATGTCCTTCAGGTTCTTTTCCTTGAAGTTGCTGTAAAAATCCGAATCTTCCAGTGCCATAGCGCAAGACAGTCCGTCTTCCGATGCGGAATTCACAACCAGCGTCCCTTTCTTCTGGAACACACCGGCGGTGAGGACGGCCGGGAACAGGTTGAAGAATCGGGTCCTGCGTGCGATGCGCGTCGGATGGTCCAGTTTCTCCAGGTCTGACGGTGTAGCGGGGATGGTGGTTGCGATGGATGCGGCCCCGTCTTCCGAGAAAAACGCGGAATTCTGTTCGATTTCAAAACTGAAATCTTCCGGAAGGGTCAGTTCGCCCTTATCGACAATCAGTTTCATCCTTTGCTTACGATTGAATTGATATCTGCATCAAGTTCCTGTTTCGCGTTCAGCGATGACAGAACCATGTAACACGGGAACGGCAGCGCATCCAGTATCTGCTGCATCAAGTCTGATGCTTTCTTCAGCAGTTCATTGTCCAGGGCGGCTTCGGGTGCTTGCACCGTCCCCGGTGTAGTCTCGCCGCCGTCAGCGAAGCCTTCCATCTCTGACGAATAGTTCCCGGACCTGCGGACAGCTTCCAGACGGGCGAAGGTGATCGGGTTGGCGCGGACCATCGCGGCGGGTGCGACCCATTCATTCGCGTGGACGATGCCGACGGGCGTTGTGTCTGACGGGTCTTTGTCGGTGAAGCCGCCGCCGCTGAATCCGGTTGCGACGCGGTTGCCGGGTGCGGTCGCCGTGGTTCCGGAACTGCTGACCGACTGATTCATGATGGCGTTCCGTTGTGCGACGATGGTTGCGACCTGAAGGGCGGTGGTTGCTGCGATGATGGCGGCGAAGATGGCACCGCCGATGGGACCGAGTTCCGCGAAGCCCTGCATCACGGAGAGTGCGCCGGCCGCGATGGTCTTCGCAATCTCAATTCCCATGTTGATATTCGCGTACCGCTTCTGGATGTCCAGTTTCTTCTGCTCGTAGTTGGCTTCGATTTCCTCGCGCTTTTCGGCGTTGTCACCGGCGGCGGTCAGTTCTGCCTGCATCTGTGCATCCAGTTTCGCGGTTGCTGCCGACTGCATGGCAGTCATGAAGTTGGACACCGCTTCGATATACTTCTGTGCATTCTGAACGCCTTTCTGATAAGGTTCGGCCTGGGCTTTCAGAATTTCCTTGTTGTATTTCTTCACGATGTCGGCGCGGGCGGCCTGGTAGTCCTCTTCAGACAGAAGTCCGTTCTGGTAAACTTCGGTCAGGGCATCCAGTTCTTCCTGAAGGTCGGCACGGAGCGCATCCACGGGATGCAGTTCGCGGCGGACCTCTTCGGATTGTTCACATAGTTCCGTCCAGCGGTCCAGCCAGTCCTGCATTTCCTGATCCATGCGGTCCATTTCCGCCTGAATCTCCGCGTCCATTTCGGCCATTGCGTCTTCCAGGGCCTTGGCAGCATCGCGTTCCAGATCTTCCATCATCTTTTGCAGCTGCTGCTTCTGCTGGATGGAAAGGTCCAGCAGCTGCGACTGAAGTTCGACGGTGGACTGGTTGAACCGTTCAGCGATGGCGATGCGGTCCTTCAGGGACGCTTCCTGAATCTCTGTCAAGCGGTTCTGGTACTGCTGTTCGGTCAGTTCGCCGTCCAGATATGCCTGCTTCGCCTGGTTCTGAAGTTCCTTGTGGTGTTCATCCGATTTCTTGACGGCATCCTGATACGCTTTGTTCGCGGCGTTCTGACCTTCCGACGCAAGTTGTCGGCGAAGGTTCGCAGATGTCCGGTGTGTGCGGGCTGTGTGCTGGTAGAATTCTGTTTCCGCGCCGACCATTTTTTTCCGGGCTTCCACATAATTCTTGACCATTTCATCGTTTCCGAGTTTGTATTTTTCGACAGTCGCGGCCCAATACACCACTGATGCGTCCGCCGATGCCTTAAAGAAGTCCAGGGATTCTTGTGCTGCGTCCAGATTGGCTTGAAGCATGTCGGCGGCAACCCCGTCCACATCGCCCATGTTCATAGCATCCTTCCACCCCTGGACGGCCTTTTCCCGTTTATGCAGTTCTTCGGTATATTCCTTCGCCTGATTTATCAGTTCCTGGTTATCATTGTAGTCCCGGATGAAGGCATCCAGTTCCGTATCGGAAAGATGCGTGCGGGCCTGAATCTCTTTCGTGCGGGCTTCCAATTCCTGTTCGGCGATGGACTTGCGTTCCTCTGCCAGTTCTCGTTCAAGGTCGGTGATGCGTTGCGCCGCGTCCAGGCGTTCCTGATTCGTGCGGGTCACATCGTTCATTATCTGCTTCTGCTTTTCAATCTCCAGATTGTATTCCGCTTCCTTCAGGGAAAGGGAATTGTTCCTTTCAAAGAGTTCGTCCAGCATTCTGGAAACTTCCTTGCCGACCTTGTATGCATTACGCATGTCTGTGACCATTTCATTCCAGCCCTTGCCGGACGCGAGGTCTGCAATGAAAGTATTGTAAGCCGCTTTCCATCCGGCGGTCTCTTCGCGCCATTTATCACCGATCAGCTGCGTCTGCGCGATCATATCCTTCCCCAGCTTGATGACGGCGGCGGCAGCGGCGGCCCAGATAGCCTTCCAGCCAATCTTTGAGAAGAAGGAACCGAACATGCTTTGTGTCTGTCGGCTCTGGCTTTCAATCTCCTTCATCCGGGTGCGGACCTCCTTCAGTTTCTTCGACGCTGCGACGAATTCTTCCGTACCTGGTTTCAGGCGGCGGACTTCCTGATTCAGTTTGCGGGCGGCAAACTGAAGGTCATTCAGATTGGATCCGTTCAGGTCCTTCAGAATGCGTTCATATTTCTTCGTGTCCTCATTGATGGCACGCTGGGACTTTTCAAGGGCGATCAGTTCTTTCTGTGCGGCCTTGAATTCCTTTGAGTTGATGCCCTTTTCCTGTGCCAGCCGAATCATTTCGGCACGGACATCGGCGGCCTTTTTCCGGATCTCTTCCAGCCGGGCCGTCGCTTCCTGGTTGTTCAGTGTGACAACCGATTCCGTATAAACTCTGTTATTTGCCATATCAAATCACTGTGCCATTGAAGGCAGTCAATTCCGCTGCATCATATCCGTAGCGCGTGGCCAGCATCCGTCCAAGGGCGTTCACTTCCCGAAGGAAAATCTGCGAGTACCACGGCTTGCGTTCCATGAATCCACCGGCTCCCATATCGGAGAAACGGCCGTAATACAGGAAGGTGAAAGTCACTTTCACCGGATCCCCGGCGGCATCTGCCATCACCTGCGACTGGAATGACTTCAGCAGGGATCCCGTGTCGATGACATCCAGTTCCTGAATCTTGGCCTGCCACCGCTGGATGACTATTTCAGCCCACCGTTGGACTGACAGCAGGGCGCGGGAGCTGTCAGACATTGGTCAGCGGGATATCCTCTTTGAAGGTCAGAACCAGTTCCCATCCACGGGCGTTCTGGCCACCGTATCGCTTCATGTACGATGTCCGTGCGTGGTCCCATCCTGCCATTTCCGGTGCCGCAGCCTTGAAGTCATGCAGCAGGCGTTTCAGCACGCGGACGGCAAGCTGGAAGGTCTCCGCGTACAGGTCCGCTTCCGATTCATCACGGCCGAGCTGTCCCATCACCCAGACGGACTGCGTGAAGGTGTCCAGCGGGCCTTCAACCAGCTGGATGGTCCCGGATGACCGTCCTTCCAGGATGACGGCCGGGAATTCTACTGAACGCAGCGTCTTCAGCAGTTCCAGGATAGCATCCAGGCCGTCCGCTTCCAGTATTTGCGTGTCCGCGTTAGTCAGTTCAGCGAGTGCCCCGACCAGCGTCCTTTGCAGATAGTCTTTGTTTAGCATTGTAGTAGATCAGATTCAGTTCGTGAAGGACTGCGTGGACATCCGTCTTCAGGATGCGTTCATTCTCCTGCGGCTTCTGGTCGTTCATCGTGGAAAGCAGGTCAAGCAGGATTTGTCCCTGCGTTTTATCAGTGATGTTTTCGCCGTCCTGGAACACATGCGGATATTGTTCTTTCAGGTACATTTTCAGGCCGTTCCACCAGATCAGCAGGGCTTTCCGTTCCCATGGAACCAGCTTGCGCTTCGCGCCGCCGGTCAGAATCTTGGCGGCTTCCTTCAGATATCCTTCGTCGTTCTCCACGACAGAACGCATGATCAGGCTGTCCGCTTCATAGAACTTCTCGAAAGATAGGCCGTACAGTTTGCGGTCCACATGCGGGAAAGGTGCGGGCGGGAATCCCGTCCCGTCCAGAATGAATGATATCTGCCTGCATCCTTCAGCGATGACGGAATGGCCGATGAAGTGCGCCTGTCCGTTCACGATGTACGGGGCAAGGCCCTTCGGGATATTGGGGTAAATCTTCGGATTGTCCGGTCGGATGTGTGCGAGTTTGCAGAACGCGAGGAATAGGGTTTCTTCGCGCGGGCGCGGTGTAACAAGCAACTTGCAGACCTCTTCAAAGTCTTTTTCGTCCATTTCCTCCCATGCGGTCGGAAATTCAAGGTTGATTCTCTGGCACTGCTTGCGGTGGAAGAGAAGTTGGATTCGTTCAATCAGTTTCATTTCGGGTCGATTACTAAAACATGTAAAACAATGGCGTGTCGGAGTGTGTCAGGGTCAGGTCGGCGCGGGCGGTCGAAGAATCCATGAATGTAGGGAAATCCTCCGGGTGCGCCTTCATGAAGATGGCTGCTTTGATGGCAAGGTTGATGCCGGTGTCGCGGTCCCCCAGGGCGATGGCTGCGATGGCGGTCTTGATCTGCTTGATTACCTTCAGTTCATTCGGAAGGAAGGTTTCGCAATCGCGGATCTTTTCCAGAATTTCGTCGGCATAGTCAGGGGAAATGTAGGAAGCCACATCGGTTGTGAACGCCACATTCAGGGCGGCATTCAATTTCAGAAAATCAGACCATGTTTGCGGATAGGCATCTTTCGTGATGCTGTTCAGCACAGCCACATCTTTGAAGTCGGCGAATGTCAGGATCAGTCCGTCAGACAGGCGGGCGAATTCTTCCGTGCCGCGCCAGTCTTCGTACAGCTCGCTTTTCATCAGGGTGTTCACCAGGCGGTCTTTGTTTTCGTCCAGCCGGATCTGAAGGGAAAGTTTCAAGTTCTGGATTCGCTCCTTCGACGCGGGGGCCACGGATTCATTGCTGACCACGCCGAATCCGGCATCAGTCAGTACCAGGTCCATTTCGTGAAGCGTTGAAAGGAACGCCTGGACGGAAACAATACGCTGGCAGATGTTCAGCAGCCGTTTGTCCTGTTCGTTCCTCTGCTCCAGGCGTGCTTCCAGATCTTCGCCGATGATCTCCGTCACCAGGTCATCCTGTGCGACGGAAAGGGCATCGTCAAACTGCGTCGGTTCACCCTTCATCGCCAGGGCGGGGATGAACCGTTTCATTTCACTATATCCGTTTACAAACATATCAGGCTTCGGTATTGGTGGATTCCTGCTTGCCGGATTTGTTCTGATCCAGCGTCGTGAAAATGTATTCCGGGATGGTGATCATGATGTCCTTGTCCCATTTGTTGTAGCGTTTGATGACCTTCAGGACGCGAAGGCAGCGATCGACCACCGGCTTCATCAGTGCCTGCTTGATCATGAACAGTTCGCGTGCGTTGGATCCGCCGATGGTATTTGAATTTTTGCCAGGGGTGGCACCGATCAGGGCGGAATGAACACCCATCGCATAGCAGATGATGTTCGCGGTGCTTTCCGTATCATCAATGTATTCGCCGCCTTTCAGATCGTTCTGGACCGGTGTAATCTCGATCATCTTGTTTTCGGTGGTGCCGTTGGCGGTCGGAATCAACTTCTTGAAGGACATCAGGGTCTTGTTGGCATTCTCTTCACCTGCCAGGAAGTCGCAGAACGCCTGCTTTTCCTTGTTTACGCGCTTCGTGTAGGCTTCGCGGTCATTCATGTCGATGCCTTCGTTCCGGCAAATTTCTTCAAAGTATTCCGGGGAAATATAGATGATGTATTTCACGCCCAGCTGGTTCTTCAGAATTGCTTTCTTCAGTTTCGGAACCATGCAGGAATGATCGTACCAGCCGGATGTGAATATCGAATACCATTCCGGGCGGGAATAGTACGGTTTTCCGGGGGACGGCATGTACACCGGGAAAATCAGGCGGGTTTTCTTCGCGGAATAGATGGTCAGGTCACGGATTGGGTCAAATTCATCGATGACACGGGTCGCTACGATGTCGGCAGGGGTGGGGTTCTGGTCCCATTTGCCGCAGTAGTAATGCCAGTTGATTTCACCGCGTGCGTTGGCCATTGACCACCGGGAAAACACCGCTTCACGGTGCCGGACGGATGCGATCTTCGGGCCGTCCTTGCAAAAGGCCAGTTCGGGGAATGCGTTGTAAAACTGATTGACATCGGTCAGCTGATCCAGCATGAACATCGGGATGTCGTTGTCTTCAAAGAATTCAAATTCCGGTCCGTCATCAACTTCTTCGTAATCGATGATGCGTCCCTTGTCGCGGGCCAGCACGCGAATCAGTTTCGGACCCAGCCCGAAACATACATCCCTGTTGAACTTCAGGTTTGCAGACACGATGTCATTGTCACTGCACTTCTTCAGCAGGTGATTCGGCAGCAGGTTGTCATGGCCCCACGGTGCGACATGGTATGAACCGAAATCCAGGGACTTGATTTCATAATCCAGCCGGAAGTCGGTCCCGCTGTCCATAACCAGAATAGCAGATATTTCGGGAAACAACTGGATTCCGTCCAGCACATTTCCAATCATGGTGTTTGTCATAGCGTCACTTCCTCCCCGTTGATTTCTACCACGGTGAAACGGTTCACCTTGCGGATCTCCCTTGACGGAAGAATCATGATGTTGAATGTCGTGCCTTCGCCGTGGAAGGATGTCGGTATCGCTTTATCCACGGAAATGACTTCGCCGTTTTCGGCAACCCATTTCAGTGATATTTCCTTCTTCAGCCGTGCGATGTCACAGATTTTGTTGCAACTGATCATATCTGGTCAAATTTGTGGAAGCAAATTTACAACCGGTCCCCTGTGGAAGTTAGGACAGTGGTTTTGAATGGAAGTCTATTCCGAATTCGGGTCAATTCTTTGTCAATCAGGGCAAACACCCCTTCATTTTTCACGAATCAGGACCGGTGTGCCGTTGCTGCTCCCAAGCCTTGCCCTCTCGCGTGTTCGGCAACTCGCTTGGCAATTCGCGTAATATGCCGGGGCGTTTGACCCCGGCGGGATGGTGATTTGCAGTGTGAAAAAAGGTCAGAGGGCGGACACGATTGCGCTTCCTCCTGCCGAATACGGGTACAGCACATTGCCGATGTAGAGCGTATCGAAGGCATCCGTTCCATCGGTTCGCAGCTCCAGCGGGTCATCCTCGGTCTCGGCCAGCTTCTCGCCGCCTTTTTGTTTGTGGAATCCAAGCGGGCTGATATCCACTTCTGCCAGGTGGATGGCTTCGATCAGGGCTTCATTGTTTTCCTTGTTAAACATCGGCATCAGGTGTTTCGCACCCTTGAATCCGTCGTTCAGGATGTTGTACTTCTGATTGTGTGGCAGTGGCTTGCCGATGAAGACGGCTTTCACATACCAGCCATGTTTGTGGAATTGTTCGATGATCACAGCCTTGAAGTCATCATCTGATACGGCATAATTGGATCCAAGGGCCGTGCTGTCGAAGTAGAAAACCACTTCCTTTGTCAGATGCGCCCGGTAGTAGTTGCAGAAGTCATCCACCAGCTCACGCAGTTTGCGCTGGTATTTGACATAGAAGGACTTCACGACCTTCAGGATGGAACCAGACTTTTGACCAGCCACAAGCCAGTTTATGTTCGCATTGAAGTCAAAGGCGATGGATATCGGGGCCTTCAAGTCCAGGTCCGCGTCCAGCAGGCATCCGTAATCCTTCTTGCCAGCGTCCAGCGAAAAGCCCGCGTCCTGAAGGGGGGAATTGTTGTTGGCAATGTAGGTGTGGATGCTGTCTTTGAAGTTCGGATAGAATCCATCAGACAGGCGGTCGATGCGTTTTGAAAGGATGGATGTCTGGAAGACCAGGGGCGGAAGGTCCCGTTTCATCTGGCGGATGTAGTTCAGGCCGACCACATCGACATTCTCAAAGATTGACCATTCGGCATAGAAGACCGCAATCCGCCGGAGGGATGCGATCAGGGCTTCAATATCCTGGATTTTCTTCTGCTTCAGACGGCCGTCTTTCCATTCGTGGGCCACTTTCCAGCGAAGGGCCAGCAGCCCGCGGATGGTGTCGATGATTTCCGGATTCGCCTTTTCCCGGTAGTTCAGCAGCCATCGTGCAGACTTCAGGACGGGCATATCGGAGACGAAAAGCATTCCGTGGTGCCAAGGGCAATCTGAAAAG
>JAEEGL010886059.1_pt1 | contig 10741 bp, 11 predicted proteins | sample 9134231 | NCBI WGS metagenome assembly JAEEGL01 (sample SAMN16246548, study PRJNA631951) | gut metagenome | biome: gut microbiome; feature: rumen; material: fiber-attached | host: Bos | place: Iran: Karaj | collected 2018-10 | reverse complement strand
CCTTCTACTAATGCCGATGACGAAGAAACGACATTTATGGCAATTAGTAGCGAGTGTGAAAGGTTTGAAAGTCTTGGAGCAGTTGGTTCTGTTGGTTGTTCAAGAAACGAAACGTTTGATATGAGTACATTAGATATTAGTAGCGGTGATTTTTTAGCTGCTGTATCTGAAAATGTTGATTGTAATAGCGATATGACTAATTGTGAAATAAAGAAGGGTTCTGATTTTGAAAAATATGTCTTTTATAATGTTGGGCGCGAGTCAATTATTGGAAACACTGATGGATCAATTCTTGATGCACAAAAGGGTGGAAGTCAATCAAAGCCTTCGTTTATTAGGAATGTAGCTTCATTAATTAGAAAAATAATTGAAAGTATTGGCGACGCAGTTAGTAAGTTATTTAAGACTGAAAAAATACAAATATCTACCGGTGAAGCATTCGTGAACACATCGAGCAATAGCTATTGGAATAAATATAAATATGCTCAAAGATATTTATCATATGTAAGAGCGATTGAATCGATGCGTAAGTTCGATGGTGATGAGACGGCTTATGCCGATATGCCTTATGTAGGTAATAATAATCCTGTTTTAGCCTGTCTTGATAGATACTACAACGAAATACTCGCTTTAGTTGAAGAATAATTATTTGATATCTGAAATATTTTCAACACTGGTAATTATTACTTGATGGTCTTTAAAATTTTCAATTAAGCATTTTCGACGAACTTCATCTAATTCTGAAAAAACATCATCAAGAAGAATAATAGGTTTATGTCCGAGTTTATCTATTGTCATATTTGCTTCAATAAATTTAAGAGCCAAAATAATAGAACGTGATTCGCCACGAGAAGCGGAACCTTCGGCTGGTTGATTATTAAAAATAAATTCGAAATCATCTTTATGTATACCAAATGTGGTATGACCTAAATAAATATCTTTCTCATGATTATTTGATAGAATATTTAGATATTTAGATTCATCGGTATTATTTAATTCAGTTTTATAATCAATACTAACTTTATCGTTAGTTTTTGCGATTGATTTATAAGTATCATTTATTTGATTATTAATTTCATTAACAAAATTTTTTCTAATTGTATAGATTTTGGTGCCATATTTCGAGAGCATCACATCCCATGAGAAGAGGGAATTATTATCTACATTTTCCGACTTTAATGCTTCATTTCGTTGGCGGAGTGCTTTATCATATTTTGATATACACATATGATATTCATCGTTTATTTCGGAAAAAAACCTATTAAAATAATCACGATGACGAGATGGTGAACCGGTGATTAAATTTAAATCGCGTGGCTCAAATAAAATAATCGGATATTTTTTAGTTTTAGGTAGGCGACGTGTTTTTTTATCTAAAATATGATAGGTTTTGTTTTTTCCATCAAAATTAGCAATTATCTGTTCACCAGAATCTGTAGTTAATTCAATACGATAAAATTTCGTGCCACGTTTTATAATATCTTGATCTGTAGCACGAAAACTTTTACCACGTGTGCATATATATATTGCTTCTAAGACTGAGGTTTTACCAAAACCATTTTTACCAAGAATTAAAGTAGTATCATCGTTGCAGTCTAAGAAAAAATCTTGATGATTTCGAAAATTTGTAAGATGAATAGATTTTATAATCATGAATTTAATGGCATTACAATATGTGTATAATCTTCATTCTTTTGATTTTTGAGAACTACTGGGGTAATGTTAGGTGAAAACTCAAATATTATTTCTTTACTATCTAAAGCATTTAAAGCATCACTTAAAAAACGAGAATTAAGAGTAACTTTACCCTCGGCGTTTACTTTGGTTTCAATAGTAGAATCGTTTTCACCAAGTTCGCTGGCAACGGATTTTACCGAGAAGGTGTTTGGTTTTTTAGCTTCACAAATAATAGAGCCATTTACACTGCGAGCAAAGAGGGAAGCGAGTTTAGTAACGCGTACTAATTCATCGCGGTCAATAGTAAGTTTTATATTATTATCTTTTGGAATGAGACGGCGATAATCTGGGAATGAAGCATCAATAAGCTTAGAAATAATTTCTACTTCTCCGAGACGGAAACGGACGAGATCATCACTGAATGATAATTCAATCTCTTCCATATCATCACTGATTGTTCTGAGTACTTCTTGAAGAGTAGTAGTCGGTACGATTACACCTACTTCGCTCTGAACATTTTTAATCAGTTTCTTTTCGGCGAGACGATAACCATCGGTAGCAGCAATAGCTAACTCTTTATCTTTAGTATTAAAATATATGCCAGTAAGAGCAGGACGAGTAAGATCATTAGAACTGGCAATTATTACTTGAGAAATACTATTTTTAAATTCATCAATACCTAATTTAAATACGACTGAATTTTTATCATTTAATTCTGGAAGCTCAGGGAAATCATCAGCTGGTGAGCCATTAATAACTGATTTATATTTTCCGGAGACGATAGTAATTTTAGAATCTTTTTCGGTAATGGTGATGGTTTGACCCTTTGGAAGATTTGAAACAAATTCAGCAAGGAGTTTGGCTGGTACAGTGATAACACCATCTTTAAAGTCAGAGACTGGAAGATAATCAATAATAGCCATATCTAAGTTAGTGGTGACAAGAGATACCTTTTTATTACTAACCCTAATTAAAACATTATTAAGTACTGGTAGAGTTACTTTGCCTACGGCTATACGGCTGACATTATTTAATGCTTTACTAAGTTTTTCTTGTGTAACTTTTATTTCCATTTAAAGTCTCCTTTATTAATTAATAATAGTTGTAGTTGTATTAGTAGGTTCTGTGTAAAAGTGGAAAAGATTGGGTTGGTATAGATAAGAATGTGCGGTGGGAAAAGTTGTGGAGTGGTGTGAAAATGTTGGTGAATAAGTTGAGTTTTTCACATTTTTGATAAATACTGATAAATGTTTTACACGAAAACTCGCATTAATTACACATAGAAATGCACGGATATTTACACATGATTTCCACATTTTATAGTTATTATTCATAAATAGATTCCTTAATTTGTTCAATTTGATCACGTAATTTAAAGTCAATCATGATATCTTTTTCAATTTTTTTAATGCCATGCATGACGGTGGTGTGATCTTTAACACCCACTTCTGCCGCTATTTTATTTGTGCTTAAGGATAATTCTTTTGAAAGCAAGAACATGGCGACTTGGCGAGCATTCTTTATATTACTGACGCGAGATTTACCACACATTTCTTTGACGGTTAAATTATAAAACTTAGCTACTTTTTCAACTATTTGTTTAGGTGAAGTGGGTCTGATTTTAGCATTATTATGATTAACGTTAGTATAGCCATTTTGAATAAGTTCCCATGGAGTAAGATGGCGGACGTCTGACATTAAAAGAATTGCGGATAATTCACCTTCGAGTTCACGGATACTAGTATTAACATTTTCGGCAATATATTCGATTGCTTCCTGCTCAATATCAGCATTCATAAGTTCGGCTTTAGCTCTTAATATAGCGCATTTATCTTCAAACTTAGGTAGTTGTAAATCGTATGCGCCAGCCCAAACAAGACGAGAAGCAAGACGGACATCTACGGTTTTAATCTGGGAAGGAAGACGATCACTGGTGACGATTATCTGTTTATTAAGGTTATATAAAGTATTAAATATATTAAAAAACTCTTCCTGGGATTTTTCTTTATTAACCATGAACTGAAAATCATCAATAATAAGACAGTCTAATTTTTCAAATTTACGATTAAAATCTTTGCCTTTACCATTTTTAATAGCATCTACGAAGTCGGAATAAAAACGTGAAGTTTGAGTATATAAAATTTTGTAATTAGGATACTTTTTAACCAATTCATTACCGATGGCTTGCACGAGATGAGTTTTACCAAGACCAGAACCACCATAGAGAAAAAACGGATTACAACTTACACCTGGCTTATTAATAATGCTTTTGGCGGCTGCAACAGCTACGTCATTATTACTACCAATAATAAAATTATCTAAGGTGTATTTTTCGTTAAGACCATTTGAGTTTTGTTCAATAGATTTTTTTAGTGGGCGCATGCGTTCGGAAATAGAGGTGGTATCTGGAATAATTTCGCGTGGTCGGATTTTAGATTTAGTATTTGAAACTTGAAAATCTACATCTAATACCTCTATATTATTCTTTTTAAGAGCGGAAGTAATAACATCTAAAAATTTAGTACGGAGTTGTTTAGTAAAAAAACTATTCTTAACACCAATAATGATATGGCCATCTTCAGTTGATATTAATGTAGTATCTTGAAACCAGGTAGAAAAATTATCAGGCGATATTTGCTGTTCAATTTCGGCAAGAGCATTCTCCCAGACGTTATACATAGACCTCCTTCATATGGTTTAGTATAGCATGAAGGGTAGGAGTTTTCCACAGGTTTTTTATATGAAAAATGTTTTATAATATGTGGCTTCAAAATATAGAGGTAATTATTTCCACATAGACGTGATTTTATCTATTAGTATGTGGAAAACACCTTGAAAAATGTGGAAAAATGAGCTATACTATAACAAGTATTTGAAAAATAATAAAATTTAAGGAATAATATGCCGAAGAGAACTTATCAGCCACATAAGCGTCAACGCAAGGTTGAGCATGGCTTCATGAAAAGAAACTCGACTTCTAATGGTCGTAAGGTTTTGGCACGACGTCGTCTTAAGGGACGCGCAAGATTAACTGCTTAAAAATATGGTATCTATTGATACCATATTTTTTGATATAATATTTGTATGTTAAATAAGAAATATCGATTTCATTCACGCGGGGGAGTAAGATATGTTTATCAGAAGGGAAAGACTGTTAGGACTAATAAGATGTCTCTTATTTTTATTGATAATGATAGGGGCTTTACCCGTGTGGCTGTAGTAGTTTCTAAAAAAGTGATAAAGAGTGCGGTAGGTAGAAATCGAATTAGACGCCGTGTATATGAAGCAATTAGAAAGAATTTTGAGTATTTACCAAAGAAGCGTGATTATATTTTTGTAATTTTCTCAGCCGATGTTCTTACGATGCCTTTTTCTGAATTAGAGAAGAAGTTAGGCGAATTGGTAGCTGAGTCAAAAGTGTGTTATAATAAACAATAGATGAAAAATTTGAGTGTGAAGAAGATTGTTATCTGGACTTTGGTGATTGCATTTATTGTTGGCTCAATAATTGTTGGTGGTCCATTTAATTTGATTGATATTTTAGTAGTGAGACCTATTGTTAATGTTCTCTTTGTAATCTTTAATTTGGTACGTGATTTTGGTCTCGCCATTATTATCTTCACTATTATTGTAAAGATTTTGATGTGGCCATTAATGAAGAGACAATTAGAACAATCTAAGTTAATGCGCAAAATTCAACCGGAGCTCACTCAAATTCGTAAGAATTGCAATGGTAACAAACAGCTTGAATCTTTACAGACAATGGATCTTTATAAAAGATATAACATTAAACCATTTGCTTCGATTTTACTGTTAATTATTCAACTTCCAATTTTTATTGCGATTTTTTCGGCGATTCGTGTAATTGCTACTCCGATGATAAATGATAATCTTAGTAATCGTGCGTATGATTTTGTAGCATATGAAGGCTCTGAGATTAAGATGCTCGAGGAAAAACAACAGGCATATTTATCTGATCTGCAGAATGAAAATATTGCAGCTGAGGATAAAACCCAATATGACTTTCATCCGCAACTCTTTGGCGTAATTAATCTTGAAGCTAAGGCCAGTGATTTATTTAATCCAGCTAAGTTTAGCTGGAGTGCGCTATTTATGATGGTAATAACAATATGTGCTTGCGTGTCACAGTACTACGCAACAAAGATGCAAATGCCATCAGGTAAGTCGGAAAAGAGTAAGAAGTTCCGTGACCTTATTAAAGAAGCTAAAGACGGTAAGGAAATCGATGATGCCGATATTAATAATATGACGTCTGGTCAAATGACTAAGATGATGCCAATCATGATGTTTGTAATTATGATTAATCTTCATGGCGCTTTGGCATTTTACTATTTCTTAAGTAATATGATTACAATTGTTCAACAAGCTTTTGCTTTCAGACGTGCGCGTGATGAGATGGATGCTGCGACTGATAAAGCTATAACTAAAGAACTTAAAAAAATTCAGGAAGCTGAAGTAATAGAAAACAAAAAAACAGGTACAAAAATTACAAAAATCTCCGCTCGTGATACTAAAAAGAAAAGGAGATAATAAATGAATAAAGACGAATCAATCCGATTTGCAGCAAAATATTTGGAAGATCTTTTAAGCTTCTTCGGTATTAATGTGGCTGTGTCATCCACTATTGATGATGAAGTAATACAACTATCAGTGCCTTCTACATCTTTAAATTCGCTTTTAATTGGACGTAATGCAGATAATTTACGAGCATTACAACATATAGTATCTATGGCGCTTGTATCACATAATGCCGAAGTAACACGTGTAAATGTGGATGTAGCAAGTTATAAAAGACAAAGAGCGGACAGAATTGCTGAAAAGGCTGAAGGGTGGATTAGAAAAGTACGTGAGACTGGCGAATCAATGGAAATTAATCTTAATGCGGCCGATAGACGTGTAGTGCATAAATTGGCACAAGATTATTCGGATATTGATACACATTCTGAGGGTGAGGGAAGAGATAGAAAGCTTATTATTAGTAAGATATAATATATAGTTATTTATATACGCTTCGCTTCGCGTCAGGAATAAAAAAATCTTTCCGTCAGGACTGCGCTGATATTACAGTATTATGCTCGTCCTGGGAAAGATTTTTTTATTCGCTGGTTCGCTCTATGTATATAAATAACTATATATTATATCTGTGCTATTCTTGAGGTTGTTCGGTTGGTTCAGTAGTAGTATCAGTGGTTTCTTCTGGGTCTGGGGTTGGGCCAAGGATGATTACAAAGTGATAACTACGAGAAATGCTCTCCGGAGCTTCGGAAATTGATTGAATTTTAACACTTGGGTATTGTTTTTTAATCATAGTTTCAGTACCAGGTTTGCCTCCACTATAATATATAGTGTAATCATTGGTGAATGTAAGGCCTTCTGGTGCGTTGTCTACGGCAGAGATGGCATATCCGGCCTCTTCAAGTTTAGTTGATTCAGTAGCGGCTGCTCCTGCTACGCCGGAAGCGTTATAAATAGCAATGGTTGGGTGTTCATAGACACGTGGATCATTAGATGTTTGTTCGGCAACATATTCTTGGACGACAGAGTAATTACCGATACCTGCACGAGGAAGCACGTAAGATATTTCATCAACTGAACCGGTAGTCATGTAGTCTGGCCAGAGCGAGATTTGACGCATACTGTCGAAATCAAAGTCAAAGGTAAGGTGTGCAGCAGATTTAATCTCATCAATAGAAAAGTTACTGCGGAAATTATCACCGAGAGTAGTAGCAAGGCTTAAAATGTCAGTAATAGAAAGTGATTTTTCAAAGATTTTATCTTTGATCCCGATGAGGATTTTTTGTTGAGAAGCACCACGAGTAAAGTCACCTCCGGAAGTACCATGACGAGCGCGGGCAAGACCGAGGGCTTCTTCGCCATTAAGAGTGTAAGTAACACCAGCTTGATATACTGCGCCAGTCCACCAGTCATCATCGATATCTTCGTCGAGAGTAACGTTAATACCACCTAAAGTATCAACGATGGATATTAATGAGCCCCAGTTGAGGTGAGCAAAGTATTGAAAATCAATTCCGAGAATACTACCAACTTCATCCATTAATGCTTGTGCGGCTTCACGTTCTTGATCCGTAGATATATTGTAACCACCTCCGTTGCACCAGTATACTTCATTGATTTTACCTGTACGAGTGCAAGTTGGAGAAGCTTTAAGATCACGTGGTAGAGAAAGCATAGCGATATCACCAGTTTCTTGGTTTAAGCTAATTGCCATGATGGAGTCGGTGAGTTGAGCGCCGGCGTGGACACCGTTACCTTCGTCTCCCGACATATCATATCCACTGGTACCAAAGGCAAGTATATTAGTGCGGCCGTTAGCATCAGTTTTAAGCGGATCATAAGTTGGTTCAATGAATTTAATAAGATCAAAGACATTGCCTTGGCCACCGGTGATTTTAGCAATGATATCGTTGCCCCAGAAAACCGCCCAGCAAACTACGCCGATTATAGCAAGGACAATTAATAATAAAATTGTAGTAATGATACGGCGGGCTTTACCTGGTTTTTTCTTTTCTTTTTTTGGCTTCTGGTTCTTGTCTGTAGTTTCTTCTTTGGACATAGAATAATCTTCTTTTTTAATTGGTTCTTCGGAAGCTTTAAGTTCACCTGTATCACTATCAAAATCAAAGGCTTGAACTGGTTTTAGAAAATCAGCAACAGCTTCTTCGTGAGTAAGAGTCTTTTTTGGTTCTTCTTCGGTAGTCTTAATTGGTTTTTCTGTAGGTTTAGTAGTAGATTCAACTGATACGACAGTTGGTTTAATAATTTTTTTTGCAGTAGATTTAGAAGAAGGTCTTGTGACTGGTTTTTTTGTGCCACTTAGAGAGACACGAGTTGTAGTTGTGGTTTTCTTGACGGTCGTTTTACTATTGGTAGATTTATTAGTAGCGGAAACTTTGGCGCCAGATTTTTTGGCGCGACGAGTCGCAAGCCCATCAATTGATTTATTGCTTTTCATTATTTATAATTATATCATGACAGCGGTTAGATTAACAAAAAAACAATTAGCGGTTTTAGATTTCCTTAAAGATTATATGGATGAAAACGGGTATTCGCCGTCGTACCGTGAAATAATGGCTGGGCTTGAATTATCGAGTGTATCTGCTGTGGCAGAGCATATTGATAACTTAGTTGCTAAGGGAGCTTTAAAAAAGAATCCTGGCGAAGCAAGATCTCTTGAAATAGTGGATTATAAGCATACTGATACTGTAGAATTGTTCAAATTGTGTTTAATGACCGCAACAGAGGAAGAAAAGAAGATTTTAATGCAAGCGGCCGATTTAATTGGCATTGATATTGAGTAGATAAATTATAGACAAAAACAGATAAAACTGTTATGATTATTACGGAAAGGCATTTTGATGGCACAACAAAAACGAAAAAGAAGTAAAAAGTGGATATCAACATTAATAATTATCTTGCTTTTGATTGCTGCTGGTGTGGTGTGCTATTTCGTATGGGATGCATATTTCAGGGATAGAAAAACACCGGAGCCAGATAACAATACTGTTGTAGTAGATGATAAGACCAAGGGCGCTGAAGAAAAGAAAGATGATAATAAAGAATCAGAAGAAAAATATGAAGAAAAAGAGGAAACTCAGCAATATGAAGGAACTGACCCTAATTCTAATGAGTATTTAACTGGAGCAGTGACACACGCCAAAGTGAGTGGAGATAAAGTAATAATTCGTGTAAATATTGATCAATATTTATCTGGTGGAACATGTGAATTAAAAATAAAAAATAACGGAAGTGATGTATATAGTGATTCTGCTTCAATTATAGATTCAGCGTCGACTTCAACATGTGAGGGATTTAATGTACCGTTAGATAGTGTACCGGCTGGCTATTTAGATATTTTAATTACATTAAACTCTGGCGAAAAGACCGGTTCGATTAATGGAATGGTGGAAGTTAACAAATGAAAAACGATAAACGAGTAACAATGCCAGGAATGAAGATTAGAAGGCGTAGCAAGAGAGGTTGGTTTTTGGCACTTGGTGTCTTTGCGTCGGCATTTTTGTTTGCTTTTTTAGTTACTCATTACCGTACGATAGAAGCGGAAGTAGATGCGGCCAGTTTGGCTAATTTTGATCCTGGCTTTATTATCTCCGATTGGCAGATGAGTAATTATAACTCGATGAATGAAGCACAGATTCAAGCATTTCTAACATCAAAGAATTCGTGTGGTGAAACTGATTACGAATACTATCAATGGCTATCTAATAATTCATCTTATGCGTGGCATTGGGACAATGGACATTTTGTTTGTTTATCTGAGGAACGCTTTGGTGATGGTGAAATAATAGGAAGTGGTGAGACGGCGGCGCATATTATCTGGCAGGCAGCACAAGACTATAGGATTAATCCGCAGGCTTTGATTGTATTACTTCAAAAAGAAACTTCATTAATTACTGATCCAATTCCAAATAATGGTGATTATCGCAAGGCAACTGGATATGGATGTCCGGATTCGGCACCATGTTCGTCACAGTATTATGGGTTTAAAAACCAAGTGCGTAAGGCGGCGGCATTATTTAGAACAGTGCTCGATGGTGGATGGACGAACTATCCATTAGGTGAAAACTATGTGCAATTTAATCCTGATCCTGAATGTGGTGGAACTGTAGTAAATATTCGTTCACTTGCTACCTCCGCACTTTATCGTTACACGCCATATCAACCAAATGACGAAGCGTTAGTAGCTGGATATGGTGGTGGGTCATATTGTGGTGCATACGGAAATAGAAATTTTTATCTTTATTTTGAGGATTGGTTTGGGAATATTAAAGAAACACATGAACTAAGCGAAATAGAAAAGATAGCCACAGAAAATGGTTTTATTAAAACGTTGGGTGCTGCTATTTCAGAAGAACGTTCTGGATTAAAAGATGGCGCTTCCTATCAGCTATTCCAAAACGCAGTAGTTTATAATCATCCAACAATAGGTGTTTATGCTGTAATGACTGGTCCTGTTCGTGATTTGTATCGTAGTTATGGGTTGGAAAATGGTGATTTAGGATATCCT
>JAEEGL010775860.1_pt1 | contig 10741 bp, 5 predicted proteins | sample 9134231 | NCBI WGS metagenome assembly JAEEGL01 (sample SAMN16246548, study PRJNA631951) | gut metagenome | biome: gut microbiome; feature: rumen; material: fiber-attached | host: Bos | place: Iran: Karaj | collected 2018-10 | reverse complement strand
TCGGCCACTTAGTAGGTATTGCCGACCCCAAGGACATTGACGAACGCTACAAGGCCTGGGACATGAAAACTCTTCCCATGCTGCCTGAAAAGTTTCCCCTGGTGGCCCTTACCGCTACCAAGAGTCACCTGACAGCTCTCGGAAAGCTTATCAAGCGTAAAGACGTTACCACCATCATCAACGCCTGCGATGCGGGTCGCGAAGGTGAACTGATTTTCTTCTATATCCTGGATTACGTTCTCAAGGGAAACTTCAAGGGCAAGACCCTCAAGCGCCTCTGGATGCAGAGCATGACACCCATGGCCATCAAGGACGCCTTTGAGCACCTGCGCACCGCCGAGGACATGGAAAACCTGAAAGACGCGGCCCTTTGCCGCTCCGAGGCCGACTGGCTGGTGGGCATGAACGGGAGCCGCGGGCTTACCGCCTACAACAGTTCCATGGGCGGATTCCAGATTACCCCCTGCGGCCGTGTGCAGACCCCCACCCTTGCCATTATCGTAAAGCGCGAAGAAGAACGACTGCAGTTCAAGCCGAAGAAGTTCTGGACCATCACCGCTGATTTCGACAATAGCGGAAGCAACTACCAAGGCAAATGGTTCAAGACCGACGGCAAGGAAAAGGCCAAACAAATTTTTGATGAGAAAACGGCCAAGGCAATCCTTGAAAAGTGCAAGGGCAAAGCCGGGTCCATCGAAGAAAGCACCTCCGAGAGCCTGCAAAAATGCGGTCAGCTCTACGACCTCACTACCCTGCAGCGCGAAGCCAACAGCCGTTTCGGTTTCAGCGCCAAGACAACCCTTTCTATCGCGCAGTCCCTGTACGAAAGTCACAAGGCTACCACCTACCCCCGTACCGACAGCCGCTGCCTACCCGAAGATTATGTAGCCCCAGTGAAAGCTACACTAGGCAAAATTACAGGGCCCCTTGAAAAGTTCGCCAAAGAAGCCCTGGACAACAACTGGGTCAAGCGCACCCCGAAAGTATTCGACAACTCCAAAATTTCGGACCACTTCGCCATTATCCCCACGGGAGTGATGCCCAAGAACCTTTCCGAGGCGGAACAAAAAATCTACAACATGATTTGCCAGCGGTTTATCGCCGTATTCTTCCCGCCAGCAAAGTACTTGAACACCACACGAGTGACCACCGTCGAAAAGGAAACCTTCTTGACCGAAGGCAAAATTCTGGTGGACCCCGGTTTCAAAGCGGTTTATGGCAAGGATTCCGATGACGAATCCAATATTCCGAAGCTGAACGGCAACAAGGCAAAGATCGTTTCCATCGAAGCGGAAGAAGACTTCACAAAGCCCCCTGCACATTACACCGAAAGCACCCTCCTTTCCATGATGGAAAGCGCCGGTAAGCTGGTGGAAGATGACGAACTTCGCGACGCCATGAAGGAACGGGGCCTTGGAACACCCGCCACACGAGCCGCCATCATCGAAAAGCTGGTCAGCGACAAGTATGTGGTCCGCGACGGCAAAGACATGATTCCCACCGCCAAGGCCTTTGACCTTATCAAGGTGCTTTCGGCCATGAATTGCGACGCCCTTACCAGCCCAGAACTTACCGGGGAATGGGAATACAAGATGGACTTGATTTCCAAGGGCAAGGAATCTCGCGAAGAATTCATGAAGGGCATTGTAGACATGACCCGCACCATGGTGAAAAACATCAAGGGATTCAAGGAAGAACACACCGAGGGCGAAGCAAAGTTCAGCCCCGTAAATGGCAAGAAAGTCTTTGAAACCGTGAGCCGTTACAAGACCGAAGACGGCATTGTAATACGCAAGATGATTGGCGGCAAGCGCCTTACCGACGAAGAGGTGGTAGAACTTTTGACCAATCGGAAAATCGGTCCTCTTACGGGATTTCGCAGCAAGAAAGGTTCTGAATTTTCGGCCGTAGTCATCATCAACGACCAGAACAAGGTTGAATTTGTCTTCGATGAAAAGCCCGAAGAAATCGAAGTCGGCAAAAAGATCGGCACATCGTCTTTCGACGGGACCGATGTCTTCGAAACCCTCACAGGATACGTTTCCCAGAGTTACATCGACAAGAAGGCTACTGGCCTGAGCCTGCCCAAGATCATGTTGGGCAAAGAACTCCCCCTAGAAGCAATCCAGAAGCTTCTGGCCGGTGAAAAAACGGAACTCATCAAGGGTTTCCGCAGTAACAAGAGCCACCGTCTGTTCGACGCCTACCTGTACCTGGAAAAGGGCAAGCTCAAGTTCGAATTTCCAGTCCGTGAATTCAAGCCCCGCCGTTTCGCAAAGAAAAGCGGGTAAGATTAGATTAGGTTATGTAATGTGTAATGTGAAATGTGAAATGCAGGATGCAGATAGGAAGAGCGTCATCCTGGAGCCGCTAGGCGACGGGATCCATGCGGTTTAAGTTTATTCCCATAGTATTCCTGCTTTTCGCTTTTGCCAAAGCGGACGCTGTCGCTGTTATCGACGCCGATACAACGCAAGCCAACGCATCTCGAACCGATTCCACAACCGTCACCGAGACCATTCAATCCGACACTACACAAACCAACACCGTCGTAGAAAACCCCTACGGCCTGCCTGAAGAAATTTTGCCTCTCTGGAATTCCATGAGCATCAAGCAAAAGGCCGCCCAGATGGTGATGGTATACCTTTCACCGGCACAGTTCCTGATAGATAACGAGTTCGGCGCCGTACTGGTCATGAAAAATCACCTGAAAGACACCGCAGCCTTCAAGAATAAAATTCGCGAAGCCAACGAGGGCATGAGAATTCCTTTGCTGGTGGCCAGCGACCAGGAAGGAGGCCTAGTGAACCGCCTAGGCGGCATCTCCGAAAAATGGAAACACGCCCCCAGCGCCAAAGAGATGCGCGACATGTCTACAGACTCCGTAAAGTTGATCGCTGAAGACATCGGCAGCGAACTGATAGAATTGGGAATCAACATGAATCTTGCCCCTGTGCTGGACCCCGCCAAGGACCACCGCAAAAAGAATTCCTTCATGGAAGAAAGTGCCCGTAGCTGGGAAAAAGATTCCACAAGCACGGAAAAAGTCCAGGCCTTTGTACAGGGTATGAGGCAAAGTGGAGTCATCTGTGTATCTAAGCATTTCCCGGGTTATGACTCCTGGACCAATAGCGATCACCAGATTGCCATCAGTGCGAGCCCCAAGAACAAGATTGCCTACAATGTGGACTTTTTCAAGAGACTCTCCGACGACATTCCCGTCACCATGATGAGCAGCGTACGGTTTATTCGCATATCCAACCGCCCTGCCGTCTTTGAACCGAAAATTGTGAAGATGGCACGAGACATGAACCCTGAAACAGTTATTCTCACCGACGACCTGTGGGGAGTGTCCCTGCGAGCCTGGGTCAGCGGCACCGAGCGCGTCAAGAGCAAGGGCTACCCCCGCAAAGATTTCCGCAAGCTCATCCGCACGGCATTAACGGCCGGGAACGACATGTTCATGATCACCTACCCCGCCAAGGCTGTGGAAATGGTGAACTACCTAGTTCAGATATCCAAGAACAACAAGACCTACCGCAACCGCATCGAAGAATCTGCAGCCCGTATCATCAAGATGAAACACAAAGCAGGCTTAATCAAATAACGCCTATCACTTAGGCATATTCTTCACTTCTTTCAATAGCTTGTCCGGGCCAATTTTTTCGTAGACCAATTTCAAAATTTCTGCAGCAGCCAAGGCATCGTCCAAAGCCCTGTGGTGATTGAATTCCGGCAATTCCAAAGACTGCGTCAAGTTATGCAGGCTATAGCTAGGAAGCCCCGGGAAAAACTTTCTGGAAAGTTTCACGGTACATAGCCTGGGCGGGTCATACTTGATGCAGCTACGTTTCATTTCCGTCATCATGAATCGGCTATCGAACTGCACATTGTGGGCAACGAAGATTCGGTCCTGCAACAGAACCATCACATCATCGGCAATGCTTGAAAATTGAGGTTTCCCCTGCACCATTTCATCGGTTATGCCAGTCAGCCGTTGCACAAAAGGTTGAATCGGCATCCCAGGATCCACTAGCGCCTGATAAGTTTTCACCACGCACATGTCATCCATCAAGACAACGCCTATTTCGGGAATGCGCCCATCGGCGGGTTTCCCTCCGGTGGTTTCCAGATCCACAACGGCAAATTTCACAACAGGCTCTTAAAAGGCTAGATACCCTTTACTGGATAGGAACATCAATATCCAAAGTCTGCTTTGCAGCCCGATTTTCGACGCGGGCCTTCATTACTTTAGACTTAGGGCGGCCGTAAACGGGAACCACCAACAAGTTGGAGACGCCGGCGTCTTCGCTGGGCGTTGCCTCTGTCTCTGCCACCGTTTTGGTAAAGATGGGATTCTTGCCCTTATCATAGACGGAATATGTGAACTCCCGGTTCAGGCCTTTCTTGATCTGCTTGGTAGGCACCTGGAAATAGATAATTCCACCCTTGGGCACTTTACGCAAACTATCCTTGATTTCTTCTTCGGTGGCAAAGTCCGCCTCCATGGCCATACGGACATTCTTCTTCAGTTTTTCGGCACTTTCATAAAGCACCGAGACATTAAACTTTGCATCTTCGGGAGTTGCCGATGGGCGCACATCCCTAATTTTTGCATTGTTCTGGTAATACTCCCAGCGGCCATTGTCATGCAAAATTACCGTAGAGCCGTTGGAGGTTGTCGCTATAATATCATCTGCAAAGGCCGATGCCGCCATAAGGGCGACAGCGCACAGTCCACCTTTCACCAATCCACTCAATTTCATATACTCTCCGATTTCTCGTTGTTATAAAGAGCAATATAGCATAACCCTAAAAACTATATTTCCCCCTGTGAAAGGAAAAACCCGATTTGCACCGAGCCCTACGGGCTATCTCCATGAAGGCCACCTGCTTTCAGCCCTGTATGTCTGGGCCGCAGCAAAAAAATGGGACCTGGACGTGCACCTCCGTATCGAAGACCACGACCAAGAAAGAGCAAGGCCTGAGCACATCCGAGCCATCCGCGACGATTTGAAATGGTTGGGTTTTTCATGGCAAAGCGAAAGCATTCAAAGTGACCATTTCGACAGATTTGAAAAGAGGCTAAAGGATCTGCAAGAAAGGGATTTCGTCTACCCCTGCTACTGCAGTCGCAAGGAACTGGACGCCGAAAACCCCAAAAACGAGTATGGCGAAGTTATCTACCAAGGGAAATGCCTCTCCGAATTCGGAATTCGGAATTCGGAGTTCGGAATTCAGAAGCCACACAGTCTGCGCATCCGTATTCCAGACAAAGTAATACATTGGCAGGACCTTCGTCTAGGCGATTTCGAAGAGAATCCGAAGCTTCAATGCGGAGATTTTCCCATTCAAGACAGAATGGGTCAATGGACATACCAATTCGCCGTCTGCGCCGACGATATAGACGAAGGGATAACCCATGTTATCCGCGGCGAAGACATCCGGAACTCTACAGCAAGACAAATCGCCCTGATGAATCTGATGGGCCGGACTGAACCGCCGAAGTATCTACATCACCCCCTCATCGTGGACCGTTCCGGCAAAAAACTGTCCAAGCGAGAAAAGGCCCACAGCATACAACAAGATCGCGAAGCCGGCGTATCCCCCCAAGAACTTCTGGGCCAGGTCCTCTTCAAGGCAGGATTGCAGGTCTCCACCGCGCCTACCGACCTGAACACAGCCCTAGACCTAATCTGCCAGCACATCTAGTTGCTAAAATATGTATATTCAAGGCATGTCCAACGCAGCCTTGTCCGCCACCCTATCGAAGATTCGTCAAGAATCCACCCTATTTGATTCAAAGGATTCACTCCTGAATTTCAGTACCAAGGGCCTATACCAGACCCCTCTGATGCTGGAAACAGGCGATTTGTTCTTCGAAAAGTGGAAACAAACCCAAGGTCCTCTGCCCCTGGATTCATTCCTCCCCAAGTCAGATAATTTCACACCCCAGCAAAAACTAGAAGTCAAAGAGCATATCCTCCAAGCCCTCAAAGAAAAGATAGAGGACTTTGGGAGCACCGATCTTTATCTGTTGCTGGGCTTTTTGAAATGGGAGGGAAATGCCCTTTCCCCAAGTCTTTTGGTCCCCCTGGACGTAAACCTCCAGACCCAGACGGTATCTCTCTCCTCAAGGCCCCCTCTTGAAAACAGTATCCTGCGGGAGCGGTTAAAATCAGAAGTAACCCTTCCTCGAACGGAAGACGCCACTTTAAACGGTCAGTTCAGCATCCTGCTCTACTTCTCACTCTTTGAAAAGGCCGTTGCAGCCAAGAAGAACTGGAAGTTTACCCGCCACGGACTATGCCTCGCCTTCTTTGATTCTGTCAGACTAGGGCTTACAAAGTGTCTGGAACAAGGCCTAGACGAGTCCAATGCCTGCGCGGCATCTACGGTAAAATCCCTTTTTACGGCCGATGGGTTTCAAACCAAAGATTCCAAGTTTGACGGAGAATGTTTCGATAAGATCTATTCACCGCTGGACCACTACCCTCTTTACATCACGGACTCCCACACGACAAAGGTGGTGGAAGACGCCAAAGATCCAGACAACAAGGCCTACGCTATCCAGGTCCTGCCCGGTACGGACTGGGCGAGAGCCACGGCCAACCTAGTTGCAGATTCCATCGCCGAAAAGAAAAGCACCCTGGTTGTCTACCGCAGGGCCTCGACCGCTCAGTCTTTCAGGGACCGCCTGTTTCCGCAATTCCGAAATTTTGAAGGTCCTGAACGTGATGCACTGTTGCCGAATCTTCAAAAATCCCGCGACAGCTTCTTGCGGTACTACGATGCCGTCAACAACAACATCCAGCCTTCCGACGCTCCCCTTTCGGACCTGTTGGCAGAATTCGTCCAGAACCCAGCTGTCAAGATCAAGTCGTCGGATGTTCTGTTTCAGAAAATTGCAAACATCCCGTACAAAGACTACAGAGAGCTAAAAGCGGACCTTGATGAAATCCTGTACTTGTATTTCGAGAAAAAAGGCAAGGAAGCAAGAAACGCCTTCAAGGATGTGCGTGTTCCGAGTCTCTCCGTAGAGGAACAGGAAGCCATCGCCAAGGAACTGGCCTTTGCCTCTACCAAGGTCACCGAACTGAAGCCTCTCATTGGCCTAGTTGAAAAGACAGGCTTGTTCCCCACTGGAATTTACCTTTCCGGCCTTTCGGATATCATCGACCTAATTCTCAAGAACTTCAACCGTAGTACCCCCATATTCGAAGACTGGGAACTCCGTTCCAACAGCTGGGAAGACTACCAAGATTCTCTAAAGGCCCTCCCCGAAGCTGGCGACAAATGGGTCCGTTACCGCAGGCAGACATCGGAAATCTACACCGACAACGCCGTAGACGAAAACATCCTTTCTGTCCGCGAAGAGTTTGCAGAAAGCCTAAAGGCAACCCTGAAAGGTCTCTCGGATCGTTACCGCAGTTCCAAAAAGAAACTCCTGAAAGTCCTGAAAGACCCGAAGTCCGTCAAAGACGACAACCAGCTTCTGGACCTGATAGACACCTTGATAGAACTGCAAGAAAACAAGCGTGCCTACAAAGACACCTCCGTGCTGGGGAATCACCTGCTGGGTCGGGATTGGCTCTACGAGCGCTCCAACTGGTTCGAGCTGAACAAGAAAATTACCTACATCTACGACTTCAGGGAAGCCCACAAGAACGACCCCCGTCTGGATTTGTTGCTTCAAATTCTGGAACAATGGCAGCTATTCGTAGACGCTCTGCCTCAGATGAAAGACTTTGCGAAAGTCGTGAAGGAACTTCAGGAATCCACGCGCAAAATTACGAAGGGTCTTTCGTTGGAAACGCCCTTGGAAAGTCTCTGCATTGAAAAATGGCTTGACGAAATTCAGTTGTGGAACGCCAATTGGAGCAACCTGGAAACCCATATTCGCATTACCTCGCTCTTACAAGCCATGGAGAACTACGGGGCAAAGGAACTTTGCGACTACCTGAAAGAACCGAACAATGTCAGTCAGAACATCGCCCAGGCTTTCGCCCATTTCTGGGCCGGTACGCAAATCCAGCAAGTAGGCAAGGAATCTCCAGACTTGTTCTCCCTGTTGCCCAAGGCGAGAGCCCAAAAGACAAGGGATTACCGTTCCCAGCTAGACCAGTTCTGCAACGCCAACTTCAGGACAGTGCACAACACCGTCAAAGAAAATCCAGACATTTTCGCCTTCTTGCCGCTGGAGCAAAGCTTCTATCTGCCTGCATCCAGGAACTTCCAAACCCTGGTCGTTCTTGACGCAGATTGCATTACGGTTTGCGAAGCTCTTCCTGCTATCTTCAAGGCCCAAAAGACCGTATTGGTCGGCGACCCTAAAGCCCCAGTTCTCTCATACCAGCCTCTAGACGGTTTTGCAGAAGACAAGACTCCCCATACCCAGGCCTTCCAGGAATCTATTCTCACCTTGAGCCTGCGGCAAGGAATCCCCACGAGAGAACTATGGTTCTCTACCACTTATGCAAATTCCTCCATGGTGGATTTTGCCAACTACAAAATTTATGGTGGCGGAATACGACAACTGCCCACACCCAGTCGGGAAAGCGTAAAGAATCAATCCCTAAAAGTGGTTCCCGACAAGGTTATGGAAATTGCGAAGGCCGCCATCCATCATGCAGAAAGACAACCGGGACGCACCCTAGGCATTATAGCACTGCACCAAGCCACTTGCCTTGAGATAGAATCGGCAATCAACAGTCTTGTGCCCAAGGATTCCCCGGCAGCAAGATTTTTCCAGCCCACCAACCCGGCCATCAGTTTTTATGTAAAAACTCCTGAAAGGGCGGTAAACCGTATGCGGGACACGATTCTCGTATGTGGAGAATACGACGCCTCCGAAAAGAAATCGGTCAACTCCAAGCTGCCCGTCTGCACGACCCTCGCCAAAAGCGACCTGCAAGTGTTCCTTTCCGAAAGCGACATGGCGCAGAAACCCAAAGAGAAACCAGACCTTTTCTGGGAATGGATTCTGTATCTACAAAAGGTGCTCACCCTGGACATCCGCGATGAAAAGCCCAAGGAATCGGTACTCTACCCCCAAACCCTAAAAGCCCTACAAGACGAGAACATCCAAGTGGAGCCTTATTTCTGCCAAGGGGGAATCTCCGTAGGTCCGGTAGTCGTAGACGCAAACAATTCCAAGCGGTTCCTCGCCATGGTCGAAGACGACTGCACCACGGAACGCTTTAGGGAATCCATCGAAGACCGTATCTATATCCGGCACACGCTGCTCCGTCAAATTGGTTGGAAGGTACTGAACCTGTGGACACCCTTCTGGTACATGGCCAACAGTGACGAAGTAAGCCACATGGTAACCACCATCGCCATTGAGCAGAGCGTGGCTCCCCCGCCCAAAGATGACTCTGAAGATCAATCCGACAGCGCCGATGCCATTTCTGCAGATAATCTCAGCGTAATTCCTTACACGGTGCTGCACCCGAGAATTGAAGGCACTCCCCACGACAAGCCCATCCAAGAGCTGTCGGCAGCCTCCATCATCACACAGCTCAAGTTCTATGTAGATCACGAGTCTCCCATTCACGAAGAACTTTTGCAGCAAAGACTTTTCGAGCTCCACAAAGAACCCTGGCCGAATCCGGCACTGGTGCCTCAAATCATGGACGCCATCAAGCAGGGTATCAAGAGCCAAAAGTTTATCCAGACCGGAAAGTTCCTCTATTCCCTCAAGAATCCGGCCGTAGAACTGCGAGACAGGAGTTTCCGACCATCTTCGGAACGAAAGATGATTTACGTTTCGCCCGAAGAAAGGATGTTCATCCCCTCGTCCATGGACGAGCGAGACATAAAGCAACTGCTTGGCCTTCTGGAATAAAAAAATCCCTGCCTTAGGCAGGGATTTTCGTTGAGCTACCAGGATTCGAACCTAGACAAACAGAGTCAGAATCTGTTGTGCTACCATTACACCATAGCTCAATGGTGTTGCCAAAGGTAGAAAAAAATGTTCCTTCGGCAAGGGGTATTTTACACTATTTGGTGCTTAAGGGCATATTTGGGGGGGTATACGTCAGCCAAAGTTCCTTTATCCCGTTGCCCGAGGTCAGATTCTGGTCTGAACTGCTCACATAAGCCGCCTGCGGAACTCCAGCCTCCTGAAGCGCAGAAACAACCACCGGATCCCCGGAATACATCAGTAAGCGTTGCGTTCCACTAGGCAAATATGTCAAATAGTACTTATCGCAGGTGACGGTACGAACAAAATGCGAAGTTCCCTCGATGCCGAGCACAACGCTGTTCATAAGGCAATTTTCCGTCTGTTGGTTGTCCTCTTGATCGACTACGAGCCTCACCCCGACAGAAATCCAAGAATACTTGTCCAAACTAGTCTTGCCGATAGACAGGGTGTCGTTCCCTCCTTTCAGCTCGGATTTTTTCACATAGCGTGAGAGGCCTGTTTTGGAAACCGTCTCTCCGGACCTCTGACGGTACTCCACCCGGAACGAATCATACGGAACGACCTCGGGAGCGGGCAACCACCACCGACCTAGACTGTCAGTCAGGGCTTGAACCTGGTACTCCAGAATGAGTCCGGCGGCAAAATCAAAGCCGAACAAATCCGTAATGACCATTACTTCCACACTATCGCATGCAGTCAAGTTCGAACAATCCACCTGTCCCGAAATCCAAGCCTTGGATGTAGCCGGCGTTCCTGTCGTGTCCCCTTTTTCCGAAGAACCCCGGCCTGTAGAATCGGAAACCGCACTTTTTG
>JAEEGL010562403.1_pt1 | contig 10741 bp, 6 predicted proteins | sample 9134231 | NCBI WGS metagenome assembly JAEEGL01 (sample SAMN16246548, study PRJNA631951) | gut metagenome | biome: gut microbiome; feature: rumen; material: fiber-attached | host: Bos | place: Iran: Karaj | collected 2018-10 | reverse complement strand
GGCGTAGATCGTGAAGTGATTGTAGAGCAGAATGCCGTTGAAGGGCTTGTCTTCCTCAATCAGCTTTTTGTTGACCGTGATGGTGCCGCTGAGCGTGCAGGGATTGCCGAAGGGGTCGACAGAAGGATAGTTGAACACATAGTTCATGTGGTTGGGGAAAAGCAGCACGGGGATGCTGTCGATAATGCAGGCCCGAGGGAGGGTCGACTTGGCCATCCAGTCTTGGATCATCCCGCTATTATTGCTTACAGTCTTGGTAAGTGTACCTTCGTGGGTGGCATTGCTGAAGGCGATACTGCCCGAGCCACTTCTCATATTGATCTGACCGATATCGACAAAGTCGTTGTGACCCCCGTCACCGCGTGTGCGGGCCGCCGCATAGGATGTGCCAGTATTCGGGTCGGTCAGGGTGACTTGTCCATTGGCAGACACCTGCCATGTGAACGGTGCATCCTTGGGACCGCCGTAAATCTCGAGCGGCTCATTGAATTCGTCATCAAACACAGCCAGGGCAATGTAGCCCGTGTGGTCGGCTTTGGCCTCCACTACAATCAAAGCGCGGTTGAAGGGCTTGCCGTCCTCGGTGACGTCTTCATAGTCGAATGACTCGCTCCACAGGCCGACGAGGCTCTGTTCCATCTCCTGTTGGCTGGGGGTTGCGGGGTTGTCGGTATTGTCTTTACAGGCACTCATGCCTAACAGGAGCACTACGGCCATCATTGTGAATAATACTTTTTTCATATTGCTTTAAGTTATATTATTTGTTTTGCGGATTCCTGGGCGGCGATGACCTTATCGCACCAGGCGTCGAACTCAGGATCTTCTTCCTGGAGCTCGGGGTGGGCGAGGAGATAGGCTACACAGCGGCGCACACCCTCGTCGAAACGGGTGACACACTGGAAGCCCGGAACGGCACGCTTCAGCTTCGAACAGTCGAAGATGACGGTGACCGACTTGTCGCCTAAGAGATTGCCCGTGAAGTCGTAGTCCTTGGGTGCGACGGCAGCGAGGAAGTCGGAGGCCACATGGTAGAGGTGCGGGGTGACGCCGAGGGCATTGGCCACGCACTGGTAGACCTGATTCCAAGAGAGCTGTTCGTCGCTCATGATCTGGAAGGGCTCGCCGATGGTCTTGGGATTGCCTAAGAGGCCGATGAAGCCTCGGGCAAAGTCCTCGTTCCATGTGAGCGTCCATAAGGAGGAGCCATCGCCATTGACGATGACGGGCTTGCCCTCCATCATGCGCTTGAGCACCTGCCAGCTGCCCTTGGGACCATGCACGCTGACGGGCACGCCACGCTCACAATAGGTGTGGCTGGGGCGGACGATGGTGACGGGGAAGCCGTTTTCGCGGTATTCCTTCATGAGCAGCTCCTCGCAGGCAATCTTGTTGCGCGAGTACTCCCAGTAGGGGTTGGCGAGGGTGGTGCCCTCGGTGATGACATGATTGGCGGCGGGCTTATTGTAGGCCGAGGCCGAGCTGATGTAGACATACTGGCGGGTGCGGCCCTTGAAGAGGCGGATATCGCGCTCTACCTGAGAGGGCAGGAAGCCGATGAACTCACAGACGGCGTCGAACATCTCGCCGCCCACCTGGCGCAGCACCTCCTGCTCGTCGTTGATGTCGACAATGACTTGTTTCACACTGGCGGGTACTTCGCTCTTGCGATTGCCGCGGTTGAGCAGCCACAGGTCGTGGCCGCTTGCTGCCAACTGGCGGGTGATGGCACTCGAGATGGTGCCTGTGCCACCGATTAATAGAATCTTCATATCTCGCTAATATTTAAGTCCGATATAGCTATGTGCAGGGAGTTGGAGGTCGAACACCGTGGCATCGTCGGCATAGCCCATGAAACGGTTGCGGCCGAACATGCCTGGGAGAGGCTTGACCTCGGCGGGCTTCAGCTGCTCGCCGGTGAGGAGGTTGCTCAGGGTGCTGACCTTCGTATTGATGACCACCCGCAGGCTGACGGCCTCGTCGTTGAAGTTCTCCACCACCAAGGTCTTGTTGTCATAAGGGAAGAGAGCCACCTTCGACGGTCCTTCGATATAGGCTCCCGTGTCTTTGCTCATGGCGCGGCGGATCACGTTGAGCGCACCGGCAGGGAAGTCGTAGAGGTTGCCGAAGTCGTCGGGGATGGTGAGCACGAAGAGGGTGCCTTTGGAATAGGTGTCGCGCAGGAGGATGGGATAGCCGGAGACACCGCCCGTCAGCGGACGGCCTGCACTGATGACCTCCCAGGCATCGTTGGTGAAGTATTTCACTTGCGGGATGATGAACTCACGCTCGGACTTGCCACTCCAGCCGAAGTCGTTGACGATGGCCTTGAGGTCGCCGCAGTAGAGTTCGCAGACATCGGCCAGCTTATCCTTGATGGCCTTCAGCAGACCAGTGGTGACGATGACATCGCCGCCCTTGCGGAGCTGACCCTTGATCTTCTCTACTATCTGCGGGTCTTTAGCTGCCTGCTGGGTGAGCAGGATCTGCTGGCGCTCCTGCCACTGGGGATACATGTCCATGGGCAGGCCGATCATGCCGAGATAGTTCTGCAGGAAGTCCTCGCCCGAAGAGTGATAGGGCTTATAGGAGGCCAGGCCGATGGGTTTGCCTAACTGGCCTACGAGCTTGTCGGTCTGTCTCAGGGTGGCACTGGCAAAGCTGGCCATCGTGGTGGGGGTGACGGTCTTGCCGTTCTTGGTGAAGGGTTTTACCATCTCGTCGTAGCGGAAGCTGTTGCCGCCGGCATCCTGCCAGGGCGCGCGCATCTGAGGCATGATCTTCACGTCGTTGAGCTGCATGTAGTTCCAGAGGATGATCTCGGGGGTCTTGGAGAGCATGGTGAGGTGGAGCTGTTCGGCATAGCGGTCCATGCTCATGTGGATGCCGCCCGCATCAACCCATCCGCCGCCGTTCTTGCCTGGGGCGATATTGTCGAAGTAGCGCACCACGTTATAGCTCAGGTAGTTCTGCAGGTGTTGGGCTGAAGCCGGATCGCGTGTCTCCGTACCTGTCCAGATGCCGTCGAAGTACTGGGGCTCCTCCTCGAGGTTGAAGCCGAGGCCGTGGAAGTGGTCATACCAGTTGGGGTATTTCACGATGACCTTGACCTTGGGATTGACTTTCTTGGCGGGGGCCACCACCAACTCTCGGCCAGCATCGGCCATGAGGCGCAGACGGTAGTCGGTCCAGCTCTTACCGCTCCGTTCTTTGGCGGCAATCTCGTCGTCGTTCTTCAGGTCGATGAAGAAGAAGTCGTCGAGGATGAAGTCATCGAAGAGCTTGGCGGTGTATTCAGCCACCTCCTTCACCTGCTGGCGCTCGTTCTCACGGGCATAGCTGTAGGTCTCGAAATCAGTAGGTTCGGAGCGGGTATAGGTGATGCCGCCACCCACCTCCAGACCTTTGGAGAGGAAGAACTTCTTCACCTTGAGCATCGTCTTCTCGGGCACGGTGAAGGCATCGCGATGGGTCTCGAGATAGATCTTGTCGAGGTCTACCTGTGAACTGACAGTCTCCCAGGTCTGATTGAGGAACTTGTCGTCAGCCATCCGTGCCACGTCCTGTGCGCGGATATAGGTGGAAACCTTGAAATTCTGGTACTGGCCATGGCCCGCAAAGCCGGGCATGGCCATCAGGGCTGTCATTGCTGCCATGATGGTTCTCTTGAGATGATGAATAGTTGTTTGGGTCATAGTTCAGTGGATATTAATATTTGTCAAGTCCTTTTTTCAGGAAGTCGATGTAGGCGTTGATGTCTTCATCGTAGGCTCGGCTGCCAGTGAGCGGATGGCCATCGTTGTCGAGGACGACATAGAACGGCTGGGCATTGGCACCGAACTTGGAACTCTGGAGCCAGCTCCACTTCGCCCCGACGGTGCGCAGCGTCTTGGTGTTGCCGTTGGCATCGGTCACCTCATAGGGCTCGCTGAGCGGCGTCTTGTCGTCGACATAGAGCGAGATGAGCACGAAGTCGTTGGTGAGCATATCGGCCACAGTGGGATCAGTCCATACGGCAGCCTCCATCTTACGGCAGTTCACGCAACCGAAGCCGGTGAAGTCGATGAGTACAGGCTTGCCCAGCGACTTGGCAGCGGCCATGCCCGATTCGTAGTCGGTGTATTTGGCCTCTACCACCTTATTATTAAGGTTGAAGTCCTGCGTGTTCATCGGAGGGGCGAAGGCGCTGACGGCCTTGCATGGAGCCCCCCAGAGTCCGGGCACCATATAGAGGGCGAAGGCCAGCGACACCAGTCCGCCCATGATGCAGACCACCGGCATCGGCTTATGGAGCTCGCCGCCCACCTCGTCGCTCTGAAATTTGAGCCAGCCACAGAGGTAGGCACCCAGGAGTGCGAAGATGACAATCCACAGCGAGAGGAACACCTCACGGTCGAGCAGATGCCAGCCATAGGCGAGATCGGCCACGGAGAAGAACTTCAGGGCGAAGGCCAGTTCGATGAAACCCAGCACAATCTTCAGCGTGTTCATCCACGACCCCGACTTCGGCGCCTGTTTCAGCCAGGCAGGGAAGAGGGCGAAGAGCGTGAAGGGCAGGGCCAGCGCCAGGGAGAATCCGAACATGCCGAGGGCAGGTGCCAGCCAGTTGCCGCTGGTGGTGGTCTCTACGAGCAGCAGGCCGATGATGGGGGCTGTGCATGAGAACGACACGAGTACCAGCGTGAACGCCATGAGGAAGATGGAGAGCAGCCCGCTGGTCGTTGTGGCCTTGGTGTCGACGCTGTTAGCCCAGCTGTCGGGCAGTTTGATTTCGAACCAGCCGAAGAATGACAGGGCGAAGACCACGAGCAGCAGGAAAAGCAGGATATTGAACACAGCATTGGTGGACATGGCATTGAGCGTGTTGCTGCCGAAGAGGGCTGTCACAAGCAATCCCAGTCCGAGGTAGATGACGATGATGGACAGCCCATAGGTGACGGCATCGCGCACCCCTTGGCGCTTATCACTCTTGGCACGCTTGAGGAAGAAACTGACCGTCATGGGGATGATGGGCCAGATGCAGGGCATGCAGACGGCGAGCAATCCGCCGACAAAGCCCATCAGGAGAATAAACCATAAGGAGTGGTCGGCAATGTTGTCGCTGTCGGAGCCCATGGCGCGGAGCTCCTCCACCACAGGCTGCCAGAGGTCGGAGGCAGTGGCTACTGTAGCAGAATCGGCCACCACCGTGTCGGCTACCACCGTGTCTTTAGGCGTCTCTGCCACGACGGGTTCTTCTTTCTTCTCATCCTGATCCTTCTTCTCCTCTTCCACTACGGGACTCTTTCCCTTAACCTGCAGCGTGACCTCAGAGGGAGGCAGACAAGACGCATCGTTGCAGGCACCATACTCGAGATAGCAGTCGATGTCGTATTGGGGTTTAGTGAAACGGATTTTCTGCACGAAGGTGACGGCACTCTCAAAGTAGCGCAGCTCCATCTCGAAGAGTTTGTCGAACTGTTTGATTTCCTTGCCTCTGGCTTGCAGCTTTCCTACAGGTTGGGCACCCTCCATCTTCACCACGTTGAAGGAGGCGGAGATGGGGCCGTCGTTGCCAAGATTGGTGGAATAGACATGCCAGCCTGGATCGATGGTGGCGGAGAATACGAGCTCGCCCTCGCCGCCTTTCAGTTCCTTCAACTGCGAAGTGAAATGAACGGGCTCCATCATCTGAGCCGTGGCTGAGAGCACAAAGAACAGTAAGAGTGATAATGACAGAAATTTCTTCATGCTGCAAAGATACGAATAAGCGAGCAAAAAACCAAGAGTTTCTTGAGTTTTTTCGAGCGAGAGTATTTTCGACGTAGTCAAAGATACGAATAAGCGAGCAAAAAACCAAGAGTGCCCTTGGGATTTAACATTCATTGAAGGAAATGGGCTGTTCGCTGAAAAGTTTTGGCGGGTGACACTATTTGTATTACCTTTGCGCCAACAAATAAATAAATGCATAATATTCGTATGAAGAGGATGATGTTTTTCATGATGCTGATGGCATCTTTAGTGGTCTTGACCTGCTGTTCGGCAGAAGACCCCCTGAGTGATTTTTATAATGATCCGCAAGAAGAATGGAATCAAAGCGGATCACTGGTTCCTGGCAATAATGGCAGTGGCAGTTCTGCCACGACGGGAGCATTGGCTACTTTTAATGTAAACGTCGACCAGACAACTGCGGAGCCCACCGCAGCAGCCTCGGAGTATTTCCCTGAAGACGAGGATGCCCTGGAGAACAACGACTTCAAGACCGAGGTGAGTATCGACCTGTCGAACCCCGTGGCCAAGAGTGAGAGTGGGGTGGAGGTCACCGTCAAAGGCGGACACGTCACCGCCAATCATGGTTCGGCGAAGGGCATCTGCTACGTGTTGAGCGGTACGACGACTAACGGGTCGTTTACGGTGGTGGGCGATAAGAAGTATGAGGTGAAGCTGAACGGTGTCAGCATCACCAATCCCGACAGTGCTGCCCTGAACCTGTTGAGCGGCAAACGTGCCTATGTGGTGCTGGCAGAAGGTACAGACAATACCTTGGCCGATGGCGCTGGTGGCAGCCAGAAAGGAGCACTCTATTGTAAGGGTAAGCTGCTCTTCAACGGAAAAGGTTCGCTCAGCGTGACGGGTAACACGAACAATGCCATCCACTCGGCAGACTATATCGTGTTTCGCAAAGGTGTTAACATCTCGGTGAAGTCGACAGCCAACCACGGTATCAAGGCCAACGACGGGGTGTTTATCAATGGTGGCATCCTGAATGTCGAGGTGACAGCTGCCGCAGCAAAAGGCATCAACTGTGAGAGTCATATCGTGGTGAATGGCGGACGCACCACCGTCATCACGACAGGCGATGGCATCTATGACACCGACGACCGCGAGGCTAAGGGGGCGGCTTGTATCAAGGCCGATTCCACCCTGACGGTGAATGCAGGTACGTTGATGCTGAAAAGTACAGGCTCGGGTGGCAAAGGCATCAATGTGGATATGGAGGCCTACTTCAACGGCGGTGAGGTATACATCATCACCGAGGGCGGACAGTTCAGGAGCAACAACGACACTTCGTCGCCCAAGGGTATCAAGGTGGATGGCAACCTGACCATCAGCGGCGGCACTATCTGGGTGCGCACCAGCGGTAATAACGGTGAGGGCATCGAAACCAAGGGTAAGCTGACGATAACAGGTGGCGAGGTGGCTTCCTACGCTTATGACGATGCCATCAATTCGAAGGATGACATGACCATCAGTGGCGGCTATGTCTATGCCCAGGGAAAGGCCAACGACGGCCTCGATGCCAACGGCAACTGCTATATCAAGGGCGGAATTGTCTATGCCATCTGCTCCGGCTCTCCCGAGGTGGCTATCGATGCCAATACCGAGGGTGGCAAGAAACTCTATCTCACTGGCGGTACGATCGTGGCCGTGGGAGGATTGGAGAGTGGCTCACAACTGACACAGGCTTGTTATCTGGCTTCGCAATGGTCGACCAATGCCTGGTACACCCTCTCCTATGGAAACAGCAGCTTCTCGTTCCAGACACCATCGGGCGGTGGCTCAGGGCTCGTTGTATCGGCAGCTTCCACACCCTCACTTCTGAAGGACGTCTCCGTCAGCGGTGGCAGCAAGTACTTTGGTGGTCTGGGTATTCAGGACGGCACCGTCAGTGGCGGTTCTTCGGTATCGCTCACCTCGTATACAGGTGGCAACGGTGGCATGGGAGGCGGTCCTGGCGGATGGCGTTGACACAATAAATCTCTTTCTTTCACGTTATATCATTAAACAGATGAACTTGATGAAGAATCAGTCGCGACATGAAAATATGATGTATCTGGTGGTGTGGGGCTTGCTCTTTTTAGCCCCACTCCTCAGCCTTTATGTCAGGACTATCAATCATGAGGATGCCACGTTCAACTGGACGGAGGTGCTGATTGTCTGGCGCTCATTCGCCATTTTCCTGGTCTTGTTTCTCCTTCATAACTGCTTCCTGGCACCGCTTATCGTGCATCAGCAGCGACGGGTGCTTTACTTCTCTGTCGTAACGGCAGTATTGGGTGCGTTCTTCATCTGGCAATGTTCCCATAAGCCACAAAGGGATAAGGATTTCCGCAAGCGTCCCCCCATGGAGCGACATGAATCACGGCCGCCCCATATGGATGAGAACGGCGAGCATCAGCCCCCTTTCGACAAGCCGCCTCACGACAAACCAGAGCATCGTATGCGTCGGGACCACATGCCGCCTCCCATCGTCGGCGAGCGTGACATACTGGCCTTGGTGGTACTCATTCTGATGTTTGGCGCAAACCTCGGCACGAAGTACTATTTCCGTAGTCGTGACGATCAGAAGCGGTTGGCAGAACTGGAACGGCAGAATCTGGAGCAGCAGCTGGAGTATCTGCGTTATCAGATCAACCCCCATTTCTTCATGAATACGCTCAACAATATCCATGCACTAGTGGATATCGATCCTGCTAAAGCTCAAGAGACCATCGTGGAGTTGTCGAAGATGATGCGGTTCGTATTGTATGAGGGCGACAAGCGCGGCGTGCCCCTGGCTCGTGAACTGGAGTTTATCCGAACCTATCTCAAGCTGATGCAGTTGCGCTTTACCGATCAGGTAAGGATTTCCCAGAATCTGCCTGCGGAGGTGCCCGACAGGAACATCCCGCCCCTGTTGCTCATCACGTTTGTAGAGAATGCCTTCAAGCATGGGGTCAGCTATCAGCAGGCGTCGTATATAGAGCTGCAGGCTGCCGTGGAGGATGAAAGACTGGTCTTCTCTTGTCGTAACTCCAAGGCCAGCAAACCCAATCAGGAGAAAGGCGGCGTAGGACTCACCAATGTCCGCAAACGTCTCGACCTGCTATTCAAAAATGATTATTCACTCGATATCCACGACGAAGCCGACAGCTACGCCGTCGAACTAAATATTCCGTTATCATGATCAGATGTCTTGCCATAGATGATGAGCCATTGGCTCTGCAGCAGCTTGTTTCATATATTAATAAGGTGCCCTTCCTGGAGTTGGCTGCCCAGTGCCGGAGTGCCATTGAAGCCCGTCAGTTCTTGGAGAACGATACCGTGGATGCCATCTTCTGCGATATCAACATGCCCGACCTGAATGGCATGGAGTTTGTCAAGGCGCTCATGGCTCCACCTCTTGTGGTCTTCACTACCGCCTATTCGGAATACGCCGTTGAGGGATTTAAGGTGAATGCCGTAGACTATCTGCTGAAGCCTTTCGGGCTGCAGGAGTTCCAACGGGCTGCCAACCGTTTGAAAGAAAGGATGGAGGGTGCGGGTATGGCTGCGGAAAATACTCCGGCCAAAGAGACTGAAGATGATACGCTCTTCCTGAAGACCGACTATCGTATCGTGAAAGTCTGTATCAGCGATATCCGTTATGTGGAGGCTATGAGCGAATATCTGAAGGTATGGCTCGAAGGACAGTCCAAGCCCATCATCACCCTCCTCTCGATGAAGAAGATGGAAGAACGGCTACCCGACACGTTTATGCGTATCCACCGTTCTTACATCATCAACCTCACCAAGATTCAGGAAGTCAACAAGAATCGTGTCATCATGGATGCCGACACCTATCTGCCTATTGGCGAGATGTATAAAGATGCCTTCCAGGCTTATCTCGACACGAAGTTCTTGGGTAAGTGACTATTTACTGCCTACGATATTCTTGAACGACGAGCCGAAGATCACATACTGCGTATTACCGGCAATGGTGCCTTCGTTCTGTCCCCAGAGGAAGGGCCAGTCGTCGAAGTTCTCGAAATGGTCGGGCTGACGGAACAACAGCCCTGGAGCCACATTACCCGGAATAGCCGAGAAGTCGGCACGGTTGTTGCCGTAGAACACCTGCTTCGGACGGGCAGCACCCACCACGGCCACAAACGAGTAGTTGTGATAGGGATGACAGCCATAGAGCCAGTTCGGAACACGGTAAGTCTCGTCCTTACTGATGATATCGGGGTAGTAGATATGAGCGTAGTTGATGGTGATACCGAAGTTAAGCACCATGTTGACACCTGCCCAGTTGCCGAGACCGATGGGTACACCGTAGGGGTTGTTGGTGTCGAAGCTCTTCACGTAGTCGTTGTACTTCTCCACATAGGGACGCAGCTTCTGTTTGTAGGCCTCATCCATGTAAGGCACAGCGTCGAGGGCTGTCTGCATGTTTGATGCGAGATATAATTCCAAAGCATCCCAGATTTGTTTCTCGAAGTTATCGAGGTACTGTTTCTCCTGTGTAGCCCCGTAGAGCATCAGATTGGTGGCCATGTCGCCCAGCTGCTCGCGATTCTTTCGGCTGCGCTCGATGAGCTTCTGACGTTTCTTGTCGGGCTTGGCAGTCATATTACGGCCTTCGAAACCGTCAATCCAGTTGTAGTCATCATCTGCCTGTTTACGCTGTGCGATGAGTTCTGTGGCCTCCTTCATCAGTCGCTTCGACTGTGTGAGGGCACGCTCAGCGAGTTCGTCGTTGTAGCCTTTAAGGGCATGGCTGGCAGCGGCAAACATGGTGGCGGCACGTAGGTCGAGTTGTGGACTGCGGGTGGTGAAGGCCCACATGTCGTCAGGTGTTCCTGAACGCTTTCCGTCGGCACTTACTTCATAGCGTTTCAGACTCGGGTCGTAGTGCAGACCATCGGTGATGCTAGCGGCATCGCCCAGATGGTGATAGTTGTCGAGTACCGAGTTGGAAAGTGTGGAGGCCATGTGGCCAATCTGCTCGGCCTGTGCCACAAGG
>JAEEGL010258249.1_pt1 | contig 10741 bp, 10 predicted proteins | sample 9134231 | NCBI WGS metagenome assembly JAEEGL01 (sample SAMN16246548, study PRJNA631951) | gut metagenome | biome: gut microbiome; feature: rumen; material: fiber-attached | host: Bos | place: Iran: Karaj | collected 2018-10 | reverse complement strand
CCATCCATGGATTTTCATGGGGTAAAACAATATTATATAGAACATCTTTTTGCCAAAAAGCCATTTGAAAACCGAACATCGATCTACCGGCAGGCGGATCAGCTACAAGCAGATTACTATTCGACGAATCATGGTAGCATGGAAGAGGAAGGGCTGATAGTACAAGGCAATCCAATTGTTTCATGCAGAAATGGTCATAAAATGATTGTAGCAAATCATTATCAACTTGTCCCATAAACATGTAATCAATCATCATAAGCAGAACATTGTTCTCTGAAACCTTATTTAATCCTGCACGGAAGGTTTCACCAAAAGCTTTATGTTTTCCGACCTTGGTACATATTATATTCAATCCTTCATGAGCATATTCTTTTACTTCTGTCTGGAGATATATCTTCCCCTTATATTCAGGCCAAAATCTATGGAACATATCAAAGAAGACATCCCAAATATCAGAATAAGAATCAGAGGAACTAACAAAAATTGAATAGGTATTATTCATATAATCCAGCTGCTATCTGCATATTTTTGAACTACATACTGCAATAAGATTCTTTATCAAGCACTTTTCGGAACTACTCAGCGTAAAGTAATAGAACAAAATAGAATACAAGAGGAATGATAATCCGCAAGTTAATATCAATCTGTAAACACCTAACCCCATCATATTCCACACCAAGTATACAATCATATATGTTATGAATATACTAACAAACACGCGTAATACGACATCATATAAGTAGTTCCCAACTTTTAAATTACAGTATTTTTTACAATAATATATTATAATAACAGTTTGTCCCAACCCTGTTAAACACGAGAGAATCATATACATATCAGGAGCAGCCCCTAGACTAAAGGCTGTATATAAGAAGAATATATTTGATAACAAAACACAAGAAGATAATATACTATATTGCTTTATCTTGCCAGTTGCAGCTATCGACGTTCCTAAAGTACCAGCAATCTGAGAGAAAAATGTCCATACAATAATATACTTCACAAATTCTGACGTATAAGGTGGGACAGTCTTTAACCACAAAAGAAGAATAAAATCTCTATTGATAACAAACGGGATGGCAAACAATGCATACATACAAACAGTCATTTTTGCACCAGTAAAAGCATATCTCAGCATTGCATCCCGATCATGTTCACCTTCTTTCTTTACAATAACAGGGTTCAAAGCCTTTAGAAGATTATTCCCAAAGACTTGCAATTGCCCATTAATTTGTCCTGTAACCCCATTTGCAGCATTCAAAGTTGTTCCAAAGAAACTATTCAAAACGATATTTGAACCATGACCAGACACAAGAGCCGCAAATGACGAGAAGAAATTCCAACCAGCAAAACTTGTCATGTCTTTCATCAATTTCTTATCGAAGAACTTCATTGGCGCAATTATACATTCTTCGTATTGTTTATGGCAGTACAGCTTCATAATTGTAAGTGTTATGAGGGGAATGCTGGCCATCAAAACTCCATATACGATCAGTTTATCATAAACAGTATATACACAAGCGAAAGCCACCCCCAATTTCAAAATCGACTCTACGATACCTACTATTGAATAATACAACATATTCTCATGAGCATTCATTACCGCATCATAAGGAACATTCATAACGGTTAGCATCGTTGACACAATAAGACAACCATAAACAATTTTGGCTGCATCCATTCTGTCTTGTGTAATATTAAGAATGCCGTTAAAGAAGAAATATCCAGCACCAACAAGAATTATTGCAACCACAAAGGCTAAAACAAAATGCAGTACAATACTTATATTAAATACTTGTTGTTTTTTTAGTAAATTATTCTCACCTTCGGTATATGCCATAAAACGCATTGAAGCACTCGCCATGGCACTATTAAGAAATCCAAGCATTGCTATGGCACCACCAACGACATTAAAAATACCGAAATCAGAAACGCCAAGACTGCCCAATATCAACCTTGTTGTATACAGTGACACAAACATGGTTATTGCCATCTTAGCATAAAGAAAGGCTGTATTCTTTACTATTCGTTTGGGCGTTGAATTATTATCAGCCATTTCAGAAAACTATACAATTTTCGGTGTCAAAATTTCAACCAATTATCAGGGCACATATACTTATCTGTATCTCCTTTTACAATCTGGAACCATGATTGTGGAGCAATCACGATTTTATCAGGATTAGCATTAAGCCACGCGCCCCACCAACTATATGTGCTATTGGCAATAATATTATGTTTACAACAACTCATAAGTTGCATATCTCGAAAGCTATCACTTCCACAAATTGGATTCCAGTCAACTTTTGTGTATGGAACATCAATTTTGATATTTTTTCGAACCCAATCCCAATTGTCTGAAAAAAAATAGAATTTAGGATTGTCAACATGGTCCAAAATATAACTAATAGCTTTTTGATAATAGATAGGGCTACATCTTCTATCATTTTCCGGATCACAAATATAATCAATATTCTTCCTAAAATGGACAGCAACCGAATTTTCAGAATCCATTTTTTCTACCACACTTATATTCTTATCATCCTCAAAAGGTCGAAATTGGAACGTTTTCCTGACTTCCGACTCGCATTCGGAGAAATATTTATAATTATTCCAATGTCCAAGAAATATACTATTTTTTGAGCACTTATCATAAACTCTCGAATCATAATTCAGTTTCCAGCGTTCTATATAACGATGATCGGGTAATAATAACGAAAGTCTACGTAGAATTTTGTAGCCAATCCCTCTTTGTAATGCTATAGAATAATTTTTCATACTAACAGAAGGAAGATTTACATTTTCAAACACATCAGAAAGCTTTGTTGTCTCAAAGTCAAAATGAGGTACAAATGTGTTTTCATCATAACCAACTTCCCATCCTTTTTTGGCCAGACTTAGTGCAAATGCATAATGAAACATTCTATTTGCTAAACCTGCCGCAACATAAACTATTACCATATTCGTTCTAAGTATTATATTTCACCATATTAATAACAACAGAAGTCAATATCATGTAGAAAACAAAATACTAATCCTTAAGATAATATTTCATTTGTGACTTAATACCTGACAATATATACCTTAAATTAGAAATACGTTTCCTCTCCGGATTAATCACTGCAATTGGAAGATATTTAATTTTTAAATTCTTTTCGTTCTGCAAGAAATATACTGGCATCAAAATCTCCGAAAGAAAAGCGATCTTTCTAGGTTTATCTAAGTCAAACTTTAACTTATTGGTATCATTATATAATTTAAACAAAATTGCAAAATACCAACTACAGAAATCATCAAATACTGATTTCTTTGCAATAAACATATTACACCTTGGTGTTCTATTAGATTTCATTAATCTATCATACGAGGTAATGTAATCGGGATAAAGAGCATTAACAGCGTCACGTAAAGCCTTCATTGTTTCCACTCCATGCATTTTATTATACAGTTTAAGTATTGAAGTTGTGTATCGTACTTTTCGAGTTAAAACAACGTCACAATCACACAATATTTCTTCCAGTCTTTGTGGTGTAAAAGACAATGTAGAAAATTCCTCATCATTTGTTATATATTCGAACTGGAAATTATCTTTTCGTTCATCAAATAAAAAATATCTTCGATAATGACACAGACCAACATAATCACAATCTTTTAAATTCTTCCATGCCCAATATATGCCAGTAGTTTCATTAAAGTATGGATTCAACTCACTTATATTATCGCCAGTATCGTCACCCATAATTCCCAAATCTTTGTTACTAATCGCTTTTCCTAAGTGCATCGGCATATAAACGTCATTGTTATAAACAACCGATTCTTTATGATAACAAACTATTATTTTAATGTTCATAATAATATGTTTATTAAAAAATGAGTTCTAAAGCTTTTTCAACTATCTGGTGCATATTACGATATTTATCTTCGGCCAACCAATCTCACGCGTTATGTCTATTATTTCGAATAGCCTGACACGCAATTAACATAGGCATTTAAATTACCCATATCATACATCTCACCTTGTAGCTGCACACCAATCATACCAGAACGAGCCCTTACTTTATCAAGAGCTGATGTTAATTCAATCTCAATAGATTCCACTCCAGCATATAACTGGCGACTCCCGCACAATAACTAAAGAAAGAACCTGACTTGGCAATGTTCTTCAATTCTTGCTCGTTCATACGACAAGAAAAATCCTGCCATACATCTTTTATCTCAGGGGCCTCACTATGCATTTCAAAGATGGGGGATTTCTCCACCTCTGCATATATACCCTGCTCAATACCAGTAACAATCGAAGCACCAGGAACAATATCAGCGTTCATGGTTCGATATTTGCCAGCCCAATCGGTATGCTCACCAAAAAGGCACAAACGTCCAGGCACGAATAATTCTAACGCCATATTGTAATTTATAGTCTTGTCTTAAAATAATCTTTACTGTCCGTGCAAAAGGTATCAAGGCAAATGACATCATTGCCCTCTTTTACTAATCTCTCACAGAGATGGGAGCCAATAAATCCGGCTCCACCAGTTACTAGAATTCTTTTCATTGTTTTGGTTTATAATATTTAAATATGTTACCTGCCAAAGGGACAGGTTTGTGGCAACATTACGACTACATTGTGTTGGGATTAAAAGAAAAACTTATTATGATATAAATTATTTATGTTAGAATCAAGCAAGGAGCCGATAAGATTGTTGGAGTTGCTCACAAACCATGAATCAAATCACCTCACTTGCTTGTTTATTGGTTTCCTTTATCTGCCCTTTCCCCCGCCAGGCGACAGGTACGTGGCAGGAGTGTTTATATTGCGTTTGAGATTATAATTGTCCCACTTGATAATCTGAAAGGATTAGATAAAAATAAATCCGAAATTACTTTTTCGTCGTTTTATTTAATTGCTTATATATTTCCTTATACTGAGGCTGTTCATATAATCTGGAATGCAAAACTTTGTCACGCATCCATAAATACTTCATACGAATACTCATATCTGATTTAGAAACATATTTTGCGATCATCTTACATAATAATGTAAAATACTCCTGTACTTCTTCCTCTGTATCAAAAATATCACCTACTTTAACATTAAAGTAATCTATATATGAGGTACCATCGAAATCTTTATGAATGATGTCATTTGGTTCTATATGCCCATCCTTCTTTGCATTGCTCTTTAATTTATTGTATCTGTACATAACCTTTGGATCAAGCACTATCCTAGGACTGTTCGCACATTTTGATTCTAGTTCATATGCATCAATCATTGCTGGACCAACCAACAAACGGTCGGTATGAACCATTTCCCCAACAACAATACCGCCGCGTAACAGCAATTGATAACGATATAACAGAGCTACCTGAATATATTTTATCGTTCTGAACACTGACAGTAGATGCCATTCTTCTTCATTCCACGGAAAACTTATAACAATAGAGTCACTAAATTGGGTTGTAGAGATTTTGTATGCAGACATCTCATCACTATATTCCCTAAGTAACTCCAGAGCATTACAAACATTATCCAACATCTGCTGCGCTTCCTTTTTCTTCTCCCTCGATACAGTCCCCTTAATTATACTAGAAAACCCGAGTATATCAATAAAGCACACTATCCTATTTTCGTATTTAACCATAGTCTAATTTCTAATTGTTTATTTTTATCATCTGTACTATTTTGATTTCGCCATAACATGCCAGGGGACAGGCACTTGGCTGGAATGGGGCTATGATTGTATAAGATTTTTATCTACCTTCAATCCAGCCGCTTTCATCTCATCTGCTATCTGATACTTCCAAACACCGACAGCATCTAGAGGCTTATATATTACTCCTTGCAAATCACCTGGCTGCTCTACACCATCTTCGAGTAAAGCACATACTCGTTCTCTTCCAAGATGAGCACACATAAACCCATGTTCGAAAACAACATTTTGTCTTGCTCGCGGTTTCAACTCATTGGCGACCTTATCTTTTCCAAGGTCACATGAGGTATATATTACGATTGCAAAACATACATCTTTAGCCTCACGTTCAATCTTCTCAATGATTGTATCACCCTTATCGGCACGTTTACAAAGAATTATTGGTTCATAACCTATACTACGAATAAATAGTTCTACTTCATTTCGAGCATTTGTATCATGACCATGAACAATAAAGACTTTCTTTGTATTTCTGGTCGATTTATTTTCCTGAGTATTTTTATTGTCCTCTGATGGGTATTGAAAAACCTCACTACTTAACACTCCGATGGCCATATCACATTCGTCAATAACATATGGGGTAACGTCAACACCAAAAGGGCAATTGAAAATTAAATCTAAAGCATTAACACCATCAAAAATTCTCTTACCTCCTGACATAGGGGGAGCATCCAACGACATGTACTTATTTGCTCCAGTAATAGCAATTATCTGTCGAACTTGAGGCAGCAATTGGTTTATCTCAGAGCGATATTTCTCAAAATGAACACGCCCCCATGACCTCACTAAATCCTTAAACCTATTAAGTAGCTCAATATCATGTTTTTTCTTATCATCCTTACTATTGAACATCATTATGTACGAATTAAAGACAACAATTACAAAATTGAATCGATAGTAGTCCAAACAGTTGGACTTGTTAAGATATTGGCAACAATATTAGCAGAAACATCAATTCCAAACTCTTTAAGTTTCTCAACAACATTCACATAAGCCTCCTTAGGATCTTTAAATTCGTTAGCAACGGCAAGGAGTTCTTTTCGTTGTTTACCTGTTAACTCATCCTTAATCGAATCAAGAAATATATCAGCTATCATTTTTTGCGTTTGATGCTGTTCTTGGTTTTGAGATACGTTTGTGGTAACATTGATGTTTTTCTGTTCTTGTTTAATAAGCGTTGAAGTATCTACCGTTCGACTAGGTATGGCTTCCACTCCCTTTAAAATTGCCAAGACTTCGTCAAAATAACTTTTATGACAATAATAAGGGTTTAAACTTGTTGTTTGTTTCTGAAAGCGATTAATCGCCATATCTCCAGGCATAGTCTTATTTAAGAAACGCAAAACAGTTTCTACCCATATATTATATTCATTGACCTTTGTCAACTTTGTGCCAGTAATACTAGCTTTCAGTTCTTCACCCTGTTTTATGAAATCTTGTATTGTCATCGCTCATTAAGTTTCTTAACGTTCCTTATTTATCTATAGAAGTATATTATACCTGCATTACACAACATCGAAAGTTTTATGTAACATTTATAAAGTGTCATAATACAGAACCCACAAATGATACTATCTGTGTTGGTGCTTTAAACCTGCCATGGAGACAGGTACGTGGCAGAAATGGGGGATATTGTTTCTTAAATTATAATAACCCATCTAATGATCTGGCCGGAATTATCCAATATGTAGACTACCAATTAAATTGTCCAAAAGTAAAAACGTCCTTTGTCAATACAAAACCAATCTTTCGCTTGACAGTACTCATATAAGCTATTAACTTAATCCAAATAACTATTGTTATTCCTTCCACGTTTTACCATAGAAAGGATTCCCTTCTGATAATTGAAGAACCTTATGTTCCTCTACTATAGACTGAACCTTTTGACCATAAGAACCGACCTTATCAATTGAAATAAACACTTGCTTATCATTATTCTCTTCATATAGACTCAATATACCATCAAGGGCGTCATCATCAATATTCTTGAAAAGCAATGAGTCATGAATTAATACTGGCAACGCTGTAAGTCTTAAGAGAGCAAGATCAAACGTAATCAATACCCTGTAACTTGTGCCTGTACCTGTATCATCTTCACTCTTTATAGAATATCTGCTAGGCGCTAAGGAAATAAGTGGAGATTTCTTCTCAGGCCCCAATATCGTGGTATTCAAATTTTCCATCTCCTTGTTTATATCAAACATAATTCGAGACAATATGCTCTCCAACAACCTATCATACATTTCCTTGGCATCTTTATAGTCCTTCGCAAGTTGTTGTATCAACTCATAAGAAGCTTTTCCCTGTATAAGGCTGTCTATTGTTTGTTTCGTTCCAACAAGTCTATCTAATGCCAAATTGGCGGGATTATCCGCCAAGGCTACCATTTTTATTCGATCAATAATCTCATTCTCTATACTTGAGACTCTAGCTAAATCATTTTCCTCTACACATAAACGCCTTTCTATTTCATCCTGCAGGATAGCTGACAACTTAATATGAAACTGATTGATTTCATCTATTTTCTTTATTTCGGCTGTAGGAAAAAATTCTTTAATTTTTCCCAAATCAATCTCTGTTTCGCTGATAGTATCTCGAAGATTATCGTGAAGGCGATTAATCGTTGTATTTATTATTGCTTTCTCATTTTGAATTCTTCCTAATCGTGATTTTAGTACGCTAATCTGATTCAGTTGTTCGCTAGTAAGACTTAATGTCTGACTGGCAATCTGTGTCTTTAACAAGTCTGCCTCGCCTTCCAGTTTATCAATATTAGTCAGTATTTTCTTATACTCCGTCTTATTTTTTACGGGTGCAACCAACTTTAACCTAACAACTTTACCATAAGACTGTTTCTTCTCATTAGCTTCCTTTACAACACGCTGCTGTTCTTCAATATCTTCAAAATTATTAAAGAGTTTTACTAAGAATACCACCCTATCTTGTGCACTTTGTGAATAACCCGGGAAAAGAGGTTCTCTTTCATTATAGTTATCCTTGCCATATACACGACAGAATTGGGACACAATTTCACCAAACTTCAGTGCAAGATGATCTGTTCTATATAAGGAACTAAGATACTGTTTATAATCATTACTTCTTAGTGTTCCCTGTATCTCATAATTTGAATTACATTTGTAAACGTTGTTAAATGTTGCGGTATTCCTTGAGAAAAAGAAATCACGACCTTCAAAAGTGAAATGCATACGAACTTCATGATGCCCAATATTCTTAATAATATCATCACGTCTAGCATAGTAATCACCTCCCAATGCAAAGTCAATCATCAATAATGCAGAACTTTTCCCTATGGAGTTAGAAGCGGTTTCATCACCAACAATAACATTTAAGCCCGCATTAAATGTTAACTTTCCACTCGGTATTTTATCACAAATTATCTCTTTAAGCATATTTTATTATGATATTGTTAGGGTTAATATCTATGACGCTAATAGAATACATGCATTCTAAAGCATCTATAAAGTCTGAAGTTGTCATCTCTTTGACGGCACGATTATATAAAACACCTAATTCAATCCCATTTTCAGGAATTAATTCCATGACGTGTGCCATTTTGCCTAAGACACTCTCTGAGACTCCATAAAGTTTACTTGGAAATTTCATCATATACATCACAATTCTGAACAAAAAACGATATCATAATTTCACAGGCATTTCGCCCAGCATGAGTCTTAGACTCCAGCCAATCAGTCAGCTGTTCAAAGATTTCCTCTTTATCAAGACCTTGTGCCTTCAATTTTAAATAATTTTTCTTCACCGACAAGCATATAATTGTAAACTTATCACCTGCGTCAGCTATTTCTTTGAACTTCTTGCGACAAAAAGGATAATAGGATGTTACATCTCCTTCTATCCTTTTACACAAATAAGGTATGTCCACTTTCTGCGAAACTTGCAATGTGTCATAACGCATTCTTTCTGCACCTTCCAGATCTTCGTTATTGGCACAAGAAAGACTCTTTATTACAGCCGTTAATTCGTCTTCAATATTTTCTCCAGAAAGCATTTTCTTTGCTTTCAATTCGAGATTAAGCCTACGTTTAAGTTCTAACATCTCGTTGTAAGAATCCACCGTTTTATGAGCATCATATGCATCGTGGCAGTCTTTACAAAGTGCAATTTTATTCTCAAATGATTCTGAGCTATCACCATCAACCTCTACATCCTTAAGAATTTCTTTTTCACTTGGGGTGGGTTTGTTTGGAAAAACATGCGCAATTTCAGCCCCCTTCATAATGGAAGAATTCGCCGTGTATAAGAACTTTTTTCCACACTTAGGACATTGACTATTTACTTCCTCCATGAAAAGCATCCACTCATTAGAATCAGGATTCTTTCTTGTAATACAGTATTCGTTAAACGTAACTTTAATTCCTTTTCGTATCATTATGTTCAATATAATGTATTCGCTATATTTATGAACTTTGCGTTATTTCGAATTCACACCTTCATCCCCCCAGGAATACAATGACATAAAAGAACTATTCTAAGCCAGTAATACAGGCAATTCTCTTTTTACGGAGGTTTCTCGATACCGAGATATGCGCGGAGGGCGGTTAGGAGTTTATCCTCCCATCGTATGCGCTCTTGGGGACGGGACTGATAATGCTGGCAGATGTCGCGATGGATAGCGATCAACTGGGCCAGGTTAAGAACATCGCTTGCCGCAAGATTGTGGTCTTAGGCTCGCTTAAAGATACCATGTCGAAGATGGTACCTCCTCTCCATTGAGCGATGGCTGTTGTCGAAGACTCTTTCGGCCTTTGCCAACACCAACTCTGATAAAAGCATTCCTTCTGTCAGAGTTTCTAAGACTTTTTTCTTCATCTTTTTAAAAGAGTTTTTAAATGTAAATAAATTATAATTATGTCCCCATGGGGACAGATATTTCCTAATCAACTAACTTTGTTGTACCTTTACAGCGTTATAATTAACAACCAATTAACGTTATATTTAAACTTAAAAAAGTAATGACAAATCAAGACCCCATTGAAAAGGAGATTGCGCTTTCGAGT
>JAEEGL010254279.1_pt1 | contig 10741 bp, 10 predicted proteins | sample 9134231 | NCBI WGS metagenome assembly JAEEGL01 (sample SAMN16246548, study PRJNA631951) | gut metagenome | biome: gut microbiome; feature: rumen; material: fiber-attached | host: Bos | place: Iran: Karaj | collected 2018-10 | reverse complement strand
TTCGCGTCCTCGGTCACGCCCTGGAACGTCTTGAACATCAGGTTGAACTGGCGGATGTCCGTGAAATCGTGCGCGCCGCAGCTGGGGCAGGGGATGTTCTCCTTGCGGATGTAGTCCTGCATCTCTTCGGCCGACCAGCCGTCCAGGCCAACTTCGGGGACGATGCCCTTCTCGTTCATGTAGTCCTCGATCAGCTTATCGGCGCGGAAGCGCTCCTTGCAGGCGCGGCAGTCCATCAAAGGATCGGAAAAGCCGCCCAGGTGGCCGGAGGCGATCCAGGTCTGGGGATTCATGAGGATCGCGCAGTCCACGCCCACGTTGTAGGGGGATTCCTGGATGAACTTCTGCCACCAGGCGCGTTTGACGTTGTTCTTGAGTTCCACGCCCAGGTTGCCGTAATCCCAGGTGTTCGCGAGCCCGCCGTAGATCTCGGATCCCGGATACACGAATCCGCGGGATTTGCAGAGCGCTACGATCTTTTCCATTGTCTTTTCCATGATCTTTCTCCTCTGTCCGATATAATAAGACCGCGGGACGGGCCGGAATGCCCTTCCCGCGATATGCTTTTCTTTTTTATCTGCCCGGTCCCGGCACCATTAGGCTCACTTGAAGATGACCGTGACGGTCTGCCCGCCCCGGACGCTGACCGAGTAGGTCTCCTTGTCGAAGGAACCGTTCTGCGTGTAGCCGATGATCTCGCCTTCCCCGTAAAGGACCGCGGAGAAGTTACAGGTCAGGTAGCGGTAATAGCCGGCCTTCTTGTCCGTGGCCAGTTTCTGCACGTCCACGGCCTCGCCGTCCTCGTCCACGAAGAGTGTGGAAAGGACGCTCATGTCCGCCTTATCCAGCGTGCCGGCCTGGAGCGTGGTCCCGCCGCGCTTGAAGATCTCTTCCCGGTTGAAGTTGATGTAGTCCTGCGCGGTGGCGTAGCGGAACATCTGGCACAGTGAGCCGTTCTCTTCCTTGCATTTCTCGATGGTGAGCGGCACGGCATAGGGGAAGGAGGGCCCTGCCTCCAGGGTCTCCCCGTCCGCGGCGGCCTTGGATTCCTCGGCGCTCGTGGGCTTGACGAAGGAGTGCTCGGCGTTGTAGGCGTCCACGTCCTTCTGCAGATAGCCTTTGTACTCCTCGTCGTCGTACTTCGCGGGATCGAAGTCGTCGAACAGACAGTCTCCGACGGAAAGGTTCTTATAGAGCAGAATGCCGTTGTTCGTGGAACCGAACTTGGCGATGACGTTATGGTCAACGGGCTTCCTCTTGCACCCGCCCAGGAAGGCGGTAAGAAGGAGCACGGCCGCGAGAAGCGGCAGAATGCGGATACGGCGCATATACGGATCCTCACATTTTCACTGAAAGTGTTCGTCTACGGGGTTTAGGGCGCATCCGGCCCTCTCCTCCCATAGATACGTTATTATATCATAACGCCTGCCGAATCTCAAGCGTTATTATCGTCCGGCGCCAGGACCTGGAGCATCGAAAGGGAGGCTGGCTTCCGGTCGGTCTCGCGTTCCAGAAGATAGTCCGAGAGGCGGCCGAGCTCACTTAAGACTTCATCGCTCACGCGGAACGTGAAGAGCTTCCCGGGCGCCACGCCTCGGAGGAAATTCAGCGCGTAGACGGCGCCCTTCGAAAGCGGGAAGCCATAGGCGTCTCCCGCGCAGTCCGGACAGACAGGCCGCATCATCGAAGGCAGGAAAAGCCCGGAAACGAGCGGCTTCCGGCAGACCGCGCAAACGGAGAAATCGGCCAGAAGGCCGTTCAGGGCCAGCGTCTTCAATTCAAAGACGCGGCGGACCAGGCGGTCTGAAAGCGCCTCGTTCGAAAGCGCCTTGAGCGCGTAGTACAGGAGGAGCAGGGCGTCCGTCGCGTCGGCGCCCTCCCGCGTGAACATCGAACTGAGCTCCAGGAAATAGCAGCCGTAGGCCGTTTTTTCCACGTCCCGCACGATCTCCTCAAAGTAGGACTGGATGTCGGCGGATGCCAGGGTGTAGGAATCGCGGCCCGGATAGAGGCGGAACCTGCCGAACGCGAACGTCCGCGTGCAGCCCACCAGGGCGCTCGTGGGGCGCCTGGCGCCGCGCGCGAACGCGGAGATGCGGCCGAGTTCGCGGGTCAGGAGCACGACTCTCCTGTCCGCTTCCCCGATGGGCATCACCGACAGCACGATCCCATTGACTTCCAGCGCTTCCGCCATTTACTTCCCGTCCTCGAAATATCCGAAATTCTTGAGATAGATGTCGCTGTCCCGCCAGTCGCGGCGGACTTTGACCCAGAGTTTCAGGTTGACCTTCGCTTCCAGCATGTCCTCCATGTCCGTGCGCGCTTCCGACCCGATCCGCTTCAGCATCGCCCCGTTCTTCCCGATGACGATGCCCTTGTGCGACTCCTTCTCAACGATCACCGAGGCCTCGATGTCAAAGAGGCCCGGCTTCCGTTCGCTCATCTTCTCGATGGTGACCGCGATCCCGTGCGGGATCTCCTTGTCCAGGTCCCGGAGCGCCTTCTCGCGGATCATCTCCGCGCAGATCTGGCGCATCGGCTGGTTCGTGACCGTGTCCTCGTCGTAATACATCGGGCCCTCCGGCAGGATCTCGAAGAGCGCCGAGAGGATCTCCTTCACGCCCCGGGAGCGGAGCGCGGAAGCCCGCATCACGCGGCGGAAGTCCATCAGGCCCGAGAAGAGCGCTTCGGCTTTGTCCGCCTGTTCCTTCGACACGGTGTCGATCTTGTTGATGACCAGGATGACCGGCTTGCTGCCGCTCTTCAGAAGCTTCACGATCTCCTCGTCGCCGCGGCCCACGTATTCCGAAGGCTCCACGAGCCAGAGGACGGCGTCGCAGGATTCCAGCGTCTTGAAGGCGGCGCTGACCATGAAGGTCCCCAGTTTGTTCTTCGCCTGGTGGATGCCCGGCGTGTCCAGGAAGACGATCTGCCCGCGCTCATCCGTATAGACGGTCTGGATCTTGTTCCTTGTGGTCTGCGGCTTGTTCGCGGTAATGGCGATCTTCTGCCCGATCAGGTGGTTCATCAGCGTCGACTTGCCGACGTTCGGCCGGCCGACGATGGCCACGAAGCCGGAGCGGAAGCCGCTCATTGCTTTTCTCCCGCGAGGCTTTCGAGCGTCCCGAAGAGGTCCCTGCCCTCTTCGAGTTTGGCTTCGGAACCCACCGTGCAAATGTCGCCGTCCGAAAGCGTGTCCCGGATCAGCGGGGCCAGGTTCCGGAGGTCTTCGACGGTGGCCGAAAGGACGCGTTCCCGCTCTTCTTGCAGCTGCTCCTTTGAAATGCCGCTTCTATAGAAGCTGAAGCTCCGGTCGCCCTTCGCGCGGGCGCCCAAAGGGGTATCCAGGTCGCTGACCGTGCCGATGATGTATTTGTTCATGTCGCGGTCGCTGATCTTCAGGTTCTCCAGGTATTCCGGCACGCCGCGGAACACGTCCGCGGTATTTTTGAGGTTCGGGTCGCGGAAGGACATGAAGGCCAGGTCGCCGCTGCGGCCGAAGACACTGCCGCAGCCGTAGGCGCCGCCCTTGACGCGGAGGTTCAGCCAGAGGTACTCATAGCCCATCACCGTGCGAAGGACCGGGAAGACCGGATCGTATGAATAACCCTTCTTCCGGAAGTTGCCGCCGCAGGCCACGTACTGGACCTGCGAGGAGGTGACGATGCCCTCGTTCAGCGCCTTTCTTTCGAAGACGCGTTCCGCTTTCGGAAGGTCTTTCAGGGGCAGCAGGTCCGCGTACTGAGAGAATCTCCTCTTCAGTTCGGAGAAGCCGGCGGGCTCGGACGTGTAGGACAGGACGGCCGCGTTCTTCCGGAAGACCCTGGAGGCCATGGCGCGGAGTTTTTCGACCAGCCCGTCCTTCCGTTCGTCGAAGTTCTTTTCGATGTCGCAGAGGAAACGGAAATAGGCCACGCCGCCCACCAGGTCGTCTTCATAGACCGAAGGCGTGGAGTAGGAAAGCACGCGGCGCACGGCCGTCGCGTTGCCGCGGGCGACCAGATTGCTCTGCATCTGCGTGCGCTGCTCGCTGATGATCTCCTTCATACGGGCCGTATCGGAGAAGTCGGTCCTTAAGGTGACTTCCGCCGTGAGGTCCATCAGGTCCCTGATATGGTCGTAGACCGCGCGGCCGCGGACCGCCACTTCCTCCAAAGGATGATCGTAATCCTCGTTCCGGAACCAAGAGGTCGTGCTGACATCCAGGCCGCCGGTCAGGAGGCTGATCTCATCGTTCAGCTCTTGATAGGTGAAGCGCTCGGTGTCCATCTGGCCCATCAGCGTCTTCATCAGGGAGACCAGCGGCAGTTCTTCGTAAGACACGTGGTCCAGGCTGAACCGGAGGTCCATGTAGGCGATGCCGGACGTGCGGATGTCGTGCCAGACCGTAGGGATCCCCGCGACCGTTGCTTCCTCGTTTTGGAAGGGCTGGATCTCCCGCTTCACGTCGGAGACCGAAAGGAGCGGGATGCTTAAAAGCTCTTCCTGCGTGGAGGGTTCGTCCTGGTACGCCTTCAGTTCCTTCGTCTTTTGGATCAGGGCGTCCAGTTCATCGCCGCTTAAGGAGGCCTTGTAGGCGGCCAGTTTTTCCTCGGTGGCACGGTCGCGTTCCCGGACCAGGCCCTTCTTCGGGGAAAGTTTGATCAGGGCGCCGTGCGGGTTCCCGATCAGTGTTTTCTTGATCAGCTCCTCAAAGTAGTTCGTCATCGACAGGTCCTTGAGGCGCTGGATGGGCTCGTTGTATTTCAGGTGTATCAGCGGGCGCAGGTCGTCGTGGATCCAGGTCTCGTAAGCCTGCAGGCCGTAGATCAGGCCCTTGGGCATCGAACCGTAATCCGCTTCCCGGAGCGAGAACTCGATGTTGTTGATGCCCGCCGCGATGGTCCTTTTCGAGACGCCTTTTTCGGCCTGCTCCCGGAGGACGTTCATCACGATCTCCTCAAAGCGGTCCAGGTCCTCCGGCTTCGCGTTCTTCGCGACCACGGAGAAGACCGGCTGGCGCGTCTCGGAGTCGTAGCCGCCGTAGATGTCGGTGCCGATGCCGGCTTCCAGAAGGGCTTTCCGAATGGGCGCGCCGGGCGCGTTCAGAAGGGCGTAGCTCAGCACCTCCTCGGCCAGGTTCTGCACCGGGTCCATCAGGCCGCCGACCGCGCGGGACCAGGAGAAGGTGTGGAGGCTGTCGTCCTCCGCCTCCGAAACGCCGTAATAAACAGTCTTCCGGACGGGCTGATCAAACGGCGCCTGCTCGGCGATCTCGGTCTTCGGGTCGATGGCGTCGTAATGGCTCAGGTAAGCCTCGTCGATCCACTGAAGGCGCTCGGCGAAGTCCATGTCGCCGTACAGGTAGATGAACGAATTGCTGGGATGATAGTAGCGGCGGTGGAAGTTCAGGAAGGCCTCGTAGGTCAGCTCCGGGATCTTCTCCGGATCGCCGCCGGACTCGTTCGCGTAGGCGGTATCCGGGAAAAGGACGTTCAGCGTGTAGCGCGCCAGGACGTCGTCCGGATTCGAGAACGCGCCGCGCATCTCGTTGTAGACCACGCCGTTGTAGATGACCGGGGATTCGCGGTCCTGAAGCTCATAGTGCCAGCCTTCCTGCAGGAAGATCTTCTCGTTCTTGTAGATGTTCGGGTGGAAGACCGCGTCCATGTAGACCGACATCAGGTTGCGGAAGTCGGCGTCGTTGACCGAGGCCACCGGGTACATCGTCTTGTCCGGGAAGGTCATGGCGTTCAGGAACGTGTTCAGCGAACCCTTCGCAAGCTCCACGAAGGGGTCCTTCACCGGGTAGCGGTCCGAGCCGCAGAGCACCGTATGCTCGATGATATGCGGCACGCCGGTGTCGTCCGGCGGCGAGGTGCGGAAAGCGATGTCAAAGACCTTGTTGTCATCGTCGCAGTCCAGAAGGAGCAGCCGGGCGCCGCTCTTTTTGTGCCGCAGGAGGTACGCCGCCGCGCCGATCTCGTCCACGCGGTCCGTCTGTACCAGTTCGTACTTTTCGCTGAATTCCATGTCTTATTTCTCCTCTGCTCTTAAGATGTCGTATTCCGCCGGGGCGATGCTGAGCCGGACGTGCAGCTCCTGCCCCGCGTGCGGGGCGGACGGCTGTTCGTTCCCGTCCTTGTCGAAGATCCCCAGGACTTCGGTCCGGACGTCCTGTCCGTCCGGCTTCAGGACCGTGATCCGATCCCCCTTCATGAACTTGTTCTTCTGCGTGATCACGACGCGGCCTTCTTCGTCGGTCCTCCCGGCCGTTCCAAGGTAGACCGCGCCGGTCTCGTACGCCTCGCCTCCGTATGCCTGGCCTTCCGGCCCGAGCTGCCCGAAGTAGAAGCCGGTCGAGAACGGCCGGTGCGTGGTGCGCGCCGTCTCCCTTTCGTAATAAGGCAGGTTCGCCCGGTAAAGTTCCGGGTCTTTTAAATAATCATCCAGCGCCTTCCGGTAGGCCCGGCCGACGGTGGCCACGTAGAGCGCGTTCTTCATCCGGCCTTCGACCTTCAGGGAATCGATCCCCGCGTCCAGAAGCTCCGGGATATGCCCGATCATGTTGAGGTCCCGCGAACTTAAGATATAAGTCCCGCTGCCGTCCTCTTCCACGGGCAGGTATTCGCCGGGCCGCGTCTTTTCCATCAGCGCGTATTCCCAGCGGCACGGGTGCGCGCAGGCGCCGCGGTTCGCGTCACGGCCCGCCAGATAGTTCGACAGGAGGCAGCGTCCCGAATAGGAGACGCACATCGCGCCGTGCACGAAGGCTTCGATCTCCATCTCCGGAGGGATGTTTTCGCGGATCGTCCGGAGCTCCGAAAGGGAGAGCTCCCGCGCCGAGACCACGCGTTTCGCGCCGAGCCGGTGCCAGAACAGGAAAGTCCCATAGTTCGTGCTGTTCGCCTGGGTGGAGATATGGACGTCGATCTCTGGGCAGACCTCACGTGAAAGGGCGAAGACGGCAGGATCCGAGATGATCAGGGCGTCCGGGCCGAGTTCCCGGAGTTCTCCGAGGTAGTCCCGGATCTTCGGGAGCTCCTCGTTCCGGGCGTACGCGTTGACCGTCACATAGACCTTTGCGCCCCGCGCGTGCGCGAACCGGATCCCCTCCAGAAACGCGGAAGGATCCGTATTCCCGGCGCCCTGTCGGAGCCCGAAATCGCGGCCGCCGATGTAGACCGCGTCGGCGCCGTAGATCACCGCTTCCTTCAGGACCTCCGGGTCCCTGGCCGGGAGCAGCAGCTCCGGTCTCTTCATGTCTGTCCTCCTGGGTATACGAAAAGCCCGCCGCGCCCCTCTGAGAGCGGGTCCGCGGCAGGCCGCCTTTTTATTTCTGCTGGGTCTTCAAAAACTCCGCATTCAGGTACTTCAGGATGTCCTTCGAGCTCGTCCGGGAGCTCACCGTGTAGGTCCCCGGCGCGATCTTGCAGGAATAGACCTTCGACTGCACGAAGAACGCGAAACCGCTCTCGATGATCCCGTGCTCCTCCAGATCCCTGCCGACCTTCAGCACGCTCTCGCCTTTGGTCACCGTCAGATCGTAGCTGATATGCTCAGTCCGGTAGACGGTCTTCGGCGTGTCCGTGAAGATCTGCCGGCCCAGGCGGAAGCCCAGGATGGACAGAAGGACCACGACAGCGAACAGCAGAATGCCCGTGACGATCTTCATCACGTGGAAGAAGTCCTGTTTGGTTTTCGTTCGGTTCTTGTTCATCGGTACTCCGGGAGCCAGCCGTCCTGTTCTTTAGATCTCCACTTCCATGATAATGGGCAGGATCAGCGGGCTTCTCTTGATCTTCTTCCAGAGGAAGGCGCCCAGCGCCTCCCGGACGTCGCTCTTGATGCGCGTCCAGTCCACGCCGGCAGCCTCGATGGCCTCTTCCACCGTCCCGCGGACCACTTCCGTGGCCTCGCCGATCAGCGCCTCCGCTTCACGCACGTACACAAAGCCGCGCGAGACGATGTCCGGCCCCGCCAGCACTTCGCCGGAGTTCCTGTCGATGGTCATGGCCACGATCAGGATGCCCTCGCTGGAGAGCGTCTGCCGGTCGCGGATGACGATATTCCCCACGTCGCCCACGCCCAGGCCGTCGACCATGATGCCGCCGTGCTGGACAGCGCCGTCGTAATACGCGTCGTTCTCCGAAAGCGACAGGATGTCACCCGAGTTCATCAGGAAGACGCGGTCTTCATCGTAGCCCAGCGTCCGCGCGATCTCTGCCGCCGCATGGCGCTGGCGGAATTCGCCGTGGACCGGGATCACGTACTTCGGGCGCGCCAGCGTGTAGATCAGCTTGAGGTCTTCCTCGCAGGCGTGGCCGGAAACGTGCGTGGCGCGGTTGATGACCGTCGCGCCCATGATGGTGATGTCGTTGATGACCTTCGAGACCGCTTTTTCATTGCCCGGGATGGGTGTGGAACTGAAGATCACCACGTCGTTTTCCGTGATGTGGATCTTGGAATGCCGGCCGGAGGCCACACGGGAAAGCGCAGCCATGCCTTCGCCCTGGCTGCCGGTCATCAGGATGACTGTGTCTTCTTCCGGATAGTTCCCCATCTCGTCGACCGAAAGGAGCGCGCTGTCCGGAATATCCAGGTAGCCGAGTTCGCGGGCCAGGTTCGTAACGGTCACCATCGAGCGTCCCTCGATGATCACCTTGCGCCCCACACGCACCGCGCTGTCGATGATCTGCTGGACGCGCCCCACGTTCGACGCGAATGTCGCGATCAGGATGCGCCGGCCCTTATAGATGCTGAAATGCGAGTCCAGGATCTCCCGGAGCGACCGCTCCGTGGGCGTGGACCCGGGGCGCGTGGCGTTCGTGGAGTCCGAAAGGACCGCCAGGACGCCCTTTTTGCCCAGCTCGCCGATCCGCTGCAGGTCGATGGGCTCGCCCAGGACCGGCGAATAATCGACCTTAAAGTCCCCGGTCATCAGGATCTGCCCCGCCGGGGAACCGATGGCCAGCATCGCCGAATCCGGGATGCTGTGGTTGACGCGGATGTATTCGACCGAGAAGTCCCCTTCATTGACCACGTCGCCGAAGGAGACGGTCCGGCATGTGACGCTCTCGAGCATCCCGTGCTCCTCGAGCTTGCCGGAAATGATGGCCATGGTCAGCCGCGTGCCGTAGACCGGGACGTTCAGGTCCTTCAGGATGTACGGCAGCGCGCCGATGTGGTCCTCATGGCCGTGCGTGATGAAAAAAGCCCTGAACCGGTCTTTGTTTTCGTGTAAGTACGTAACATCCGGCACCACCAGGTCCACGCCCGGCATGTCGTCGTCCGGGAAGGCCAGGCCGCAGTCCACCGCGATCAGGCTGTTCCCGTACTCGAAAACGGTGATGTTCATACCGATCTGCTCCAGTCCCCCGAGCGGGATCACGCGCACACGCCGTTCCGAGACGTTGTCGTAGTAATTGTGTATTCTTTTTTTGGACAATTTCAGTCAGCTCCTTTATCTCAGGATGTCCGTATCCTCCAGAAGCTCGGCAAAGATCTTGAGAAGGGCGTCCTGCTCCTCCTCATCCTCCACGATCTCGTACACCGCCTCGGTGTCCGCATCGCCGGACGTATCCCGGAGGATCAGGCACTCCGCCTCTTCCTCCTCGCTGTCCGTCACCAAAAGGTAATTGACGCCGCTCACGCGCGTCTCTTCAAGCACATAAAACAATGCTTCGCCGTCTTCCGTCTGAAATACGATCTGGTTTTCCGTCATTTCGATCCCTCTTGCTTCTTCACCGTCTCCAGGTAGTCCCGGAGGATGAAGGACGCGGCGATCCGGTCGATGACCGCCTTCCGTTCTTCCGGGCGTACGCCCGATTCTCTTAAAACTTCGTCCGCTTCCACGGTGGTCAGCCGCTCGTCCTGCAGGAAAACGGGCAGGCCGGTCCGCCTCCCGATCATTTCCGCAAAGGCCTCGGATGCGCGGGAGCGTTCGGACGGCGTTCCGTCCATGTTCAGCGGCAGGCCCACGACGATCCGTTCCACTTCATAAGTCCGGGCGATCTCCTCGATCCTCCGGCAGGTCTTCCGCAGTTTGTTTTCCTGGTCGCGCGTCACGGTCTCGAGCGGCTGGACCGTCAGTCCCAGCGCGTCGGTCAGCGCCACGCCGACCGTCTTCGAGCCGTAATCCAGCGCCATGATCCGCATCAGGCAGTCCTCACAGGAGCGTGCGGATGTAGTGCTCCACAAGCTCCGTCAGGAGGTCGTCGCGTTCCACCTTCATGATCAGCGCCCTGGCGTTTTTGTGGTTCGTAATGTAGGTGGGATCGCCGGACATGATGTACCCGACGATCTGCGAGACGGGATTGTAGCCTTTTTCGCGCAGGCCGTCATAAACTTTTGCCAGCACGGTCGCGGCGTCCAGCGTCTCTTCATTCGCCTGGCCCCTGCCTTCGGGCAGGCGGATGAACTGGGTATCGTTGAATTCAGCCATATACTTTTCCTCCTTTGTCTTTATTTCTCGTACTGTCCGTATCCGTGTATTATATCACTAGTACAGCGTTTTCTCAACAAAAATCGCCGATCTTCACAGTTTCTTCATCAAGAAGGCCCGTGACCCTGCCGGTCACGATCCGGTTCCCGCCGACGCTTTCCGGAAGCGCCGCGCGGACGTATTCCTTCGTATAGCCGACGCGGGCCGGCCCTCCGGGAAGATCCTCCAGGTCTTCGGTCAAAACGGAGACCGTCCGCCCGATGAGTTCCTTCCGGAATTCCAGCGACATCTCCTTCGCACAGCTGATCAGTGCGCGGC
>JAEEGL016019647.1_pt1 | contig 10742 bp, 10 predicted proteins | sample 9134231 | NCBI WGS metagenome assembly JAEEGL01 (sample SAMN16246548, study PRJNA631951) | gut metagenome | biome: gut microbiome; feature: rumen; material: fiber-attached | host: Bos | place: Iran: Karaj | collected 2018-10 | reverse complement strand
GATCCAGAAGATGCTGGACCTGCTGGAGGAGAACGACGACGTGCAGAACGTGTTCCACAACGCGGATCTGCCGGATGAAGAGGAAGACGAGTAATTCTCATCTTCTTCCGACAGAATAAATTTTATTAAGGGGAAGAGTTTCGCGTCTGAGGACGCGACCGGGGGTTTTCCGATCGCCCCCAGGCCCCTTCGGGAATCTGGGTTTATAGGGGCCGATATCCGGGCAGCCGGGTATCGGCTTGTTCTTTCTGAAAAGGAGGAAACGCGCATGACCATGCTGGAGATCATTGAAAAGAAGAAGTTCGGGCAGGAGCTGACGAAGGAGGAGATCACCTTCTTCGCGAATGCCGCCGCGGAGAAGTCCGTGCCGGACTACCAGCTGTCCGCGCTCCTGATGGCCATCCGGCTCAACGGCATGACCGACCGGGAAACCACGGACCTGACCCTGGCCATGCGCGACTCCGGCGATATCGCGGACCTCTCCGCGATCCCCGGCATCAAGGTGGACAAGCATTCCACCGGCGGCGTGGGCGACACCACGACGCTGGTGCTGGCGCCGCTGGTGGCCGCCTGCGGCGCGCCTGTGGCGAAGATGAGCGGCCGGGGCCTGGGCCATACCGGCGGCACGCTGGACAAGCTGGAGTCGATCCCCGGCCTGTCCGTTTCCCTCTCCGTGGAGGATTTCATCCGCCAGGTGAAGGAGATCGGCGTGGCCGTGGTCGGCCAGACCGGGCACCTTGCCCCCGCGGACAAGACCCTTTACAGCCTGCGGGACGTGACGTCCACCGTGGACTCGCTGCCCCTGATCGTTTCCTCGATCCTGAGCAAGAAACTCGCCGCCGGTTCCGATGCGATCGTCCTGGACGTGAAGACGGGGTCCGGCGCGATCATGCATACCCTGGAGGACAGCCTGAAGCTGGCGGAAAGCCTGGTGCGGGTCGGCGAACTGGCCGGCAAGCCCGTTGTCGCGCTCGTCAGCGGCATGGACCAGCCGCTGGGCACCCATGTGGGCAACGCGCTGGAAGTGAAAGAAGCCATTGATATCCTGGCCGGCCGTGCCGGCGGGGACCTGCTGGAGGTCTCGCTGACCCTCGGCGGATTCATGCTGCACCTGGCCGGAAAGGCGGAAACGCCGGAAGCCGGTCAGCGGATGATGAAACAGGCGATCGATTCCGGCGCCGGCCTGGAGAAACTGAAGCAGATGATCGCGGCCCAGGGCGGCGATCCCTCCGTCTGCGACGACGTGACCCGCCTGCCCCGGGCAAAGGTCATCCGTCCCGTGGCCTGCGGCGTGTCCGGCTGGGTCACGAAGATGGATACCATGGCGCTGGGCCTGGCGGCCCAGGCGATGGGCGCAGGCCGGATGAAGGTCGACGACGAACTGGATTATTCCGTGGGCTTTGTGCTGCAGGTGCGCATCGGCGACCGGGCGGAAGCGGATACGCCCCTGTGCGTGCTGCATGCCCGCAGTGAGGCGGACGCGGACAAGGCGGAAGCGGCTGTCCGCGCGGCGATCACCTTCGGACAGGAGCCCTGCGGCCGGGTGCCGGATTTCCACGCGGTTGTGACAAAGGACGGCGTGCGCAGGCTGGGGGCGGATTCATGAAGGCAGCTTTCCGGCAGGGGATCCGCCACGGCATTCCGATCGGCCTGGGCTACCTGAGCGTTTCTTTCGCCTTCGGCATGAAAGCGGTGGGGGACGGACTTACCGTGCTGCAGGCCGTGCTGATCTCCATGACCAACCTGACCAGCGCGGGCCAGCTTGCCGCGCTGCCGCTGATGGCGGGCGGCGCGTCGCTGGCGGAGATGGCGCTGACCCAGCTGACAATTAACCTGCGCTACGCGCTGATGAGCCTGTCACTCGGCCGGAAGCTGGACGGCAGCATGGGAACGCCCCAGCGGATGATCTTTTCCTTCGCGAACACGGATGAGATCTTTGCCGTTTCCTCCGCCCAGCCGGGAAAGGTGGGCAAGCATTATCTCTACGGCCTGATGACGGCGCCGTGGATTGGCTGGTCGCTGGGTACCTTCCTGGGCGCCGCGGCCGGCACGCTCCTGCCGGACTTTGTCCGCACAGCCCTGGGCATCGCCATCTACGGCATGTTCCTGGCGATCATCCTGCCGCCGGCGCGCAAAAGCCGCCCAGTGCGCTTTGTGGTGCTCGCGGCGGTGGCGCTCAGCCTCTGTTTCCGCTATATCCCCGGGCTGAATACGGTTTCTTCCGGATTTGTGATCATCATCTGCAGCGTGCTCGCGGCCGCTGCCGGCGCCTGGCGGTTCCCGGCGGAGGAGGATGCGGCATGAAGTGGAGCGTATTCCTGCCTTACCTGGCCGTGACAGCCGGCGTGACCTACCTGATCCGCATGCTGCCGCTGACCGTATTCCGCCGGGAGATCAAAAGCCGGTTCATCCGGTCCTTCCTGGCCTATATCCCTTACGCGGTGCTGGGAGCGATGACCTTTCCGGACGTGTTTTATTCCACCGGGGACCTGCGCACGGCGGCCTGCGGTGTCGCGGTGGCGGTGCTGCTGGCCTGGCGCGGACGGAGCCTGCTGACGGTGGCTGTCGCGGCGTGCTGCGCCGTGGCACTGGCCCAGGGATTCCTGATGCTGTTCCCGTAAAGGGCGGGTTTTTCAGCGGCGCATCAGATCCTACTGGACATTTATTGGACACTGTATGATATATTCATACCGATCAGAACGATGATGAATTCGGAGGAGGAACCTGACATGACCATTGAAAAGAAAACAAACGGATCCGCGTTGGAGATCGCGCTGGACGGACGCCTGGATACCATGACCGCGCCGGAACTGGAAAAGGAACTGAACGGGATCCTGGGCAGCGCGGACAGCCTGGTACTGGACTTCAGCAAGCTGGAGTACATCTCTTCTGCCGGCCTGCGGGTGCTTCTCTCCGCGCATAAAGCCATGAGCGCCAAAGGCGGCATGAAGGTCACAAACGTGAATGAGATCGTGCAGGAAGTGTTTGAGGTGACCGGTTTCGCGGACATCCTGAACATTGAGCGCTGAGAAAGGACAGGGGCCATGAAAACAGATGTCATTACTGTTTCTGCCAAAGGGAAACAGATGGAAAAGGCACTTGACCAGGTGGAAAAGGTGGCGGCATACAAGGGGCTGTCCCCGAAGAATACCCTGCACCTGCGCCTGCTGACCGAAGAGATGATGGGCATGATGCGGTCCATTACCGGCGCGCCGGAAGGAGAATTCTGGATTGAGGACAACGACGGGGAATACGCGCTGCACCTGCGGGTGGCTTCGCGCATGAACCTGGAGAAGCGGGCGCAGCTGCTGTCCGCTTCCGCCTCCGGAAAGAACGAAGCGGCCCGCGGCCTGATGGGACGTATCCGCGAATTTTTCGACTGGGGCTGCGATGAGGAGTACGACGGTTTCTCCACGGCGATGCTGCCGGACGCGTTCGAGTATTCCTCCTCTCCCGCGCTGGACTGGGAATGGTCCATGCGGCGGTATGAAAACGTGGTCTCCTCAAAGATGGACCAGGACAATGTTGCCCGGGAAGCCTGGGATGAGCTGGAAAAATCCGTGGTCAAGCATGTGGCCGACGACGTGAAGGTGTTCATCCGCGGCGGGTACGTTGAGATGACCATCCTGAAAAAAATGGCATGACCTGACAATCAGATACGCCTTTGAAAAGGCGAAAACAGTTATTGTCCGCCAGCCGCGGGACCGGGTTCCGCGCCGGCGGACAATGCTGTTCACACCGGCCTGAAACGGCAAGCCTGTACTGAAAGAAGAGAAATACTCCCATGATACGGAAACTGATCCGACAGATGCTGACGGCGCAGATCTTCTCCGCGCTGACGGTATCCTTATGCCTACTGATCGACAGCATCATGATCAGCCGGTTCCTGGGAGAGGAAGCCCTTGCCTCCTACAGCCTGGCCAATCCGCTGCTGCTTTCCATCGGCGCGATCGGCACCCTGCTGGCCGCCGGCATCCAGGTGGTATGCGGCAAGGCGCTGGGGCGCGGATCCCAGGAGGAAGCGAACTGCGGATACGCGTCCGCTGTCGCAGCCACAGCCGTGATTTCCCTGGCTTTTGCCACAGTGGCGATCCTGTTCCGCTCCTTCCTGGCGAAGGTCATGGGCGCGGGGGACAGCGGCATGCTGTTTGAGATGACCCGGGATTACCTGGCCGGCTTCAGCATCGGCGCTCCCGGATCCATGGGCGCGCTGGTGCTGATCCCGTTCCTGCAGATGGCCGGGCAGAGCAATCTGCTGATCGCCGCGGTGCTGGCGATGACGGTGACGGATGTGGCGCTGGACCTGCTGAACGTTCTGGTGTTCAACGGAGGGATGTTCGGCATGGGCCTGGCGTCCGCCCTGAGCTATTACGCGGCCATGGCTGTCGGCGGGATCTACCTGCTTTCAAAAAAGAGTATCTTCCGCTTTTCCCGGAAGGGCGTGAAGGCGCGGATGATCACGGACCTGTTTGCCAGCGGGATCCCCGCCGGCGTCAACATGCTGGCGTCCGTGGTCCTGGTGTTCGCGATGAACCGCCTGCTGAAAGCCCTGGACGGCAGTACCGCGCTGGCGGCCTATACGGTAATCCAGTCCATCGGCAATACGGCGAACTGCGTTACCACCGGCACCGGCGGCGTTTCGCTGACGCTCTGCGGGATCTTCTTCCATGAGGAGGACCGGTCCGCGCTGCGGGAAACCGTAAGGCGGCTTTGTGTATCCGGTGTCCTGCTGGGGCTGGGCATGGGCCTGTTTTTGCTGGTTTGCGCGCCGATGCTTGTCAGGGTGTTTATTCCGGAAGCCGGAAGGACACAGGAAATGGCAGTACTGGGCCTGCGGCTGTTTGCGGCCGGGATGATCCCCTGCTGTGTCAATAACGCGATGAAATACGCCTGGCAGGCAACGGGAAGGGCGGGGCTGACGGAGATTGTTTCCGCACTGGAAGGCGCGGTGTTTCCGGGGCTGGCCGCCTTTGTCCTCAGCCGGTTCATGAACACCGGCGGGGCTTGGCTGGCATTCGCCGCGGGAGAGTTGCTGACGCTGATCACGATCGGTTTGCTGATCCGGAAGATCAGCGGGAAAGCCCCGTGGAAGGACGGCGCGTTCCTGCTGCTGAAAAAGGATTTCGGCGCGAAACCGGAAGAGACCATGGAGACCGGCATCGCCTGCATGGAAGACGTGGCGCGGGCGGCGCGGGAGGCGGAGGCGTTCTGCCTGCGGCACGGGCAGGACGCCCGCGTCAGCAGCCATATCGCCCTGTGCATAGAGGAGATGGCGGGCAACGTCATCCGGTACGGGTTTCAGGACGGGAAGAAGCATCATCTGTCCGTGCTGATCCTGAGCAAACCGGACCGGTGGGTCCTGCGGTTCCGGGATGACTGCCGGGCGTTCGACCCGGTCCGTTACATGCCGGCGGATGAGGAGAACGGGCTGGGAATCCGGCTCGTCCGGGGCCTCGCGCGGGACGTGTATTACACCTATTCTATGAACCTGAATAACCTGGCACTGATCCTGCCAAAGGAACGATCCGGAGGTGAATGACCCGTGAAACTGCTGAAACAGCATGTGACCGTGAAAAGTATCGGCGGAATTGTGATGCTGCTTCTGGTCTTTTTTGCCACGGTCAGCATCATCGGCTACAACAGCTTTACGGAAGCGCTGATGTCCCAGTATTCGGAAGGCGCGTTCCTGACAGCTGAGACGGCGGGCCGGCGGCTGGACGCGGACAGGATGGAAGAATACGCGCAGAGCGGGGGCGCCACGCCGGAATACCTTGAGGCCTGGAACGAGATGGACGAGCTCTGCAATTCCACCGGCGCGACGTTCATCTATGTGATCCAGCCGGACCGGAGCGATTACGCGCACATCACCTTTCTCTTTTCCACGATCGATCACGACAGCAAATACACCAAATACGACTTTGGGTTTGTCCGTGACACGACAAACGATGAATACCGGCAGAAATACCGCGCGCTGTATGAACTGGAGGCGGACCGTGAACTGGTGATCCGCGACAGGGGGTACATCGAGACGGATCCCCACATCACCGCGATGATCGGCCTGAAAGGCACGGACGGACAGGTGAAGGCCATCCTCTGCGTCCAGCGGCAGATGGATGTTCTGGCCACCGCGCGGCAGAAATACATCAACAAGATCATCCTTGCGCTGATCATCCTGGTGCTGCTTGTGATCCTGGGACAGAGCGCGTTCCTGCACCGTACGCTGCTCCAGCCGCTGAAGCAGATCTCAGACGAGGCAAAGCGCTTTTCCAAGGAGAATGTGAAAGCGGAGAAAAAACTGCAGGAGACCATCCGGAACCAGGACGAGATCGGCCACCTGGCCGTTTCCATCGACAAGATGGAGGACCGGATCCAGAATTATATCGAGTCGATCACGCAGATCACGGCCGAAAAGGAAAGGATCAACACGGAACTGGCGCTGGCGACGCGGATCCAGGCTGACATGCTTCCGCACGTTTTTCCGCCGTTCCCGGACCGGAACGAGTTTGACCTGTATGCCAGCATGGACCCTGCCCGGGAAGTGGGCGGTGATTTCTATGATTATTTCCTGGCGGATGACGACCATCTGTGCATGGTCATGGCGGACGTAAGCGGGAAAGGCGTTCCCGCGGCGCTGTTTATGATGGCGTCCATGATCCTCCTGCGGAACAACGCCATGCTCGGCAAATCCCCCGCGGAGATCCTGACGGACGTGAACGCCGCGGTCTGCGCGAACAACCGGGAGGAGATGTTTGTCACCGTATGGCTGGGCATCCTGGAGATCTCCACCGGCAGACTGACGGCGGCGAACGCCGGGCATGAGTATCCGGCCCTGATGCGGGCAGGCGGGGAGTTTGAACTGTATAAGGATAAGCACGGATTCGTGATCGGCGGGATGGAAGGGATCCGCTACAAAGAATACGAGCTGCAGATCAATCCCGGCGACAGGCTGTTCCTGTATACCGACGGTGTACCGGAAGCGACGGACGCGGACAAGGAGCTGTTCGGCACGGAGCGGATGATCCGCGCGCTGAACGAACAGAAGGACAGGGAACCGGAAGAGGTGCTGAACGGCGTCCGCCGGGCGGTGGACAGTTTCGTGAAGGACGCGGAGCAGTTTGACGATCTGACCATGCTCTGCCTGGCATACAGGGGAAACGCGGTCTGACAGGGAAGGATACCGGCGTATCGGCAGGAAACAGGGAACACCTCCCGAACAACCTGAGAAGAAAGGAAAACAGAACCGATGAGCAGGGGAGCGAAGAAAGCGGTTGTGATCGTATGCCTTCTGGCAGCGGCATGCCTTCTGGCGGCCGGCGGATATTTTGCCGGAAAGGATGCCGGGGAGAAGCAGGTCCGGGAAGCGCGGGAACAGCTGTACGCGCTGAACCGGGCAAGCATTGAAAGAATCGATATTGAGGAAGGTCCGGTCTATGTCATCGGACACCGCAGTCCGGATTCGGATACGGTGTGCAGCGCGATCGCCTACGCCCGGCTGCTCACGATGCTGGGATATCCGGCGAACGCGGCGGTCACGGCGCCTGTGAATAAGGAAACCGCCTATATCCTGAAAACCGCCGGCGCGGATATGCCGCCCGTGCTGGAAGACGCGTCGGGGAAATCCATCTTCCTGGTGGACCACAGCGAATATAGCCAGGCCGCGGAAGGCATGAAGGACGCGCATATCGTCGGAATCCTGGACCATCACGGGATCGGTACGGTTTCCACGGGACACCAGGTGGTCTATGAAGCGAAGCCGATCGGGGCGACGGCCACCATTGTCTGGCTGGATTACCTGAACTACGGCCTGGAGATCGACAGGGAGACCGCGACGCTGCTGCTGGGCGCGATCCTGTCCGATACGGCAAACCTGACGGGAACAACGGTGACGGAAGCGGACCGGGAAGCGGCCGCGGACCTTGCCGTGCGCGCAGAGATCCGGGATGCGGACGCCTTTTACAAGGGCCTCCATACCGAGTCGTTGTCCTATGAGGGGATGAGCAATGAGGAGATCCTCTTTTCCGACTATAAGGAATACGAGGTTTCCGGCGTCAGGTTCGGCATCGGATCGGTCAAGGCGATTGACGAGGACGCCGCGAAAGCAACGGCAGAGCGCATGAAGGAAGCGCTGCCGGAAGGATTCAGGTCCGTACAGGTGGATCTGCTCTATGCGCTTGTCAGTATCCGGGAGGACGATGTGAAAACGGATTACGTCGTTCCGTGCGACGGACCGTCCCGGGAGTATTTTGAAGCTGCTTTCCCGCAAAACGACGGGTATGACGGCACTTCCTACATTTTCAGGAACGGCGGCCTGGGAAGAAAAACCAGGTTTGTACCCGGAATGACGGAATATCTTAACGCGCATCCGCGTGAATGATGCGGACTGCCGGAACGGTTTACGATTGGAAGGAGGACACGGACATGAAAACGGAAAACGGACTGCTGCGGAAGATCGTCCGGAAGTATTCTGAAACCAGCCTGATCCTGCGGATCCTGATCGGCATGCTCATCGGCGCGGGGCTGGGTCTCCTGGTTCCGGGCGCGGAATGGATTTCAATCCCGGGCAATCTGTTTGTCAGCGCCCTGAAGGCGATCGCCCCGGTGCTGGTGTTTGTGCTGGTGATCTCTTCGCTGGCGAACGGCAACAAGGGCTTTGACAGGCGGTTCGGCTTCGTCATCGCGGAATACCTGATCTCCACCTTTATCGCCGCGGTTGTGGCGGTGGTCTTCAGTTACCTGTTTCCGGTGACGATGCAGCTGAGCACGGAAGTGGCCGCGAACACGGAAGCCGCGCCTTCCGGTATCGGCGCGGTGCTGCAGAACCTGCTGCTGAGCATTTTTGCCAACCCGGTTTCCGCGATCGCAAGCGGAAACTATGTATCGATCCTCTTCTGGGCGGTTGTGATCGGGATCCTGATGAACAGGCTGGCTGCCGAAGGCACAAAGACGCTCTTTAACGACCTGTCCGTGATCTGTTCCCGGATCGTGAAAGGAATCATCAACCTGGCGCCTTTCGGTATCCTGGGCCTGGTATTCGGGAGCGTTGCCTCCGGCGGGCTGTCCGTCTACGCGGACTACGGCAAACTGATCCTGCTGCTGGTGGGATCCATGGCGACGGTCGCCCTGATCGTCAATCCCCTGATCGTATTCCTGATCCTGCGCAGGAATCCTTACCCGCTGGTACTGCGGTGCATCCGCGAGAGCGGCGTCACCGCCTTCTTCACCCGCTCTTCCGCGGCGAATATTCCGGTCAACATGGGCCTGTGCGAGCGGCTGGGGCTGGAAAAGGACGTGTATTCTGTTTCCATTCCCCTCGGCGCGACGATCAACATGGACGGCGCGGCGGTGGTGATCACCATTATGACGCTGGCCGCGGTGCGGACGATGGGGATTCCGGTGGATCTGCCCTCGGCGATCGTGCTGTCCCTGCTGAGCACGGTCGCGGCCTGCGGAACCTCCGGCGTGGCGGGCGGATCGCTGCTGCTGATCCCCATGGCCTGTTCGCTTTTCGGGATCTCCGCGGATATCGCGATGCAGGTGGTGGGTGTCGGGTTTATCATCAGCGTGATCCAGGACTCCATGGAAACGGCCCTGAACTCCTCCGGCGACGTGATCTTTACTGCCACGGCGGAATACAGGCACTGGATGAAAAACGGCAAAAGCCTGCCGACATTCCTGGGCGGGGAAACAAAAGTGGATATCTGACGCGGGAAGCATTCCGAATACCTGAACAGGAGAAATGCGCATGAATGTCTTTGATATTATCGGCCCGGTGATGATCGGTCCGTCCAGTTCCCATACGGCGGGAGCGGTCCGCCTGGGCCGCGTGGCGAATAAGCTGATCAGCGACCGGAAACTGGTCCGGGTGGAGATCACGCTGTCCGGATCTTTCGCCCAGACCTATAAGGGCCACGGTACGGACCGGGCGCTGCTGGCGGGGATCATGGGATACCACAGCTACTCGCCCGAGATCCGGGACGCCCTGGAGATCGCTTCGGCGCGCGGGATCGACTATGCCTTCCTGAAACAGAACATCAAAGGCGCGCATCCGAATACCGCGCTGATCCGCTACTTCACGGAGGACGGCGCGGAAGGGACCATGCAGGGAGCCAGCGTAGGCGGCGGGAATATCCTGGTCAACCGGATCGACGGCATGGACGTGCATTTCACCGGGGACAACAACACGATCATCGTCATGCATCATGACAAGCCCGGCGTCATCGCCGCGGTCACCCAGGTGATGCACTGGCAGTACGCCGACCTGAACATCTCCAGTTTCTTCCTTTCCCGGGAGTCAAAGGGAGGCAATTCCATCATGACCATTGAGGTGGACAGCCTGCCGCCCGAGGATCTGATGCAGAAGATCCGGGAGATCGAACATGTGACCAACGCGATCCTGGTCAGGCGGCTGTGACCGGAAGGAGAAGGAAAGATGCTGAAATACGAGTCTGTAAGCGAACTGGTGCAGGCCGCGGAAGAACGCGGAGCCAGGATCGCCGACCTGGTACTGGACGACCAGGCTGAAGCGATGGAAGTGTCTCCGCTGGAACTGTATGAAAAAATGGAGATTGACCTGCATGTTATGCGGGAAGCCGCGAAAGCCGGCGCCGAGGAAGGGCAGCGATCCATGTCCGGCCTGACCGGCGGAGAAGGTTTCCGGATGACCGAATACGTCCGGGAAAAGAACGGCGGCCTGTGCGGGCCTTTCCTGGGAAAAGCGATGGCCAAAGCCCTGGCTGTAGCGG
>JAEEGL015138094.1_pt1 | contig 10742 bp, 3 predicted proteins | sample 9134231 | NCBI WGS metagenome assembly JAEEGL01 (sample SAMN16246548, study PRJNA631951) | gut metagenome | biome: gut microbiome; feature: rumen; material: fiber-attached | host: Bos | place: Iran: Karaj | collected 2018-10 | reverse complement strand
TAATATTAAAGAAGATATAAATAATTTAAACAACGGTAATAATAATATTAATTTTATTTATAATGATAATGACTTAAATAATAAAACCTTTAAAAACAAAGAAAATAATAACAATTTAAATGATGAAAAAATCCAAAAGAAGATAAATTTGCAAAACAAAATAAATAATAATCAAAAAATGAATAATAATGATAATTATCAAAATAATGAATATCAAAATAATAAAAATATTCAAAATTTAAATGAAAAAACATTCATTCCTCAAAATCCAAATGATAAACTCAACAACAATCAAAATATAAATCAAGAAAATCATAGCAATGATAGAAATTTCATAAATGATAAAAATAATGAAAATATTAACAAAGAAAATAAAATGAATAATCAAAATATAGAAGAAAAAAATTATAAAAATAATCAAAATAATAAAAATAATAATGAAAATTTTCATTCAACAAATATGATTAATAATAAAAATAATAATCAAAACTTAACTGAAAAGCATAATAAAAATTATAATGAAATAAATAATAAAATTAATGATAACAATAAAAATAAAATATATAATGAATATATGAATGAAGGAAAAAATATAAAACAAAAAAAAGAAATTAATTATAATAATAAATATTATCAATTAATAAATTCAATTTTATCTATATATAGGAAAATATATTTAAAATATATTATAGAAATTTGGGAAATAATAAATAGACAATATTCACCTCAAATTAGTTCAGAAAGGAGTAAACCAAGTACAACACTTTCATATAGTAAAATTGATAGTACAAGTAAATTAAATTTAATAGGAGATAATCAAGGGATAGATAATGAAAAAAAAATTAAAAATAATAAAATTCCTATACTTAAACAAATTTCATTAAATTATTTAGAGAAAATAAAAAATTTAAATAATAAAAATAATCAAGAAAAATTTAATATAAATTTACAATCATCACTTAATCAATTTGATAATACTTTTTCAACTCCTATTACAGAAAATTCAGAAAGAGCATTATCAATTAATTTATCAAAAAAAAATAATATTAAACAAGGTTTATTCTCCTATCATACTATTAATCAAAAGAACAATATATCAAATATTAAGGATTCTTTAAATAAATTTTCAAATTATAATGATAATTATATAAATGAGAAAAATACTTCAATAATCAATAAAGGAAATGAAAATATTAATAATTATTATCCACAACCTATAAAAGAAATTATTATTGATAATATTAATTTAAATAAACAAAATATATTAAGGGAAAATGAAATATGTGATATAAAAAATCAAAATATAAATGATAATATGAATAATAATTTATTTAACCAAAATATTCAAAATAAAAAAGGAAATTATTTTATTGTAACAAATCCTGGAAATTCACAACAATTTTATATGAAAAATAATTTGAATAATATACAACATGCTTATCATTATAAAGGAAATGGATTTAATAATAATAATAATCAAAGAGATTATCAAAATCAAATAAATTACTTAAATAATAAAGATAATCAACAAGATTATCAATATAAACAAAATGAATTTGATAATAATGATTTCATTAATCAACAAGATTATCAATATCAACAAAATGAATTTGATAATAATGATTTCATTAATCAACAAGATTATCAATATCAACAAAATGAATTTTATAATAATAATTATTACAATATAAAACAAAGATATCAATATCAAAGAAATCACTTTCAGAATAATAATTATAATACAAATGATTCAATTAATAATAATATTTATTCATCAAATAATATAAACCAATATAAACAAAGATCTATATCAACAAATAATTTTAATGAAAAAATAATTTCAAATCCAGATTCTCCATTTTATAATTCGAATACAATTAATAATCAAAATTTCAAAAATAGAATTAATTTAAAAAAAAATTATAGTTCAGGAAATGTAATTAATAAAATAAATGATAAATATATAAAAAATAAAAATATTGCTCAACCTAAAATAAATGATATAAAATACATTCAAGAACAAGAAATGAATATCAATAATATAAATCAAGGAAGAAATTTCAATAATGAAAATATATTAATAATAGAAAATGACATAAATCCAAATCAAAAAAAAGTAAAATTTTATAATGAATATTATTATTACAAAAAAAATGTTCCTTTAAAAAAAGAAGAACATTTACAAACAGTAAGAAGTGAATCATCATCATGTAATAATTCAATAAGTGGAGTATCATTAATAGAAAAAACAAATGAAAAATTACAATCAATAAAATATACAAGTCAAAGTTTTGTTATTAAAAAAGATTCAGATAATATATTAGAAAAAAGAAATATGTCTCTTTCAAAAAATCCAATGAGAATGAAAGGTAATTTTGAAGATTTAATTGAAACAGTTCCAAATAATGTTTTTAATAAAAATCAAAGAATTCAAATTACAAATGCACAATATCCAATTAATTATTTTTTAACTGATGAAATAAATGTTGAAAATATTGAATTAGAAAATCCAAAAGAAGTTAGAAATTATATAATGAAAAAAATTGTTGAAAAAGGTGATAAAGATATTTATTCAAATAGATATAAAATACCATATAAAAAAAATAAACATAAAAAAACTTTTTCAATTTCATTTCCAATTAAACCAAATAATTCAACTAAATTTGGTATTTATAATATATTAGGAGAAAGACATAAAAATGATTCAGATAAATTTGAATTAATACATGAAGGAAAATATTTAATGAGTTCACATTCAGCTCAAGATATAAATGTTAAAAAATCAATATCTCCAGAATTTAAGAATAAAAATACTATTGAATATAAACCTATGAAAATATCTTATAAATTAAAAGAATTAAATAGTTCTCAATTTTATCGTTTTTCTCCTAGAAATGATGAAAAGTTACTTCAAGAAAAAAGTGAAAGTTTAGATTTAATTAAAAGACCTTTTATTTATTCTATTCTTAAAAAATCAGTTAATAAAGATAGAAAAAATTATTTTTATACTAAGAAAACTTTTTCTACTAGAACTTTTTCACAGTCTCCACAAAATAATAATCTTATACTAAATTTAAATAAATAGTTCATTTAATTTTTTTTTGATTTATTTATAAATTAAAAAAAAGTAAATTTAATATATAAGTTTAGATAATTTGAATTAAATATATTTGAAAAAATAAAAAAAATAATTTTCATTATGAAAAATAATTATTTATTTATATAAAATTCTAACATTTAATTATCTTAAGTTATCACATCATAAAAAATGAATTCCAATAGATTGGTTAATATAACTTCACAAGGAGAATTATCATTTGAAAAGGCATTAAAAAAAAATGTAAAATAATAAATATTTAATATAACAATTTTTTAAAACTTTAGTTTGATAGTTCAATAAAAACACAAAACACTTTAAATACTTTTTCACAAAAAAAAAACACAAAACAAAATCAAATTCAATCTTCAACACAAAAAAATTCAAAAATAGATAAAACAAAAAAGAAATTAGAATTTAATGAAGAAACAAAAGATTCAGATGAAGAAAATAAAGTACAAAATAAAACAGAAAGAACACAAAATAATCATATAAATTCACTAAATGTAAGAATAAAAAATTATATAAAAAAAAACAAAAAAATAGAATGAAGAAAAAAAAAGAAATATAAATCCTAATAATTTATTTAATAAATGTAAACTTCGTTTAGTTTCTTATTTAGAAAAACATAAATCAGTAACTTTATCTGGAACAAAAAGATATAGTGATAAAAGTGGAGAATACTATTTAAAAAACGTATTTTCAATTCCAAAAATAAAAGCAATTTCAAACAAAAATTTTAATAATTATAAATCAATAGAAAATGATAAAATTAATAATAATCAAAAAATAAATAATAAAAAAATATCAAATCAACAATTTGATAATTTTCTAACCCCAATTCCAATGAATCCAAAAAAAAATATTATTAAAAATTATTATGATAAAATTGCTTTAGATAATGCTCAAAAAACTGCAGTTTTTTTAAGAAGAGTAGAATATTCTACAAATATGAGAAAAAATAATAATCAAAATAAAAAAATAACCCAAGATTATTTAAAAAAAGTTATTATAATTCAAAAATGGTGGAAAACTATATATTTAATTATTTTTATTCAAAAATATATTAGAGGATATTTATCTAGAACAAAGTTAATTGAAAGTTTAGAAAAACAAGAATTTTTTATTAATATATTATTCAATATTCATTATTTATATAGTAAAATTTTCTTTAGAAGATTTATAAAGAGATTAATTATATATGATGAAAGTTTTTTATCAAGAAAAATGATTCATATTTTTTTTATTATAAATGTATCAAGATTTGTGAGAAAATGGAAAGAAAATTGTGATAAAATAAATAATCATAATAAAAATTTTAATAATTTAAAAAATTCCTTTTATAATTGGAAAAAAACAATTGACAAATTCTCATTTTTAAAATCTATTTTAAAAAATTATAAAATAACTAAATCAAAAAATAATATTAATCATCAAAATATAGTAAAAAAAAACCCTTCAAACAAAGAATTAAATAAAAATAAAAGTGATAAAAGAAAAATTGAAAATAAAGAAATAGGAAAGGAAGAAACAAAAAAATCAAAGAAAACATTAGTTTTTTGCTTTAGAAAAAAAAATCAAGTTCATGATAAAAAAAAAGAAACTATTGATGAAACAGAAATAACTAATTTTATAAATGAAAGTTATAAAATGATGTTATATCAAAATAAAAAAAATTCAACAAGAAATTTAAATACAAATTTATTTAAAAAGAAATTTGATGAACATGTTAAAAATATTATAAATAAAAATAACAATCATACATCAAGAGAAACTAAAATAAATACAGAAATATCAAATAAAAATGAAATGAATAAAAATAATTCAAAAATGGATATAATTTGTAAGACTGATACAAGAATTAAAACAACAAAAAAAAGAATTAATGAAATATTAGATGATAAACATGAGAAAAATAAAAAAGTTGAAAATGAAAATAATAAAAAAGAAATAATTATGAACAATAATATAACACCAAATAAAGAAAATCATTCAAAAGAGTATGTTAATAATATTATATTAGTAAGTCCTAATCCAACAAGTAGTAAAACTAAAACTGAAAACTTATCAAGTGATAATAAAAATATAAATATTATAATTGATTCACCATTTCAAAATATATTAAATGAAAATACACAAGGGGCAATTAAAAATAAAGATGATATTTTAAATATAGAACAATTTTCTATTAAAGATATTGAAGAATTTACTAAAAATGATACTAAATTTAATAAATTATTAGATAATGATAAATTAATACCTTTTGATTCTATAGATAATGATAATGATGATAATTTAAATGATATTATTACTCTTAATAAAAATGATGAAACAAATGCAAATTCTGATACCAATAATAATAATGAAAATAATGATGAAAATTATGATAATCAAATTGAAAATAAAAAAATAAAAGAATTGGTAATTACTTTTGATAAAAAACCTTTAAATAATCTTTTAAATATAAATCAAGATTTTGAAGAAACTAATAATAAAATTGAAAATAAAAATCAATTAAATAATATAAATGAAAAATATGATAATATTATATTAAATAAGACAGTTAATATTTCAGATAATATCATTGAAAAAGAAAATATTACAAACAATGATAATAAATTAAATGATAAAATAAATAATAAAAATAAAGAAGAATTAAAATATAAAGAAGAAAAATTTGATACTCCAACATTAATAAAAAAAAATAATATTTTTCAAACAAAAATTCAATTTCAAAAACCAACAACACAAAATATTTTAGAATTAAACCAAAATAATAATACTAATGATAATTATAATAATGATATTAATAATTATAAAAATAAAAATGATAATTTAGATAATGATATAGATATTTTAAATATAAATGAAGAAATAGAAAATATTGCAAAATTTAAACCTCCTTCAAAAATAAAAGAAATAGTAATTGAAAATTTAAATTTAAATAAAAATGATGATCAAAGAAATGATGATTTTTATACTGGATATTATAATTATAATAATAATTATACAGAAGATGATGAAAGAGTATTGAGACCAAATCATTCATTAGGTAATCTTACTACAGGTACAGACTTTTTTATTGATAATTTAAATCAAACTCAAAATTATAATAATTATACACCAATTAATGAAAGATATATTAAATTTACTCAAAATCCTAATAATGAAGTTCTTGGTTACCCATTACCAATTGATTATAATAATTATCACAATAATATTAATAATAATCAAATAATTGATAATTATAATTCAAAAGATTTAGTTCATAAAAAAACATATTCATCTAATAATTTATTTCAATATAAATATCCACAGATATCAAGGAATATTTTTTCAAAAAAAATTATTCCTAATTCTGAAGTTTCACTTCATTATTCTAATAGTAATTCAAATTTAAGAGAAAATCAAAATATTAATAAATATAATAATATACCTAATTTATATTCAAATAATAATAAAATAAATCAAAATAATTTAGGAAATATAATATATATGAAAAGAGTGAATATATGTCCCCCAAAAAATTTAAATAAAACATATGTACATCATCAAAGTGTTAACCAAAAAATAAATTAAATTCATCATTAAAGTAATAATATTTATAATTAAATTAATATTTTATTATAATATTTTTAAGATAAATTTTACAAAAAGATTTATTTTATAATTTTTAAATTTTTATTAACTATTTGATAAAGAATATAATTTATAAAATGTTCCATTTTTATCATTAATTAAATTTTTAGGTGTATCAAATTGAATTATTTTACCTTTTGAAAAAACAATAATTTTATCACATTTCATTAAAAAATTAATTCTATGACTTACTATAATAGTAGTACAATTCTTAAATTCTTTTTCAAAAATTTTTTGTATTAATAATTCAAATTTATAATCCATATTAGAAGTTACTTCATCAAGAATTATAATTTTATTTTTATTTAAAATTGCTCTACATATACAAATTATTTGTTTTTCTCCAATTGATAAATTTTTGCCATTATCTTCAATTTGATAATTTAAATCAATATCATTTAATAAATTTTCATTTTTAATTTCTTCTAAAATTTCCTTTATTTCTTTATCTTTATGTAAATTATAAGGATCAATATTTTCTCTTAAATTTCCTTCAAATAAAAATGGTTCTTGTGAAATAACTGTTAAATGTTTTCTTAATTGTTTTAAATTTATATTTTTAATATTTATATCATCAATTAATATTTTTCCTTTGAAAGCTTCAATAATTCTAAATAATGATAAACATAATGTTGATTTACCACTTCCTGTTCTTCCTACTATTCCTATTTTTTCATTTGGATTTATTATAACATTTATAGTTGATAAAACAATTGGAGTATTTGGTCTATATTTAATTGATAAATTATCAAATATTATTTTTCCTTTGTTAAATAATTTTTCTTTTTTTTCATTGTCATTATTTTCTTCTATATTTATTTCATTATTGAGATTTGTATATTCTAAACATCTTTCAAAAATTTTTTCATCATGTGATATATTTATTATAGTAATGAAAAATTCAAAAATATAGTCAATAAATTTTACTGAATATGATAATAAGAGAGTAATTATATATGAAGGAATTGAATTTTTAAAATAATAACAAATAAATAAAACACAAAAATAAAATATATCTGAAACTAATTCAATATATAGTTTAAACCATGATTTACATCCAGATTGAATTAATAAAATTTTAAAATAAGTATCAATTCTTTCTTGAAATGTATTAATAAAATTATTTTCTGAATTATGTGCTTTGATAATTGATATACCATTTAAACTTTCACTTATTGTTGAAGTAATTTTTATTTTAGTTTCTTTTTCTAAATTAATTAAATTTTTGGCAGGATAAAAATAATAATTAAAGATTTTCCAATTAAGAAAAGTAATTATTGGTATTAATAATATAAGAAAATAATTAGCTTTAATTGTGATAATAATAACAATAAATATATTTAAAAAGATTTCAAAAGAATCAGAATATGTATCAATTAAAGAAATAGATTGTTCTAATTCATTTGAAATTCTATTTAATATTTGTCCTCTTGGAACTATATCATGGAATAAATTAACTGATGTATTTAATAAATTTTTTAATATTATATTATGTAAATTCATTTTATACTTTAACTTTCCTATTTTAATAAATTGTGAATTGAAAAATATAAAAATTAATTCTATGATTGATATTAATAAATAAATTGATAGATATTTATAGTTTTGAAATGTTGAAATATCATTTAAATTACTCCAATAATTGATATAATATTGTTCACCTAAGTATAATAATTTTAAAATAACTTTAAATAATATATATTTTATAATAAAGAAAATATTACCATAAAAGAAAAAATATTTTAAAGCAATTTTAAAATTTATTTTATTTTTTTTATCTTCTATTATTTCATTTTCATTTTTATCATCAATAATTTTATTTTCATTATTATCTTTAAATGAATAATCATAATCAAATAAATCATTTTCATTTTTAATATTAGATTGATAATTTTTATATTTTTCATTTTGATAAAATTCATTAACCAAACCATCAAATTCAATGTAACCATTATTAAAAAATATAACTCTATTACTATTTTTAATATATTCAATATGATGAGTAACTAATAAAATAGTTTTACCTTTTAAATAATCTAAAAAAATATTTTTAAAAATTTTATTAGCAACAATTGGATCTAAAACATTTAATGGGTCATCAAATAAATAAATATCTGAATTATTATATAAAGCTCTTGCAATATTAATTCTTGATTTTTGTCCTGAAGATAAGTTAATTCCTTTTTCTTCAATTATAGTAAAATCTTTTTTTTCCATTAATTCTATATCTTCTTTTAATTCACATATTTCTATAATTTTTTCATATTTTTCATAATCCATTTCATTAAAAAATAAAATATTATTTCTAATTGTATCATTTATTAAAAAAGGAATTTGACTTACATATGAAAATTTTCCATTGATTAATATTTTATCATTTTCATTTTTAGATATAATATCTAAATTATTTATTATTGCTTTTATAAAATTTGATTTTCCTGATGAAACATTCCCTATAATTCCAATAAATTCACCTTTATTTATTTTTATATTTATATTTGATAATAATATTGTTTCTTTTGAATTATTAATTATTCCAAAATTCATATTTTTAATAATAATAGTTCTTTTATCTTCTTCATTAAAAATTTGCTTATAATTATTATTATTTGTTTTTATTTCTTCTAAAAATTTTTCTATTCTTTGAAAGGGAATAAAAATATTAAAATTTCCTGTTATAATATCAGGAATTGAAATTATAATTGAAGTCAATTCATTAAATGAATAAAATGCATTTATCATTAAAGAATTATTCACATTTTTATAAAATATATTAAACGTTATTATTGTAATTAATGACATTAAACAATTTGATAAATAAAAAAATATATTTTTTAAAATATAAAAATTTGATGTATCATCTTGAATTTTAATTTCTTTGCTTTTTCTTTCTATTATTTTATTATATATTATTTTTTCATATGATAATAATTTAATGTTTGTTATTGAATTAAATGTTTGTGAAACTAATTTCATATAAGAATCTTTAATTAAATATAAATTTTTTTCTTTTTCAAGTATTATTTTTTTCTTTTTATTTAAATAAAAAGAGAATAGTCCAATTAAACAAATTGAAGGAACAAAACATAATTTAAATGAATTATATAAATAATATAAATTATATAATAATGAAATAGGTAATATAATTAAATTTTTACATAAAGATAAAAAAGAATAAAATGCATTAGTATCTCCTTGAATTAAATTAATTATTTCTCCTTCTGATAAATTATTTCTAATTTTATTTAATATTATATTTTGATATAATAAATTCATTAATTCCATTTGAACTCTCAGAGAAATTTTTTTGATAAAAAAACTATTATTTCTATTAAATAAAATAGTTATAAATTCAATTATAGGATATATAAATAATTGATTTTTTATATTTAATATTTTTTCATCTGATGAGAAATAGTATATTATATTTCTGTGAATTGACATTTTATATATATTAAGAAATACTTGTACAATATTTAAAAAGAAAACAAATATAAATGAATATTTATTTATTAATAAAATTTGATAAAGAAAACTTTTTTTTTATTTTTAATATCTTCAATCTGTATATTTATTATACTATTTTTTGAAAGTAATTGATTTGGAAAATAGTTAATTTGTTTGTTTTTAATTACTTCATTCTTTGAATTTTTATTTAATATTGGAAATATCCATATAAAAAATAAATCATTAATTATTTTTTTTAATTTCATAAATTAAATAAAAGTATTTTATTGTTTTTATTTATTAAAATTTTTTTATTTTCAATTAAAATATTAATTATTTATCAATTTTATATATATAATTATTAATCAAATAATTATTTTACAATAATGAATTATCAATTAAAAACAGAATAATCTTTTCATATAATAACTAACTTCCTCATTACCAGTAAAACTTTCATATAAAGATATTAAAAACAAAAACAAAGGAGCAAAAATAATCCAAACCCAAAACAATGACCAAATTCCAGAATAAACCCAACTTTTTTGAGTATGATAAT